>Ga0307377_10002135_pt1 | contig 23676 bp, 24 predicted proteins | sample TR3MG_FD_202535 | JGI IMG/M metagenome (GOLD analysis project Ga0307377, IMG submission 202535) | Soil microbial communities from Risofladan, Vaasa, Finland - TR-3 | ecosystem: Environmental > Terrestrial > Soil > Coastal area > Acid sulfate soil | place: Finland: Risofladan, Vaasa | collected...
GCCACAAATAAAAAAGCCCTACCGCGTGGATAGGGCTTTTCTAGGAGCCTGCCGGAGTTCAGGCCGGCACCACGCTTACCGTCTTCTTGCTCATCGGGCCTTTGACCCCGAATAATACTTTGCCCGCAACCTTCGCGTACAGGGTATGGTCTTTGCCCATGCCGACGTTCTCGCCCGCGTGCACCTGGGTGCCGCGCTGGCGCACGATAATGCTGCCCGCCGAAATCAACTGGTCGCCGTAGCGCTTTACGCCGAGGCGTTTGGATTGCGAATCGCGGCCGTTTCTGGAGCTGCCGCCTGCTTTCTTGTGTGCCATATCTTGCCTTTCTGATTAAGCTATTACGCTTATCCGGTGATTCCGGTTATTTCGATTTCGGTGAAATTCTGGCGATGCCCCTGATGCTTCTGGTAATGCTTGCGCCGGCGCATCTTGAATATGCGTACCTTGTCATGGCGCCCCTGGGCAAGAACTTTCGCCTGCACCGAAGCGCCGCTGAGCAGCGGTCTGCCCATCCTGAGCTCGTCGCCATCTGCGACCAGCAGCACCTGGTCGAGTACGATTTCAGCACCGATATCTGCCGGCAACTGTTCTATTTTCAATTTCTCGCCGGCAGCGACACGGTACTGCTTGCCGCCGGTTTTTATGACCGCGTACATGTTAAGACTCCAAATAGGCAAAATGCAGTGCAACCAAGGAACCCGAGATGATACAGCAATTTAGCTATGGCCGTCAAAAACTTTATGCTATGATTTCAAGCCTGCCAAATCCGTATCCCAGCCCCGGTTTCGTGCCCCTCATCCCGTGCTCATAGAACCCATCCATTCTCTGGTCGAAGTGGATATGCGCGCGGTGGACGCGGTGATCCGGCGGCGGCTCGAGTCCGACGTAGTGCTGATCCGCCAAGTGGCCGAGTACATTATTGCCAGCGGCGGCAAGCGCCTGCGCCCGGCGATACTGCTGTTGGCAGCGGGCGCAACCGGCTACGCCGGCAGTTATCACCACGAACTTGCCGCGGTGGTCGAATTCATTCACACCGCTACGCTGCTGCACGACGACGTGGTCGACGAATCCGGTCTGCGCCGCGGGCGCAAGACCGCCAACGCTGAATTTGGCAACGCGGCGAGCGTGCTGGTGGGAGACTTCCTGTATTCGCGCGCGTTCCAGATGATGCTCACTGTGGACGACATGCGCGTGATGGCGGTGCTGGCCGAAGCCACCAACACCATCGCCGAAGGGGAAGTGCTGCAACTGCTGAACGTGCACAACGCCGACACCGACGAGTTGCGCTATCTCGAGGTGGTGCGACGCAAGACGGCCAAGCTGTTCGAGGCTGCCACGCGTCTCGGCGCCATCCTTGGCCGCGCCGCGCCGGAGATTGAAGAAGGCCTGGCGCTGTATGGCGTGCACGTCGGCACCGCGTTCCAACTGATAGACGACGTGCTGGACTATTCCGGCGACCTGCACGAGACCGGGAAGAACCTGGGTGATGACCTTAACGAGGGCAAGCCTACGCTGCCGCTGATTTACGCGATGCGTAAGGGCTCTCCCGCGCAGGCGCAGACCGTGCGCCATGCGATCGAGCAGGGCGGGCGGGACGACTTCAAAGCGGTGCTTGAAGCCATTACCAAAACCGGGGCGCTGGAGTATGCGCGCGAGCAGGCCAGACATGAAGCTGCGGCTGCCTGCTCCGCTATCGAATGCCTGCAGAATTCAAAATACCGCGACAGTTTGGTACAATTGGCGGACTTCGCGGTCAATCGCAATCACTGACCGCGTTCGTTTTTGGGGGGTAGCCCCTGCTTGTAACACCTCGGGGTGTAGCTCAGCCTGGTAGAGTACTGCGTTCGGGACGCAGGAGTCGGAGGTTCAAATCCTCTCACCCCGACCACCATTTTCACTCTGTGACTTCATGTAATTTGTGAAGTCGTCCCGAAGGGATTTGCCGATTCTGGGCCAATTCTGGGCCAGATCGGCGATATAAGCACGTGGACCTACACGGGTTTTCCACTTTTGGAGACCTGTTTATGGCCACTTTCGAAAATCGAAGCCGCTACGCCGTCGAGGTCAAGCAACGCGATGACCTCCGGAAAACATTTCCCTACGACCAGCCCGAAAGGGCACGCGCATACCTGCTCGAGCTGCGCAAGCACGGTTACAAGCCAAAGCTGCTGCAGCTCGAAGACACGATTCGCTATCGCGTCCGGGCCGCCGGACACAAAACGCAGATATTTACCGCGGGGTCATGGGCCGCAGCCAGGCGCGATGCGGCCAGGATTGAAGGCGAGCACGCAACCGGCCTCTTCGTCGACTACACCAAGGCCCACAACGTCACGGTGGCACAACTCTTCGAGCGGTACATCAAGGAGGAATGCGAAAATCACAAGGGCATGGAAGGCGAAATGTACCGGCTCCGTGCATTTATCGCGGACAGCACCGGCGAGCTGAAAAAGCAACTGGCGAAAGATGAAGCCGCGCGCAAGGCCAACGAACCTTCGGTCTGGGAAAACGGGCGCAAGCGTCCCAAGCGCAAACCCATCGAGCATGTCGAATGGGTCCAGCTCCCCCTCGCCTGCGTCGCAGCCTCGGATATCAACGAATACGTGGCTGCGCGCTGCGAAATCGTTGACGCATCCACGGTCGACCGCGAGATTGACGTCCTGTCGCAGGTCTTCACGATGGCAACCACCTACTGGGGATACACGCTCGGCATCAACCCGATGCGCGGCGTCCGGCGGCCAAAATTTTTCAACGAGCGGAACCGCCGCCTGGTGGGCGACGAGGAGGCGCGCTTGCTTGCGGCTGCGCGCGAAGAAGACCGGTTGCGCTCGATTGCGCTCGAGGTCGAGCGACTGCTCGCGCCGAAATTGGAGGAGTCACTCGGGCTCGCGAGCAAATCTGCGCGAAAGAAATTTCTCGCTGCAGCGAGAAAGGAGATACGCCCCGCTGCAGAAAAAAGCTACGTGCACGTCGCGCTCTACGAAACGTTCATTCAATTCCTCCTGGCAACGGCCGCCCGTCGCAGCGAAGCGCTTACCCTCAAGGTAATCCACGTCGACTTGGAAGCGCAAACCGCTTTCCTCCCCGAGACGAAAAACGGCATTCCCAGAAAACTTCCGTTGATGAGCACGGTCGTGCAGTCGCTGAGGGTATTGTTGGATGGGACAGAGGGCGACGGCCGCGTTTTTCCGATATCCGTCGACGAGCTGAAAAACGCGTGGGAGCGCATTTGCGAACGTGCCGAAATAACCGGGCTAAACGTCCACGATATTCGCCATGAGGGCATAAGCCGGGCTGCAGATACTGGATGCTTTAGTTTGCTGGACCTGCAAGTCTATGCGGGGCACCGTGACCCCCGCAGTACCCTCCGGTATGCGCATTTATGCGCTACCAAGCTTGCGCACAGGCTGGATGAGGCTTTCAAAGAGGAGGGTATGAGCTACCACCATAAGGGGCGGAAACGGCTCAAGGGTGGTGCGCCGGTCTCAATGAGCGACCTGATGCTTGAAACCAGCCGGACAGACGAATTGGTTGAGCTGATGCGTGAAATGCTTGGCAAGCTCGAACAGAGACCTGTGCAGGTCACCGAGAGCGAAGCCACCAACCACCAGCAGTCCTCGCCTGGCAGGGTGCTTCACTGACGCGTCCAAAGCCCGCGTCCCCCCTCGGGCAGTGGCAGCGGTGGTCCCAATGGTAACGGGGATAGTGACCAGGTATTCTCCGTGACTCATGGCCGCGCCATCGCTTGTGCGATGACGCGTTTTTTTCGTTTCCGCCCGCGTTCGCGAAAAAAACCGGCCCGCTACGCGCGGGCCGGAAAATAACCACTACAGTAAAGACCTAGGTTCTCGCGCGCATCCGTTCAAGCGCCGGGCCGGTGGGAATCGCGGTTGAGTTGCGGCTTCGCGCCGTTCCCATTCTTCGGCTCCTTGCCTGGCATCCTGTCATCCGCGCTTCGGGACGCGAACTTGAGCATCGGTGCGAGCTGCTTCAACATGGTGTCGCGGTCGCGTTCAACGCGCTGGTGCAGCGCTTTTTGAATGCGAAACTCCGCGCGCAACATCAACGCTTCTTCCGTCAGGAGGTGTTCACGCTGCTTGCACGCCGACAGGTCGGCGCTAGCGGAACACAACTCGACCTCCAGGCGCTCACGCAGTTCACGCTCTTTTGTGAGCTGAATACTCAACGCGTGCACACGCTGTTCGCACTGCGTTTCGATTTCACCGACGCGCTTCGCAGCGATATCGGACGACGCTTGCCACATGGAAAAAACCGCGTTCGCGAATTCCTTTTGTAAATTTTCAGGAAGTGCGGGCATGGCTGGTGGAGTTGCGTTGCTCTTGGCGCCCAGCTCCTCGAGAAATCGCCCAATCGTTCCGTACGAACCGTGGTTTTCGAGCTCGAGCCGAACGACGCGTGTCGTAATCGGCCTGCCCTTGGCGCGAAGCGCCATTACGGCGCGTGCCACGTTTTCCTTTGAAATGCCTTTTCTAGCCATATAAATCAGTCCTCGTTCATGTCCTTGTTGCGACGGCATCTGCGATCCCGTCACGTTGTATAGCGAATGACCTGAGAGGCGTGGAGCCGGCAATTGCGTCAATGTCTGTCACAACAGAAGCGCAGTCGTAACGTAATGATAGATAACAGTTTATTGTGTCTTTGCGAGATCGCCCGAGCGAAAATGGTCACGTCACAACCACGGGAGGTGAAAGATGAAGCAGAGCATCAGGAAAACGAAGTCTGCGCGCCGGCTGCCATTCAGCATCCGCATCAATCTGCGGCAGCTCCAGGCAGTCCTTCGCGAAATGAAACTCGGCGACCGGCGAACGCTCGACGACTGGGTTGAAGAGGGACTGCGCCTTGCCCTCATTCAATCGTTGATGAGGCCAGCCGTGTCAGAGCGGACGCGCGAGGTTTGCACGCCTTGCAAAGACCGAGCGGCAGGGGCATCGCGAGCAGATGAAGAATTGCTCACAAGGGAGGAGCGTCTCGCGAATCTCTTCGCGGGAGAACGCCTGACCGGGGAGGTGAGCAATGCGTAAGCCAACGAAGCGCATCACCCGTCGGGTCGTCAGGAGCGCGCACCGGCTGAATCCCGGCATCGGCATCGTGAATATCTACGCCAAATACACTGACAGGGCCGGCAGTACCAGACGCGAGCTCGGCACGGTTGCGCTTGATGTCAATGCGTTCGAACAATTCATCGACCTGCTGCGGGCCCAGTCGGGCGCGACGGGGACGAGGAAGGCTCGATGACGGGTTCGGACAACGACGAGCGCGCGGGCCACAGGCTGGTGGGGGCCTGCAGCTTGCGGTTATGGACCTGTGCCCGCCAATGGAGTTCCTGGACCTCCTCGACTACCGCATTCGGCCCGACGACGTCGGGACGGCGCCTATCGGACCTCATTGACGCGCGAGTCGATGAGCGTAGTGCGGAAATCGAGCGCGAGCGCGAAAGTGCGGACGGAGAGACGCCCTGATGTTGAAACCAGGCGGTGACCCCATGCCTCGAGGCGCGTCCTAGGCCGGGTCGTCCGGCGCGGCGGTGGCCGGTATCACGCGCGCTTCCTTCGCCTGTCGTTTGCGGCGCGACCGGCTGTCGATAAGCCCGGCGCGCTTCATCTCCTCGTAGAACGAGCGCTTGTTCTTGGACGCCGGCGCGGGCTCGTAGGCTCGCCGCACCGCCGCGACCAGGCGCTCCAGCTCCTGGTCGCGGTCCCGGCCGGCGGCCTTGTTATCCCTTGCGCGCTCGACGCACACCTGCGCCGCGGTCTGGATGAGGCCGGGCAAGCGCGCGAGCAGCGCTTGCCCGTTTGGCCTGAGATACCGGCGCAACTGCTCGATTTCGCCCGTGCCGAGGGTTTGCCCCTCGGCGAGGCGAACGCCGGAGGGCACGTCTGCGGGCAGTGCGCCGGCGCCTATGGAGCCCAGGACGACGTCGCGGGAGCGCTTGATGGCCGGGTCGTAACCTGCGCGGACCAGGGTCAGGCGCGACCCCGGTCCGCCGGCCTTTGTCTTTTGAGTGCGGATACGCATGCTGGTCACCCTTTGGTTTCAAGGCACCGGCTGGTGCCCTGTCTCTGCGTATAGGGAATGCGGGCTGCGGCCGGCATACCGGCATCGACCGGGAGCGGCAAGCGCCTTGCCGCCGACCGCAATCGCCTTGCCGCCTACGGCAACCGGCTTGCCGCAGCGGCAAGGCACCTGCCGTCGACGGTCATGCGCTCGCCGCCGGCGGTGCCTGGCTTGCCGCGAGGTCCCTCAAGCGCATGGGCTCATCGCCATAGACCAGCACCCTGCCCATCTTGGGCAGGTGCTTGTGGATGACCTCGTTGATGGGTCGCAGCGCCCCGGCCTTGTCGCCATATCGGGCGACGTATCGCGGGTGCCGACTGAGCCACAGCGTTCGAACTCGGGACCAGTGGTCGTCAGCTATCCGGTGGAGGGCCAGGACTTGGCCGCGCACCCCGCTGAAGAGGGGCCTAGAGCGCTGGTAGAGGAGGATGCCGCGCAGCCCCTTCGGCGCCGCCCCGGCGATGCCTTCGTCGCCATAGTCCAGGCGCGCCGCGGTGCGCTCGATGTGGGCCCGCACCTCGTTGAAGACCCGGTCGGTGAGCGCCCAGGTCCAGGTCGATATGTCCGTGAGCACCTTTTTCTTCTTACCGCTGCGCTTGTCCGTGATGGTGCGAAGGTCCTTCTTGTGCGCGTAGTGCAGGACGTAGTCCGCGAAGGTGATATGCCCGCCTGCTGACATCGCATCCCGGGTGACATGTGCATCCGGGGCGGCGGGGTCGTTCAAGCCGCCCGGACCGTCATCGGACAGCAGCCACCACGCGACATTGCCATCGGCAAGCGGAAACGCGATGAAGTGCACCGCCGCCAAACCCTTGCGCCGGTCAAAGGACCGCCCGTTGACCGAACGGCTGATGGGGTAGCGGATGGCCATCTTATTTTGTACGAAGGCGGCGAGCTTGGCGGGGGCAATGGTGCCCCCGCACCAGAACTTGTGCCCACGTCCGACGAGCAGCTGCAGGTGCTGCATGAGCGCCGTTGGGCTGCGCGGGACTTTCAAGAGCAACGCGTCGTTGGTCGAGCCCATTGCAGGTTCCAAATAGGCCCCTGCGTCATTGCAGGGACTATTCGTATAGGCACTGCCGCCCCGGATGGGGCGTCTGCTTGCAATAAGTTCTGCGTACACACAGAACCCATATGGTTTGCGCTTCGGAGGCGGCGATCCGGGATCGGATTGCCGCCTCCGAAGCTACCTATACTTCGTTGTAGGACACTGATACGAGAGCCTCGTATCGTCTGTCCGCGGCGCGCCAACGCCGGCATCACCGAATGAGGTTTCGTGCCTTACTCGCGTAGTGCTGGTCCGGTCGCCACCGGACAGCGCTACATCGTCAACTTCCTTCCTGCGAACAAGTTCACCACTTGTGAGCCACAGCGCGTGGTGCGTTTTAAAAGAGCGCCCGCTACGTGTCGGAAGGGGGGTGGGGAGTAAATACCCTGACGGGGAGTAATCCCCCACCCCTACTTCATTGTCTGCCGGCGCCGCCGGCATCTGAATCAGTGCGATTGGGACACGGTTGGTGGTCGGTACGACGCCAGGGCCAATTGGCCTGCGAACTGCGGATTTGTCATCCGCAGGGAACACCTGTTTTGCAAAACGCGGTATGGCCTGTTTGGCCGAAGCCCGCCGCTGGCATGCCACCTGTCTCCCCTGAAAAGGCGACAGACGCATGACAGTAGCTCACACGTAGTCATCCGGGGCGAGTCGAGGTGCCAGATCACCGGCATCGTAGACCGCGGGGGACCCACGAAAGGGGGGTCCACGGCAGCATCGAGTGAACCGGGTAGCGCCGGGAAGCTTGATGCGTCGGGTGGAGCAAAAGCGTGTAAGTGCCCGTGAGGGCATTGAGAGGATAAGAACCGTCTAGGGCCAGCAGCGCCTGGAAGTCATGGAAGTGAGCTGAGAACATTGTGATGAGTAGTCGGTGGCTTAATGGGTTCGCGCCGACGAAATCGGGAGCAGCTCCCGCAAGCAGTGCAGTTCGCGAGTGAACGGTGGTCTGTCCGACAAGCTTTGCAGAAATAACCAAGGCAAAATGGTCCGCGGTGCGGTGGAGTGGTGTCCGTCGCGAAACCAAGGGCTATAAGCCGGTTGCTAACGTGCCACCAGATCATCGGTGGAAGTAGAGAACAGGGCCGATAGCGATATCGGAGCAGTCCCTGGACAGCAGTACATCTCGAGTATGCGACCGAGTGGCCGGCAGTAGAGCCGGTTGGTTGGAAGTTGACGAAGTTGTTGTGGCGAAACCGGGGCCCCTTGGCGGGGGCCCTCCGGACGGTGGACACCTTGACCGGTGTTCACAGACATTGCTGTCTCATCTAGAAACGCCTGCCCGGGTTGGCGCCTGGGCAGGCGATGATGAGTTACACAATGGGCAGAAGGCGCGGGTGCATCCCGTGCTGAACTGTCGACGAAGGCAAGGATAATGCGCCCACCTGGGTGCGAAAACCGGGATCCATTTTTACCCGGCCAACTTGATTCATATTCAACGGTCCCCACCCGCGTAGCGGGTGGGCACTGTATCGGATGCATCAAGGCGGAAAAATAAAGATGGGACGCAAAGAGCAAGGGCCCCTCACGGGGCTCTTGCTCCTTTCATGACCAGGCAATGCGGTGCACTCCGCATGATGATGAACGTCATATGCGGTCGACGCGCAGTTGTAGACCGCTGTCGCGTTCCCGCACGCTTGCCGCACATCTTTGTGCGGAGAGTTTTTATGGAAAGCAGGCGATGTGCGGCGTGCGGTCAAGCGTTTCGGCCACGCCCTCAAGTTCCATTGCAATGCTACTGTCCGGCAGCCGCCTGCCAGCGTGAGCGCCGGCGTCTCTGGCGACAGGAAAAGCGGCGTGGCGATCCTGACTACCGCGACAATCAGGCGCGGGCACAACGCGCATGGTGCGAACGCAATCCAGACTACTGGCACAAATACCGCCTCAAGCATCCCGAGTACGTCGATGTCAACCGCGCGCAGCAGCGCGAACGCAACGCCCGACAGCGGGAGGGCACGATTGCAAAGATAGACGCGTCAGCCCCCAGTTTCCCCGTACCTTCAGGGATCTACCGGATCAGCCAGGCGCCGCCGATCGGAATTGCAAAGATGGACGCGTGGACAGTGGAAATCACCCTGCTATCAACGCCATGATTTGCGAGCGGAGCGTTGCAAAGAGACGACGTGATAGGCGCGGCAAGACGCAACGAGTACCGTTACGCATTTTGAGGTCCATAGACCATTTTTTCTGCGTGCCATCAGACCTTCGAGATATTGCCCGCGCAGTTCCTTCTCCCCCTACGGTGTATCTCGGTCTGACGCGACACCACGAAACCGATAATTGGGCGACCGATGCCGATGCCAACAGATACCACAGACGTTGGAGGGGCTGCGCAACCCCCGCTGTTCCGGGCGGCCGAGTATGTTCGAATGTCTACCGAACACCAGCAGTACTCGACCGAGAACCAGCGAGACAAAATCCGCGAGTACGCCGCCCGGCGCAGCATCGAAATCATTCGCACCTACGCCGATGAGGGAAAGAGCGGGCTTCGCATCGAGGGGAGGCAAGCTCTGCAGCGTCTGATCAAGGACGTTGAAGATGGCGTCGCCGATTTCAAGGTGATCCTCGTCTACGACGTCAGCCGCTGGGGCCGATTCCAGGATGCCGACGAGAGCGCCTATTACGAATACATCTGCCGGCGCGCTGGCATCCAGGTCGCTTACTGCGCCGAACAGTTCGAGAATGACGGGTCCCCGGTCTCCACCATCGTCAAGGGTGTCAAACGGGCGATGGCCGGCGAATACAGCCGGGAACTTTCAACCAAGGTCTTCGCCGGCCAATGCCGGCTGATCGAAATCGGGTAACTACGTACGAAATCCAAGCGCAGCTGGAGCGTGACATTTGCCGTCAACAGGCATGCCTAGCGCTCAATGTATTGAAGACTGGTGTAGTAAATCAACGTTTGCAAGAGTGCATTGATTTCTTGCTCGCCAACTTGCCGGGCACAGGCAAAGCGATTCTTGATTCGCGGTTCAAGAAACTGTCATCGGGCTACATCAAATGGTCCTGAGCTAACCATTTGCTGAAGGCCGGCGTTCCGGACAGGCGGCGGGCATATCACCTACAACCAAGCGGTCGTCTGTCTAGAACCTACCGTACTATCATCAGCACGGGACATTTCTAATTTGCAGAGAATGGGGGCATCTCCACTTTGGTTTGACAGTCAGGGTTGTCGGGCTTGACTTCTTGCCAAATTGTAGCGACATTGTAGCCACGTTTGCGTTGTTTAGGCAGACGAAGTCAGAAATTTGAGCCAGTAATACTAATACATAGGAGCCCCGACACGGCGATGCCCGGCGGGTGGCTAAGATGAATACATTCTCGACGACTAAAACTACCGATGCGCTCGAGCTACGTTATGAGCGAGGTGCTCGTCGCCGACCTCGAGCGACGGCTGACAGGAGACCATACGATTCAGTGAAAGACCACTTGTAGTATTCAGAGCCCCGCATCTTGCGGGGCTCTTGTCATTGGTGCGCCCGGCAGGGCGCCCATACTTGGTGGTCGGAGTCCCCCTTCATGCCCCGGGGCGGGGAAGTGACAGCTGTGCGGCAAAGATGCTCCGGGCGGCTGTGAATCCGGGGAAAGGAGCGAATGCAAAGCGCGGCCTGACGACCAGGCAGCGGAATTCGCGCAAGGTGCCCATTGCGTGCCTGTACTGTTACAGGGCCCAACCACCGGCGGCAAAATCTGATCCTAGCAATTCGTCCTCGGATGCCCAGCGCAGGTACAGGAATTTAGTGATCATTGACATAATGATCTGACTAAAGTACAGTAATGTGTAATGCTACACCATGATAATGTATCTTTCATACAGGAAACGCTAACTGAAGTCCAGCTGCGACTACAGGTGTTTCAACGCCGTCGGCTAACACACAAAGAACTAGCCAAGCTGGCGCATACAAGCCAGCGCTCGATCGCCGAATGGATGCGTGGTGCAACGGCACCTATGGCGATGAGCGCCCTACTGAATCTTTTGTCGCAGCTTCCACCTGAAGACGTGGCAAAGGTGCTCGAATTCTGGCGAAGCAGGGTTGCCGTCAGAGGCGACGTTGACGTCGCCCCATCCGTCATGTCGGATACCCGTTAGCTCATTCCTTACACCGCCAGATCCATCGAAGGAGAACCTCATGCAAGAAATTCGATTCTATCGAGCCAGCGAAAAGCCCTACGGAGCATTCAGCAACCTCTACAAGCGCGCGATCGAGTTCGAAGGCGAGATCTTCCCGACGGCGGAACACGCTTACCAAGCGGGCAAGGCGCGCAAACCGTCCGTACGCGAGTGGTTGATGGCCGCGCCATCGCCGTCACTGCTAGCCATGGCGGCGCACGGTCTCTACGTCTGGGACATCGCCCCTGATTGGTCGAAGATCAAGTTCGACCGTATGAAGCGCATCCTGGTGGCGAAATTCACCCAACACGATGACTTGAAAGCACTGCTCCTGGATACAAGTAAGGCGCGGCTGGTGGAGTCGGCTACGGTCAATAATGCGGTCAACCGGCTGTGGGGCGAAGTCAACGGGGTTGGCCAGAACAAGCTCGGCGAGCTGCTGATGGAGGTCCGCGCAGAGCTTCTTTCAGCGCAGGGCAAGGCCCAGCGCAAGGTGGTCTCAAAGGGTCACACTACGACGCGGATAGCGCCGACGGCACGATCAAAATGCCGGACAGCAAAGGTAGCCTTCGGAGCCTGAGCGAGCCATCGTCGTGCGCTGGCTGGCGACATTGGCCAGCGCCGCAAGACGAGGCTCGAAGAATCGTACCGACGGCTGCAGGCGCTCTGCAAAAAGAGCGTTCATGCGCAAAGTGCTTAGTTCGCGTGCCGACCGGACAATCCTACCCGGCGACCAGGTGGCGAGTAGGCCGCGCGCTCCTTCGGTCATGCAGTTCAACGCTGAAAGTGCCTGTCCGAAGGTCAGCGCCCGCGCGAGCGCATTGTAGTCGGTGACCTGTTGATCCATCGTGCCCCGGCTGAACAGTTCGAAGAGCATGCCGGCGGTGCACCAATCGCCGGCACCCGCCGTGTCATGCACGTGTGGCAGCTCGTAGGCACCAAGGTTCAACCATCGGTTGTCTAGCGACGGTGCGCGAAAGCGTAGGCCATCGGCACCGCGCGTTTGAATCTCGACCAACACTGACTCAAGATCAAACCCTGCGAGTCCGCTGATTCTTTCATCAGCATACTTAACGATATGAGCGCCACGAACTGCACGAGCGAACAAATCCGGATCTTCTCCGATCTCAGAGGGTTCGAAGACCACCACTGCACCGCTCTGCGCATAATGCTCGGCCAAGGTGACGCCCAGGCGCGTCGGGCGGTCTAGGAAAAACACGCTAGACGACGGCAATGCCGAACGCTCGACAGCAAATCGCCCTTCGTCGTCCCAGTACGGACGCCGTTGAAGGCCACATGTCGGGCAGGCAAAGCTAAACCTATGAGTGCTACCGCCTTGCGCGGGTAGCTGGTGCTGGTAAATGATCGGCGTGCAACGCTCGACCGAACACTCCATGAAGCGAAGATCCGCCTCGACGCTCATGAAATCTCGCTGCACTATTTGTGCGGCTGGGTCTTCTCCAAGCGTTCCGATAGGAGTGGCCTTCCATCCCAGCGCGCCAAGAATGCATAGGACGTTGCCGGCTGAGCCACCGAGTGACGGCGGCGACACCTCACCGTCGGAACGCACGATGACATCTAGCGCGAAGAGCCCGGCCCCTACGATTCGATGTGAGCTCGTGTTCATTCTTTCGTCAGCAATTGGGGACGGCGCGATCCGTTACGGTCTAAGCCAAATATGCCACAGGTGGTCGGGAGTGTGGCCCGACAACGCAGGGACCGAAGACAGGTCTGAAGTATAGCCTATACTCTCTTCGTACATGATAGGCAGTTCGAGTCGGAGCGCGGCAAGCAACATACCGACGCTTCCTATGCGGGAGCCCGCCGGAGATAATATCGTGCGAGCCGGTCGATCCGTCGATAGACTGAAGGCATCGGCCCGGCTTGTGTGGATGCGTGTGATGGTTTCGCAGACATCGGTGGGATCCGCTTCGTGGGCGTAGATCACGTCCAGTAGATTGACATCCCACTCGTTGAGGATCGGAAGCTGGAACTCGCGCATTAGCATATCGCCTCTGCGAGGGTCCGACGACGGAAAGGGAAGAATCGGGCAGGACTCGTGCGGCTCGACTGCGCTATGAATACGGCTCAAGGACGCTACTGCCCCCTCAGACAACTGAGGAATCCACAACTTAATGGCGTCGCGCACGTCGTCTGTATCCATGTCCGACTGAAAGCCGTGAACGTACTGCGGGGTGTCGCTCGACATGGGCCTCGCGCGGATCGTGCCTTTGGTGCGCCCAGCCATCAGGATATGGGCATTGCCACCGCCAGGCCGCTTTGACACCTCGTAGGCCTGCTTGACGATCGGAAAGCACACCCCACGGGACATAGAACTGGCATCGACAAACACATCCGTATAGCCGCTAGCAAATGACGAGGCGCAAACGCGCGCCGCGCGCCGGCCTGCGACATTGGCCGTGTCCTCCGCGACGATGTTCACGCTTTCGAAGCGAACATGGTGACCCGCCAACTTCGCAAGAAGCACGTCTTGGTTGCGCTTGGCCGCTAACGTAAGCACGTCTGAAACCTCTGGGCGTTCCTCGGCGAGAAAGAGGAAATCGACGTTCGGAAACCTGGCGAGTGACAGGGGAAAGTGCAGACACAGGTCGACGAAGCCCAACGTTCCTATGTAAAGAACCTTGCGTTCGGCGACAACGAAGTCGCGGAAGAACGCCTCGCATTCCACACCTTGGCTAGAAATAAACCTCACGATCGCACTCCATCGGTCGGCAACATTGACTGCAGACCAGAGAGCGTGTCTTCGATAAAGCCACCCCGACTGAGCGTTAACCCGTGGGCCATGCACGGCAGTGCACCCAATTCGAGCAAGCACCACACTTTGTTCTTGCAGTTGTACTGAGGAACAAATACGAGTGCTTTGTATGCGAAGGCGAAATGGAGCACCCGGGCGAGCCGCTCGTAGCGCACTTGCACCTTGTCCATCTCCTCCTGAGGGACACCGATCGCGTTGGCGCCGTCGTCGAGAGGGGCATTGGGCTTTAGCGTGCGCTCCCTGCACCGATTCGCGATCTTATCGACCAGCTCGCGCACCGCAGCGTTATACGGAAAGTCCCATTCGTTCATCGTTTTGGTTGCTTGTACTACGAGCGCTGTGTGCTGTGCCTTAGGCGTCAGATCAGGGCTCCTGTCGCGAATGATCCGCGCGAGAACCTCGTCGACCAGCGAGCCACCGAGCCGAATGAACTGCTCAATGTTCGCATTACTGGCCGCGACGAGCTTGTCCATGCCGTAATAGTAGGCTCGGTCAAACTCGTGCATAAGGTGAATGCGCGCCCCCTCGATTAAGGCGGAAGCCGCCATCCGATCATCCGTTACCGGCTCCTCGCGAACGCTGTCATCGGGTAGCAAGCCCATCTGGGGCGTGCGGTTGCGCTCGCGGTGCATGAGGATCCGCAACGCCGCTAACGCTTCGTCCGGTCGCACGGAGGACGGGATGCGGGCGCGAAGCATTTCTACCAGCGTATCGGCGAAGCGAGAATCCTTGGCCAGTTTGTCAATCTGCTCTTGTAGTTGCTTGAGCTGCCCCTCGGGCAATGCGGGCGGCCCCTGATCCAGCATGGGTCGCAGGTCGCGTAGTCCCCGGCGCGCGAACTCCGGGATGCCTGCAATGTACCGGTTGGCGATGTCCCGGGCGATTGGCTTGAAGCGCTTTTCTTTTCCTGACCCGAGTTGCATTAACTTGATGAGGTAGTCGCGCCCGTGTGTTGAGCCGGGCGTAAGGCTTTCTTCCGCGACAACGTCTTTCGTCAATGCGTCCCGGTAGTCGTCCGGCGAGACCACGTCCGGACGACACATGAGCCAGCGCGAGACACCCATGGCTTTCGACTTGAGCCAATCGCGAAGGCGAAGGAACTGCGTGGGATGCAACTCATGCGCATCGTCGATGATCATCATCAGGCGCAACGAGGCTGCCGGAGCGTTGGGTGCCCCTGGCCATTTGCGCACACGAATCGCGCGAAGCACCTCAAATACGTCGTAGCTTGTATTCAAGAACTCCGTCGCCATCTCTTGCTCGTCCGGAGGTACCAGCGAGGTAACGACCTTGAAGATCGCCAGTTCGATGTTCCTCGCATACTGGCGGAACGCATTCGGATTGTCGGCGCCGGTGACGGCTACTACGGACTCCGCATTTGCGCCCATAACGATTTCAACGTCATCGAGCGAGATCTCCATTCCCTCCAGTTGCCGAAACCACCCCAGTACCGCCTTCGATTGCACAAATGCCCGCAGCAACGCCGTGCGCGTGTGCTCCGCATACGGCAACTCCCAAATATCGCGGAAGTTGGTGGTCATCGCCAGGCGATGTCCCAGAATTGTGGGGACACCGTTCTTGATAAGACCGTTCGTCGTCAATACGTCGAACAGGTCTCTGTTGATAGGATTCGCGTTGGTCAAGCACAGGGTCGCGAGAGATTCGAACTCGACCACCTGCGCAATGGTAGTTTTGCCACATCCTGGCGTGCCGACAACCATCGTCAGCTTGTCGATTACCTCCGCCCTATCGACCCGGAAGAACTCTTCGATCGGCGTCGGACTGACGAGCGACAGCAGCGTACGTCGATCAACGATCAACTCAGTGCGCCGCTTCTTAAAAGGGTTATCCATTGCTTGAGTGACGCTTGCGTCGCGCGAACAGCGGCTTCATCTGCGGCGTTCCATTTCCTTTGGATTCCGCCCACAGCAATGCGACCGAGTTGTTCGGCGTATTGTGCTCCAACACGAGCGGCAGTCCACACTTCTTGTAGCCATACCAGATGTCCGGCCCAGTGTGCTCGTCCTCGATATTGTGGTCGTACCACGATTTAAGCAAGGCGACCAAATTGGCATCAGGGTCGCTATCTCTGATAACTACGTTACCTGACAGGACGTAAGAGAACGTTGTCTCGTACTCGAATTCTGGGAAATCATGAGCAAATTGCTTTAAGTCAGCTTCAATTTGTTGCCTAGCCTGTTCAGACGCCAAATGATGATGTATATGGAGTAGACATCGAGGTGCCAATTCCTTGCCGAGGCGTTTCGCATTGGCCCTGTGAAACTTGAAAACCTTGCCCTTCCACTCACCACCCTTGTAGCGAAGCAACGACGATCCGGAGCCGGAGAAATCGTCAACGAGACAAACCACCTCGAAGTGAGGTCTGGCGCGCGACGGACCGTGCCGAGCAAGGCTCTTCCAAAGTTCGTCCTGGAGGTCGATCCATTTGTCGTCGCTCATTTCGCTGAATGCGACAACCTGTTCGTTGGATACCTTGCCTTCGTTGTACCGACGAAACACATCGATCCGAGCGCCATCGCTCAACCCAACATAAAGGGTGCGGCGGCGCAACAAGTCAATTCTTGCGAGGGCCCGCGACTCCAAGGCTGTTTGGAAAAGAGGGATCCCAAGCTCGAGCGCGACGCGCGTGCGCTCTAGTCTCTCGACGATTGGCATCAGCAAGCTGACGAGGTGATGCATTTCGCGCTGGCTTACGAAAATTAGTCGATCCTTGACGAACTTGTATGCTGTTTGACGCTGCGGCAGGGTCGGGAACTGGCTCAACCAGTTGAGCAGTGCGACGTGAAACCGCGTGGCGGGCTGAAAGCCTTGATAGCTGTCGTACTTGTGATCGACCATCAGTTGTAGCTCGCGAAATTCCTGCGCAAAGCGGGCATCCGACCAATCCAACTGTTTTCCAATGAGAGTGAAAGCGAGTTCGTGCTTCATAAAGGCCGGTGCATATATCCAGAGTTAAAGTCAGGGCAGTGCGTTGGGCGAAATCCGAAACGCGCTATCGGTTGGCATAAGTGCACGTAGGTACGACATCGTCGTCTCCGCCTGATTGTTGCCGTGGGCGCCGAAGTTCCAACAGGAACGAAGATTCGACGATACGCTGTCGCAGCTCAGGCTCAATCCTTCACTGAGCAGCTCGAAGTCATTCCCTTCTTCCTGGCCGCAATCGCCCAAGCGCAGGATTTGCGTGAAAGGGTCAACGCCGAAGCGCGATGCTACATGGTCGACCACTAAACGTTTAGACGTGCCGGCATCCAGAACATCGACTGAGTGACCCGAACAGAAGACGCGCCAGCCATGGCGACCCGTGGCATCTAGCCACGTTCTGATTGCCGCGCGAAGTCCGGTGCACTGCTGGGCGCTCGCCAGTCGCATGCTGAACTGGCCACCTCGGGCCAGTTGATCCAAAGGCTTGGTGAGCTGGCCATACGTCGAGCCATTCAGCCAGTGCCAAAGCTCGGCGAACTCGGGATTGGCGTTGGGCCGCTGAAATTCTTCATCGAGCTGCGCAATGAAAGAGCCGCTGTAGTATCCTACAGTGATGGCGCTATGTAACTCGGGTTCGAACGAGGAACGTAGGTCTTCGTAAAGAGAGTCACCGCGCCCCGTGGCAATGGCGAAGCCGAGTCCTTGTCGAATCAAGGTGGATACCTGCGTGACATGCGCTGCATCCATCCCGTCAAACCGGTTTTCGGCGCGACACAGGGTGCCGTCGAAGTCGCAAATCACCACCCTGATGCGCGCTGCGCTCAATCGAGCGGCGTAGTCGGCGGCCGCCCGTCGGACGCGCTCGTCTGACGGTGCCGTGGAATGACCGCCACCCGCGCTCTTGCGCCTTGCAGCAAGTTCAATCCGTGTGGTCTCCTGCCGTTGAGGGGTCAATAGCGTTCGTGGGTCGAGAGCATAAATCGCGCGGCCGAATTCCGGCACGTCAGGCTGGCCAGGATCGTGCGACGCGTCACGGGCGAGTGCTTCAGTGACGAACGCCGCGTCGATCAGCCCTGCCACCGCCACGTCTTGCTCGGTTTCCCCCTCCAGCTCGATCAGCAGTGACAAACTGGTAGGCGGCAATAGGGCCGCCGTTGCTACGGCAAGAGAACGTTCAACACCTGAAGTCGCGATAAGCACAACCGGGGGCGGAGGTCGGAGCGCGAGCTGAAGATGTCGACCGTGAGCGAACTGTCGCAGGTCCGTCATTTGTACCGACGTCAACGCAGCCTCAGACAGCTTGGACTCGAGGTCAACGGCGAAAGCCTTCGCTTGGGCTGAATACAGTACCAGAAGCCCACATCGCTTTACGTCCCTCATGGTCGCCAAGTCGGCCATTTGCATCCGGCGTGCGGCTAAACGGGAGGGATTCAGCAAGGGCCCTACGAAGTGTTCAAAGTCGTGGTCCCCGAAAAATGCGCGATACAGCAAGAAGATCGTCGCGAGCAACGAGTTCGTTGCAAGGTAGCCGTCCTTAACCCAGTCCATCCCATATGCGAACGGCCGAAGCGCGCTGCTGCTGCGCGCCATTTCAAGGAGTGGGTTGGCTAGGGTGAGCGTTATTGCCGCGCTCGCCAAATCCGCTGCCTCGGCGGCGCGTGCGGCTGCGAGGATGTCTTTGTTCTTCCCCTCTGCGGAGAGCAGCAGGGCACGCGGCGAGAGTCGGTTAAGGAGCGAAACAAATTCGAGTGGGGTGACCGCTGTTGTGGGCGAGTGGTGCGCCAGTTCTCGGAAAAGCGCGCCGACAACTGCGGCCGCGTATGAGCCTCCGGAACCGATCACCACAGCGTGGTCTCCGCTCCACCGATTCAGGAAATGCCCCAGGCGGTCGACGTCTTGCTGGCGCGCCCACCTATACGTGTCGGCGAAATGGTCCAGTTCCCGTGAATACGGCTTTCCCACCGGTCTCCCCCAAATAGGCTGTGTGCTTTGTAGCACGCTGGCGACTGCGTGGGAAGACCTATCGGACGGCCTGGCAGTGTTTGGAGGCCTCGAAAATACAGCGCTCCACCCAAGACCCAAGTGGATCTTCAACGCGTGAGTTCACCGGTTCGCCTCGAATGATCCGTTACCCTCCCCGTATCCGTCGATTTCGCCCGTTCCAACCGAAGCGCAGGGGGGTTGCTATACGTATTGCAGGACACCGTAACAAAACGAGGAAAAAGTGAGATGAAAGAAAAAGGAAACAAAGATGGGAACCAACGGAAAGTCAGGGTCATCGAGGGTGGCAATCGGGTACCTACCACGCAGCGCATCGCGTGGACTGGCTGGCGCAATGTCCAAGGCGAGCGCAATCTGTTACTGGAAACGCTTGTTCGCGAGGCAAACGCCAAGGGGCAACAGCTGGCTGCGCTCGCGGAAGAGCTCGGCGTAACGTACGGCTACATTGCCCAGTTGCGGAACGGGCATCGGAGCACGGAAAACATCAGCAATAAGTTCGCTCTGAACTGTGCGCGCTACCTGGGTGTGCCATGCATAACGGTCAAGCTGCTTGCAGGCCGCGTCCGGCCGGAGGATTTTGTCTTGCCGGCCGAACTGGAAGCAAAGCGTGTCGAGGAGGGGCTTCGGCGTCTTGCTGATGACCCGATGCTCGGGGGCTTTGTCCCCCCAACGCTCTGGGACCAGCCCACTGAGGTAAAGCAATTGGTACTCATGCTTTTCCAGGAAGTAAGCGGATGTGGGGTCTTTGGCTATTCGAGAACTCCCAAGGCTATTGAAGCAGCCATGCGCGGCGCCTATTTGCTCGCGAATGCGCAGGTTGCAGAGGACGAAGGCAATGCGTCTGGCGAATCGAGTGACGAATCGAAGGAGTAAGTAACTTAGTGGCAGTTCACGGGGCGGGGGTTTCTCCCGCCCCATTTTTTTGTAAGGCAGATAGGCCCTGGGCACGGAAAGCATGATCGCCAATAGAGCGCACGCCGACAACGCGATTCTACTGGCTCTATTCTGCGTGAAATCAGTGAAAAACGCTGATTGCTATACGTTGTACGGGAATGTTCCCGGATGAGGACAAAAATGAAAGCAAAGGATATGGACAGCGTATCAGCTGTAAGTGAAATTGTCGCGTCAAATGATTTCGCCGACCTGGTGACTCTCAAGGACAGCGGTATTACTACAGACGCGAGGACCTCGGCAATTGCCGGCACGGCATTGCGCCTGCGCGTTTCACAGCGAGCGATTGAAGCCGTAAGTCGCGACAAGCGTGTGAAGCATCGGTTTGGGCTTTTGGAGAGCGATGGGCACGCAATCGGAAACATCGCGTTGCACATCGGCGATGAACTCTACGTGTCGAGCCTCGACCTGGGAGCACAGGAAATACGTAGTGCGATGGCGGAGGCGTGCTCGGCAAGACGCCTTCCGCTGGTACTTTTGAGCGAGACCGGCGAAAGCCAAATGGTCTTGCTTCCTGCGAGCGGCGGCTTGGAGGCATTCTGGGAAGCCGCGCAAATAGTCGAGGTTATGGACGTGCCGACTTTCGTGCGAACGATGGGTGAAGCAGTCAATAAGTTCATCGGTACTCTGATAGTCGAACTGCTGCAGGAAGACCGCAGGAGCATTGCGGCGGTGCGCTCAAGCTACGTGATGAGCGAGGTGCTCGTCGCCGACCTCGAGCGACGGCTTTCAGGATACGATACGATTCAGTGAAGAACTACTTATAGCATTTGGAGCCCCGCATATCGCGGGGCTCTTTTCATTGGTGCGCCCGGTCGGGCGCACATACCTGCTGTTGGGAGTCCCCCAATACGTCCGGCAATCCTCGGACCCCGGCTGGCGAGTCGGAGTCGACGGGGTTGCTGATCCTAGTGGCGATTCATGCGGAGTTACGACGACCTAGTTTTTGCCGGCTTTTCCCCCTAGGCGTAGACTGACGCTCCGATTGCTCAGTCTTTGACACGTTCATCATGCTCGTTCCGTCCAACAGCATCACCGATTGGCGCGACCTTCAGGAGAAGACCCGTCGTCTTTTCTCAGAGATGGGCTATGAAGCAACGGTCTCGAAGAAAGTTAAGCTAGCCGGGCGCGGCAAGAAGGAAATTGACGTCTTTGTCACTGATCCGAATGCCAGCTATAACAAGATCTACCTTATCGAGTGCAAGTTTTGGAAGTCCCGAGTCCCACAAGAGGTTGTGCACGCGTTCAAGACAATAATGGAGGAGGCAGGAGCAAACACCGGCTTCATCATCAGTAAGGCTGGCTTCCAAAGTGGAGCGCGTGAGGCGGCGAAGTACACCAACATCAAGCTCCTGACGTTTAACGAACTCCAGCACATGTACGGCAACGAATGGTTTCGAAAGCAGCGTGAGCAACTAGAGATACAAGTTCAGCGCTTGCGTTTCATATCCTCGCTGCACTTCGACCAGTGGTCAATGGTGGGATTCCATAACAATATGGTCTTTCGTTCAGTACGTGATCGGAAACGACTAAGCTATTTTCATAGATGGGTTCTAAACCTCATTTTGGCCGCAAAGAGCAGGTGGCCAGAGTCATATGCCGGACCTAAACCTGTGAAGCTTGCATGCAATCCAGACGATCCTGACCAAGCCGTTGCAGGAGGGTTTACGTACCCAACGGTACGCGACTACTTTGCCAAAATGACGAGGGCGGCGAAGAAATGTGCAGACGAGTTCGAAAAGTTTGAGAAACAAGCGCGTGCTCGGTTTGAGCTTCTCCCACAGCTCAAGCAAGATTCAGCTTTCGTAGGTGTAATTTCCGCTATTCAGGAAGAGTTGCCAATCCGCGTCCTCAAAGGTAGCGTGTCCGATGAAGAATACTACCGTCTAGTCGGTCTTTCCAGCAAAAAGCCGGCGCCATAGACGGGACGTGTATAAATTAAGCGGGCGCGAACAGGCCGGAAGCGACATATCGTTATTCATCGCTGTGCTGACACGACCTACAGCACAGCCATACCCGACCCGCGGCGCGCGCTCTTTCAGCCACCCCTGATGCGGGGCAGATGTGTCAGGGTGCGTTTAGGTCGTCAACGCTTGGGCGTCGTGGTTTGGCGGTGGATTTGGCGCGCGGCTTGGGTGACTGGCGCGCGGTGCTGCGCCTCTGTTTGGCGGGGCGTGCCGGGGCCTTGTCCGCCACGAGCTTGGATGTTTCAGGCGCCGCGGCAGCCTTTTCATCGCCTAAAGGTATGCCGGCCTCCGCGGGAGCGCTGTTCAGCTTGGCTGTGAGCCAGCTAAAAAATACGTCCGGATGCCAGTAGCACTGTCGGCCAATGTGTTCCGGCGCCGGCATCTCGTCGTGCTCGAGCCAGTAGTCCAGCGTCCTTATCGACACCTGCAGGATATCGGCAGCCCGCTTTTTTGTGACAGGCGTAAACGGTAAAACAGTCATCTTTCCATCCCATGCTGTGCGCAATCCTTGCGCGTCACATATGAATAGAGATCTGAAGTTATATCCGGCGAATGCCCCGGGCGCGCCAAACGCAGGGCTGCCCAGGAAGCACAATTGCCACGCTTGGCACCACCAAAATCCTGGGCCAAATCTGGGCCAAATCTGGGCCAAATCGTAACGTTTTTAGTTGCTTTCTATTGCGTGCAATTGCTGACGCGTGTATGCTAACCAACTGAAACACCGCGCATTTTAATTTTTTCGGAAAGCGCGTGGAGGCCTTACGTGGGCCTTCGGGACGCAGGAGTCGGAGGTTCAAATCCTCTCACCCCGACCAATTTTTATCCCACTGTTTCAGGCACTTGGCCTGAAGCGCCCATCCGGATTCACGCGCGAACTGCCGCAAAAAGCCCGAAAAAGGCTTTTTTGCTGCAATTCTGCTGCACTCGACCGTGGCAAGCGCCTGAATAAAGGCTAAAAACGGTTGCTAGACGTAGCTCCAGCACTTTGAAACGGAGCTCTGTCATGGCGTCATACATCAACCGGTCCCCCTTCGCGGTCACGGTAACGAACCGTCCCGATCTCTACGACGAATTCCCCCACAGCGGCGAGCCGCGCGCGCTCGAATACGCCGCGGCGCTCAAGGCGACGGGTAACGAGTCCTATCGGTTCCACCACAGCAGCGCGACGGCGAAATCGCGCATCAAGGCGCGCGAGCAGAGCAGGCGCAAAGCTGCGGGGAAGGATGAGCCTTTCTAACCGACGCCGCGCGGGGAAATCCGCTCCGGGCTACGCCCTACGCGGCTTCCCCCGCGCCGCCAGCGAGAAGGGAAACAACAACTACGGGAGGACGTCAGAACCAGGGAATACGGTACACTTATCCACAAGCCAGCCCATGAGGGGCAGGCGAAAGTCCCTGGTCAAAATTCAACGCGCAGAGCTGGTCAAATTTAAACGCGCGCCGACACCTAACCCATCTTTAACATGATTTGCCCGAAAGACCCGGGTCGGTGAACGTAAGTGCCGGATTCTTTTGCAGGTGATTCGGCAAATCGTTTTGTAGTGCCATAATATTTTCCGGCGCTGCACGCGCGCAGGGATTTCCGTTCTATGCTCGCGCCGGCATGTACATACGACGCGTGCGCACTCGCAACAAGACGACCGGGGAGTCGTACTTCACGCACCGCTTGGTACGCACCGACCGCATCGCGGGCAGAGTGCGTCAAGTCACGCTGCTGAATTTGGGCCGGCACTTTGCGGTGGCCCAAGAGGATTGGCCTTCGCTGTGTCCGCGCATCGAGGAGATCCTCACCGGCCAAGCGAGCCTG
>Ga0307377_10002136_pt1 | contig 23671 bp, 29 predicted proteins | sample TR3MG_FD_202535 | JGI IMG/M metagenome (GOLD analysis project Ga0307377, IMG submission 202535) | Soil microbial communities from Risofladan, Vaasa, Finland - TR-3 | ecosystem: Environmental > Terrestrial > Soil > Coastal area > Acid sulfate soil | place: Finland: Risofladan, Vaasa | collected...
TCCTCCGGGCTTAACTATTCTGAGCCAGTTTCTCAAAGATTCCGTCACGTCAACCATGTGTTCAAGCGAGTGACTTGCCATTAGAAAATCATAGCTTTCATCCTTGATGCCAGTGAGAAATTGAGCATCGCCATCTTTAATGTCCCAGGTCTTCACCGATTTCATGCCTGCAAAAAGACCGATATATCGAGCAAGGGGATCGGGCTTCCCCCCAATATCAATCCCTTCACCTGTAAAAAATCGCGCATGGAATGACCCGTCATAAAATCGCCGCTTTGCTGCTTTACTTTGCTCGTGCATAATTCATGGCCTCGATGTTATGCCCGTCACGTTTAAAATTGCAATTCGGGCTCTCTCGGCATATTTCCAGACAATTTGTTTTATGTAATCCTTCGGAAATCGCAAACGGCATACTCTGATTTCCTATGAAAAGATCGGCGGCATTAATAATCTCTGCCAACTCTAAGCAGTCGCAAACCTGATAAAATGGAACGTCGCCAAACAACTTGACGAATTGTTCATGTTCTCCTTCTAATCCAACGAATATCGCTTGATCTTGGAATTTCTGGACTATATCCTTCCAGGGAAAATCTTCGTTATGATATCGAGAACTTCGATGGAAAATGATATTCGCAACCTTTTTTCCACCGGCAATTAACCACTGTTCGTTAATTAAATTTGCCGACAAACCGAAAGCCTCTAAATGCGATGATGCTAAATTATTATGGCCAACATCATTGAACACGTTAAGATTACGTAACCTGAATTTATTAAGATTATGGGTGGCGTGTATTTCATTCTGGATAATTACGTCGTCAATGTACGGTTGGGCCACAAGTAATGGTTTCAGCAATGCCACCTTTTCCTCATTGAAAGAAAGTATATCCCATGTGGGATCTAAAAATAATATACCACCACCAAGTTCCTTAATCGTAGGCAGGCTATAAATAATATCCCCCATGTCTCCACTATGTAGAAAGGTCTGCGGGTTCACTTTCTTAGCCTTAATCTTTTTGTCTTTATGCTTTTTAAGTTCCGCACTACTATAATATTTTTATTCCTCATAGTTCCTCCTGGGAGTGTGTTTGTTTGAAATATGCCATGCCATCAGATACGGCGATTAAGTCCCATCCTTCGAGACCTAAAATATTAAAATCAGTTCCCCCTACTGGAACAATCTTGTATGTAAAAATCACGTAAGACAAGCCATCCTCTGCCTCTTCAGTAAGGGCCTGGCAATCAGGGCATAAAACGGGCAAATCATCTTTCATTGCACCTTCAAAATCTGCAATCAATATCTCTATGGTTTTTCCACATCCATCACAGACCTCATCTGTTTTTAAATCGCCCATAATCATTCCCCTTAATCTAAAATAGTTCTAACATTGTAGTCTACATGGTACGCCCATACTTTAAAAGTCTTAGCCGGTGGAGGTGTTGTATGATTCTCAATTGTCAAAGTTGCGTTTTCCCTGAACATCCATACAAGGGTTGATCCGACAATAGAAAACGTGGATTCATCATAAAGGGTTATTAAGTCTGCATACATATTTTCAATTTCCGTTGAACCTGAAAGGGCTGAAAACAATGAAAACTGTATGATGGTGTCTTCAAACTCTTCTGTGGCTGCAAAGGTTTTCTCCGGCGCGTTCGATACAATTAAAAAAACTGCATAGGGATAGTCTGCGCCTTCCGGTGCCTGCCCCTTATATATACGATTAGCAATATGGGCACTTAGTAGGCTGCCGCTTAATTCACCCCAGATCGCTTTGCTCAAATTTAGCATTAGGTCGATTCCTTTAGCCCCGATGGTTTCTTTTCAACGAGTTCAAATCTTTTAAAGATAGCCGGAAGCTGCACTGCGTCATCAACCTCCATAAACATTTCAGCCTCAATTGTGAACATTGAACCCATTTCCATGTGAATATCAAGTTTTCGGACATGCTTTAATCCGAGTGCATCACATATTTCTTTTGCTACTTTGTGATATCCTGTGATCAAGGGTTTATGTGCCATTACGTCGACTCCTTTGCCATAATGTCTAAATACTCGTTTTTTTCTGAAGGATTTATCACACTCACAATATTGAAGTAGCGATTGCCAAATTTTAAAAGCCAGGAGGGCCGGAATAGGCTCCTGTATCGCATTCGTATCCTATGGCTTACAACCATATCAGTCTGCATGGATTGAACCGTCTCCGTGGCGCTCAGGGGCCATATGGCACAAAAAACCGTCGCGATGGTATTGTAAACCTCAGAGAATCCACCCATCCCATCCGACGTTTTCGTTGCCGCCTGGATCTCAATTCTTTTATTTAAGTCTCCGATTTGCATTTCAATCCAAGCACATTCATTAAATTTACGTGATTGTCGATTTCCTGCCTTGCCATCGCCTTCAGGTTTTCGGGAATGTCGGGATTGGAGATAACCCTTTCACCGGCACAGATAAGATCCATTGCGTCTTTTTCCACTTCCTTTTTCATTGCCCTCACATATTTAGTCACGTCCAAGTTCAGTGGTACTCCCCATTCCGATGTAGAACCGTACTTTTTAGAACTCATCCCATAACCTCGCACTCGCTAAAAGCCGCTGCACCGTCTTATTCTCCTGATAATTCTGCCCGCTCATAATCTTGGCCTCCTTGTTGACATAAAGGTCTGCCGCGATAAGCAAAAAGGCTGCCTTGATCTTGTAGGGTACCAGTGCCCGTGTCGTCCAGCCGCAGACATACCGTATCGTGATCGGTTTCGACGGATAGGCGGTAAATGACGGCCATGATACCCCATACGGCAAAACAATCCGCCCGCACATCTCGCCGTTTGTTTCAACCAGATACTGGGTCGTGACGGTCATTGTGGTCTCAACGCCGTCAGAATCCTTGTATTTTACCGATGAAACCGTTTGAAGGTTTCCGAATGGCAATTTGATGTAATTTTTATTCGGCCAGCCACCAAGAGAGAAATCCCACGTCTGGGTAATCAGTGCACGACGGCAAATATCTTCCACGTGCTCCCTGCTGGCTGTGATAATTGCCTCTAATAGATCATCCTCAACTGATGTCGCGGTTAGCCTAATAACCTGGGTCCCGAAAGTACAAACATCACCCACCACCTTAGCAACCGTCCTGATATATTGCTTCGTGCCAGTGTAGGCGATCTCTTGTGTTGACGGATCAGTTGCGTCTGTGACCTGTATAAATCCCCCGCCGGTCCAATCAGTATAGACTGCCCCTGCGAAAGTAGGGTTAGCCGCCCCCTGGTCCGCTAATTTTGCAGCGGTTCCCGTTACTCCGATTATTTCTCCGAGCGTATAGGTCCCGGATCGATCTTTTACGGTATAGGTCAAGGCTGTGACTTTCGCCACAACTACGCAGGTTTTCCCGCTGGTTTGACCTGTTATGATATCATCAGCGGCCCAATCGGTCGCCGGTGCGACGTCAAGCGTTATGGTCTCGGTATTGGTATCGGCTTCCTGGATTTTAACGTCCAGTGTCGCGCCTGCTGCATTCATACCAGCGGCCAGAGTTACGACTGCGGAATATCCCAGAACATCAACACCGACTCCCAGGTGATCATATCCGGCCACGGTCGCGTATTCGTCTGATAGGTTGCTTTGTGTTTCGTCGATGTTATCGGCAAAGCTCCCCGAGTCTAAGCGGAGATGAATTTTCAATTCTGAAATGCTCACAGGTTCAAATGCCGGGGCTACAACCAGACCCCCGCCACTTGCCGCTCCACTTACCGCCGTTGCTGTTCCTGCGCCTGCCATTATACAACTACCTCCAAAGTTCTAACTTGCTTTTTAAGTTCACATGATATAGAATATAAACAAAAATTAAATGGAGCAAAAATATGGGAAAACATTGGACTCTTACCGAAGAACAAAGTAAGGCTATTTCTAAAAGAAAAATGGGGCATCCGGTTTCTGAAGAAACAAGGCGTAAACTGTCTGAAGCTGCAAAAGGGAAAGTCCCATCTATTGAACAAAGACGCAAACAATCGGAAGCCATGAAAGGTCGGCCAAAATCTCCAGAGACAATAAAAAAGATGCGCCAATATCATGCAAATAGACCACAAAAACACAATGACAATATTAGTAAAGGTCAGGCTGGTAAGAAACTCACACCAGAACATATAGAAAACCAACGTAAAACAAAGATGGCAAATGGCACATGGAAACCTATCGGCCATACCTATGAACAAAGAGGATATCGTATGGTAAAAATTGCGGAAGGGCAAGGCAGAGCTAATTATGCTGCCGAACATAGATATATAATTGAAAAAGAAATAGGCAGAAAACTTCTTCCACATGAACACATCCACCATATTGACGGGGATAGCATGAATAATTCTATCAGTAATCTTTGTGTTATCTCTAAAGTTGATCATACCTTAATAACCAAATTGCTTCGTTGTGTTGATAAAAATCTTGCCAAGATAATAGTTTCTACACTTATGAAACGGTTTCCAAATCTGGCAAAGCATCCATATTGTACCCGCTCTTCTTTGCCCAAATATAGTAATCGCCAGCATCCAGCATGAATGTGATTTGGCCCGCCGAATCAGTAATCCCTGATGCAAGGACATAAAGCCCTGCCGAATCGGATGTTACCCAGACCTCGGCCCCGTCAATCGGACCCCCGGTCACTGAATCGGTCAGGGTATATGTCCATGATATGGCGCCGGCCCCCAGGTCGATGATATTTGCAGACAAACTTAACATCTGGAAAAAATTATAACACCCGGCGACTGTAATCGTTATGACTACCCAATCGGCCCCGGCCGCTATTGCCGCATCAGGCAAATCAAAGCGATATAAGCCAGGCGCTTTTGTGTCGTCTGCTTCCTTAAATCCGCCATCAGCATGGGCAGAATTGACAGCCACAAGCGTGATCGCCGGTATATCAACTGGGATACCGCCCTGCCGCCAATATGAGGCCGTGACATCTCCAAATGCCTTTCCGGTCACTCTGATATTATCGGTTGTGCTTCTCAAAATAACCGGGATGCTAAAAGCAACAGTCCCAGCCAGTAGGCCGCCTTGAAGTTTCTCACTCATGATAGCCCCTTATCTTTTTACTCAAATGTGAAGATCCCGTTTCCATGCCAAGTAATAGTCAAGTCGCCTGCTTTCATATCTATCGGGCCATCAAGGTCAATCATAACGAGACAATGACCAGTCGTTTTATGATAAATAACAGCATGGTCAGCGTTCTGTGGACTGGCTGCATTTTGCGCCCAGGTTACAGACGCGCCAGTATCGTCAAACGTCACTACACCAGCGGCTTCTGCCAACATAGCAGTCAGCGTGTCAAGTAGTAATCCTCCCGCTGCATATTCCCCGGCTGTTGCAATTGCAGTGTAGTTGGTTGTCCCACCGGCTGCATAGTGCGGATCAGGGTCACCCACCAAACACGTCTCGGTAACGAGCCCTATCCATATTTCATCAGCAGCCTCCCAACCACCCATAATCATTTCCTTTTTCGATTCCTCGAAAACTATTAAATCCCCTCTTGCCATTTTGTATACCTCCGTCTATTAAAATAATTGGTTCATTGAGTTAAATCCAAGTTGTTCTGGTATAAATCCTGTACCACCGGCTGAAAGGTTCGCCGCAAATTCAGCAAGTATCAGGACATCAACCCCGGCACTTAACGCAACATCAAAATTCATATCTGTTACATATTCAGTGATGACAAGCGCATCAAGACCAGCCCCAAAGGTTATTTCCTTATTTACGGTGGCAACGTTCTCGGTTATAACCAGAGTATCAATGTCCGCTGTGAAACTTATCGCTTTATCAACGTTGACAATGTTCTCGGTTATGGTAAGCGCATCAAGACCAGCCCCAAAGGTTATTTCCTTATTTACGGTGGCAACGTTCTCGGTTATAACCAGAGTATCAACACCCGCTTCAAAACTTACCTCTTTATTGACATTAACGACATTCTCAGTGATGACAAGCGCATCAAGACCAGCCCCAAAGGTTATTTCCTTATTTACGGTTGCTGCATTCTCAGTAATGACAAGGGCGTCAACACCGGGACTCACAGAAACATTGAAGTTTATATCTGCCGTATATTCGGTAACGACAAGAGCATCAACGTCAACCGTGAAGGTTATCGCTTTATTTGCCGTAGCCGCGTATTCTGTAATAACAATAGCATCGGTTTCAGCAGATACCGGATGCTGGATCGTGGCTGCGTATTCAGTGATGATAAGCTCATCGAATTTTGCTGATGTCCATACAAAATCGTCGTCACTTACAAACTCAAAATCGTCGTCACTTACAAACTCAAAATCGGTATCACCTATTGGAACATCTATATAATTTACATTTGCCTTGTTCTCAGTGATGACCAGCATATCAATACCGGCTTCAAAACTTATCTCTGTATTGACGGTCGCTGCGTATTCAGTGAGGGTCAACGCATCGGCGGCGCCTGCCGATATCGGCACTACGACAGTGGCTGCATTCTCGGTTATCGTCAGAGCATCAGTGTCAACCAATATTGGGGCCATGACGGTGGCATTGGCCTCAGTTATAACAAGGGTGCCAATGCCTGTATCGAAACGTATTGCTTTATTGACATTAACGACATTCTCAGCGATTGCCAGGGCATCGATGCCAACCTCAAATGTTATCGCTTTATTGACATTAACGACGTTCTTTGTAATGATCAGGGCGTCAACGCTGGGACTCACAAAAACATTGAAGTTTACATCTACACCGTTCTCTATTAGAACAAGAGCGTCAATTCCGGTACTGAAAGCAACGTCGCCGTCATCTACAAATTCAAAATCAGCGTCATCTACAAATTCAAAATCAGCGTCATCTCTATAGTCAAAATCATCACTCAAGGCTATTTACTCCTTACATTCCCGCCGCACCAAATGGACATGGGTAAACTCCGATAGTCAAATAATTTTCTATCCAATAATCACAATCAGTTATATCAGGACATACCCAACTTGGCTTTGTTGTATATGCACCAGCTTTGGGATAGACATCAAAGTCCCAACTTGCTCCGGCGTTATAGTTTATACCTGCATCTATGGAAGGCCATCCTTCGTTTGTTAGGGCAGCTTCCTTGTATATGTGCACAGCGTTTGCGTTTGGTTCGGTGACTTCATAGAGTTTGAGGTTGTCTAACCAGATTTCTTCGCCTGCGGCCATATTATCAAATCTAATGGTATCTGTAGCCTTGGAATATGTAAAATATAATTCAAAAGCAAGGAATTCCGTAGAAGTAATCGTAACACTATCTGATGTTCCCCATAATGGTGATGCATGTCTTATTTCAATAACAACCGAATCGCCTGCACCAACTTTAGCCTCTCCGATTAGTTTATACATTTTTGTTATGGTCGGATCGATACTTAAATCCCTTGAGCCCCTTAAAACGTTACTTGCCCCCTCCGCAGTATCCACCCAAGTAGTATGCAACGCTCCGTCATCAATCTCTATCGTGTTTGCACCGTAGGGAAGCCAGTAGATGTCAACAGGATACACCTTATCATCAGCATCCAGGGTTACATTAGTCCCCGTAGCTATGAACGTAGTGCCGACATCATTATCTGGCGCACCGTCAAGCGTGAAGTTCTCTCCGTCCTGAGCACTAATTTCATACATTGTGCCTACAGTCAGACTTCCAGAAGACAGTTCAGCAAGTCTTAAATCAGCAAGTGTAAATCCTCCCTTGTCCCCTGTACCGCCAGACCCACCGTCCTGGTCGAACAGGTTAGCACCTAATACCTCTCCCGTCCCTGCTTCACCGATATAGCCAACTGCCTGGACACCAGTTCCATCGTCAACTATGAGTCGGTTGCCGGTGCCTGCGTAAGCAGCTACCAGCCCCCCAGCATCATGAAACCAGGCCTGTCCATCTACAAAGCTGCCACGCATCTCAGTAGCTCCTGATTCATCTTCAAGAGAAATATCTTCTATATATGTGCCAGCTTTACAACAAGGCGAACCAGCTTGGAGTGTGAAGTCACCTCCTGCGGCGTTGGTGAAGAGGGGGTCGGATATCGAAGAATTAGCATCCCCAGAAATTGCAGTTTTCCAATCACCAAATTCTGACGTATCATAACCGGTTGCATCTAATAAAAATAAATCACCGGCGGCTTTATAGTAAATATTAGAATCAAACGTGGCAGCGGGACCTGGATCAGCCGCAACACAATAAAATTGAGTAGCATAAACTATATTATTTTTGAATATATTGCCTGTATCACTCCCATCTCCAACCATATCAATCTCAGCCAAATGGTCAGCAGTATGGTTAGCGCTTCGATTCTGCCCATTATTATATAGTGTGTTGCTATAAAGTACGTTTCCACCTTCATTCAGGACTCTTAACCCAGAACCATCATTTCCATAGCAAATATTTCCATAGACCTCATTTCCTCCACCATAATCCAATATAATACCATTACCATCCTGCATAGGTTCTTCGGTTCTTTTTGTCTGTGTGTCATACACAAGATTGAATCTAACTATATTATTCTGTCCTTGTGAATTATTATCTGCACCATCATAGACGCTGATTCCGCTATCACTCTGAGGCGCATCAGGGTTTATCCCATTATTATATACTTTGTTATATTCAATAATAACATTATTAGCCTGGCTCAGAATACCACAACCACCATTACTGTGGGTTATATTGTGCGCCACTATAACATAGGAAGTATCTATAACCGTGATTCCCTCGGCTGGCGAATTTGTATGACAGATATTATAGGAAATGACATTTTCAGTTCCATCACCACCATCTGTGATTCGCATTCCTCTGTAGTTGCCAGAAACAGTATTCGCATAACCTGCTGCCCCACCAATAGTAATGCTCTGACCATCATATAGTCGTATCCCATCATAATAACCGCTTATCGTACAACTCCTCACATAGCAATCAGTTGGATCGGCAGCGGCTACATCGTCAAAAGATATTCCCTTGCCCGTCCCAAGTCCAACTGCTGTGACATCATTAATAATTACATCATTGCACGCGCCTTCAATATGAACAGAACCGTCACTACCAGAATTGGAATATTTGACTGTAATCCCATCAACTGTAACGTAATCTTTTGTGGCAATAACAATACAGGAATTTCTTTGTCCCGCTTCGAGCACTCCAATATCAGGGTCTTCCCCAACATTGACATATAATACATCACCAGCCCAATCCCATTCATTGAGGGCCACACCTATTGTTGCCCCATCATTTGCGGTTAAAACTGTGCCGTCATAAACCACACCAATGGGTTCTGTGGTAATACCTGCTTTCTCATATCCTGCGCCACCATTTGGGCCATTTCCCGTCGTTCCAACTTTTGCATTATCTATATATATAGTAGCTGATGTAATATCCGTAAAGGTACTGCCGAGTTTTATTAGGTCTACTTTTATTGTATTGTTATCCACATTTGTCAGGTTGATAATTTCGACATCGTTTGCCCATGCTTGAACAATACCATCGTTTGTATCCACAGTTGTTGCAGCTTTATAATGAACGACAATATTGTAGGCTGTATCAGCACTAACCGAAACAGATGACAATGAGGTTTGGGCACCAGCATCATTATTATATCTCGATTGAAAGTATAAGGTTCCTCCAGATTCTTTCACATCAACGACAGAACCAAGTCCAATAGAAGCATCCCATATTCCAATTATACTCTCAATATACTGTCCTACCCCCCATGTATACCCAGATACTAAATAAAAATCTGTTGACGACCAATATTCCGTTCTCTCAGTTAAAACTTTAGTTATTCTGTCAGCAGCCCCCGCAACAGTAATTTCTACTCGACTATTTTGACAAAGTGCGTCTCCATTTACTGTCCAGCCATCACATCCATCATCAAAGTCGTCATCAATTTCTTCCGAACCAGAACTCGCAGATGAACCGCTTGCACTCCATGTAGTCAGAGTATCAGCTGCATTGATGATAGGGGCGGCACCTTCTCCATAAGCTCCGATAGTAAATTGATGCCCTGAGGTTCCATTCGCTCCAACCGTGAACTGCTCTCGCCAGGTATCACCTCGATTGAACAAAAGGAAATTATCAGACTGGTCACCTGTAAGTGCCGCTTGAGCCGCCGCTATGGTTGCGAAAGCGGCCTGTGCTCCTGTCAACTCAGTAGTCGTCCCATCGCCCCCAGCGGAGTCGGTATCAATATAATAATTGGTAGCCCACGCCTGGCCACATAATCCTAAAATCAATATCAAGCCAATAACTAAGATTAATTTTTTCATTAATCCTCCGGTCCTGCATCTGTATTAACACCTTGAACCGTATAGGTGAAATACTGCCAGCTTGCGTCTGCTATTTGCATACGCTTAACCATAAAGGCAGATCCAACAGTTGCCGATGAAAGTATGCAATCGTTAGCATCCAAGGGTGTTCCGTCGTGTGTAAAAATTTCTCCAGCAGGAGGACAAAGTTCGATTTGGAAAGCTTCCGATGTTTCGACCGCAAACTTGATGGGGTAACTTACGGCAACAAGAATGATATCGGTTTCCTCACCAGCCCCTTGATTGTTTATTGCTGAATTGGCAAGCATGTTGGCTTCTGAAAATGCTGTCTGTGACGCGGCGTTTGTAAAGGGTAATGTACTGAATTCCCTCGGCTTATTCCATGTAGGAGCAGCCGCACCATTAGCGGTTAGCTGGTATGTAGCAGTTCCAGCAGCCAACCAGACAGGATTTGCAGCCGCGGCTCCAATCAGTACTTCTCCGGCAGCGCCAACAGCCGTTGCTTCAAAAGCGCCCGCGGTTGCCCCGATTAAAATTCCACCATCGGTAAAGGTTCCGGCTCCTGAACCACCTGCCGGAACGCCAATCTGTGTACCTGGTGAGGCATTGATAATGGCTATGATCTCATCGTCTGAATCTACCAACGCGGCAACAGCATTAAGCTCAGCCTGACTCGCCAGGTCGGTTTCACCATCAAGCAAATTCAATTCTGCAAATCCCAATGTCTCAGCAACCCCCCCTAATAGAGCCCACTGGTTGGCTGAAATGGTAGTCTCTCCAATAGTCTCAAGTTCTCTGAATTCAGTCAGAGTGACTAATGCGCCATCTAATGGTGTATTTATCTCTGATGCTGAAGCGCTAATATCCTGTACCTGAGAGATATTTGTAATAGTAAGGGTATCCACAACATCTCCATCGGGAACATCAGTTCCACCTGCACGATAAATATAAGCTGTTCCGATGGTGTTAGCTGTTGGAAGGTCTGACACGATTTCCCACCGGCCCGCTCCGGCTTCGTCATCAGGAGTGATTACGAGCGGAGAATTTTCTTCAGCCGAACTCGAACTTTCAAACCGATACAGATAAAAGACCTTTGCGTCGGTAATGACCAAACACAAATCCCCATCTACCAAGTCGGCATAAGGAATGTTGTCAACGGATTTCGTACTGCCTATTAAATTTACGCGGCCATACATTTTGGTGGCGGCTGCCCATCCTGTGGTTGCAGTAAAAAAGATGATTAATATTGCAATTAATTTTTTCATATCACTCCTTTAGAAACTCTATCCCACTTGGTAGTAAAAAAGGGCGAACGGTCAGACCGCCGCCCTTTAGAACAAATTAGTCAGACTTTTTTCTTGTTATATAGGCACTTCTTCCCAGGATATCCCAAGACTTACAGATACACCGGCTGCGCCTATCGCTCCTATGACTGTTGCGGTTCCTGGGGCAGACGCAAAAGCACCCTTCAGATCACCAGCCATGAGTTCAGAACCTTCCGTATCGATGGTCGCTGCATTTACAAATAACGGCCAAACAGCTACAGGAGCCAGTATTGTAGCTACAGAATAAGCTCTCGCTACGCCTACGGTTAGACCTGTACTTGCCGTTAAAAGTGTTCTCCCCGTTAATGTCGCTGCTGTGAGACCACCTGGTACAGTTAGTTGTGTGCCAACCGCCAGCACCATACCTGTCAAAGCCGCTGATATGGTATGAACCTGAGCGGACCAGAGATGCCATACCAGATTATATCCGCTCAATGCGGGATTATGCACAATCAGCCCGACTGCTGCTGTTGCATCGAAAAGAGCAACATTCTGATCCTCACAATAGGCAAAATATTCATTCCCGCGAAGGGTTTGATTTCGATAATCTCCACCGCCTCCTGACACAATGAGAGAACCATCTGCATCAGATACCAGTGGATTTTTTGTTCCTTCTGCTGCTGTTATAGCTCCAACTCTTGCATACATAATTTTATACCTCCTATGTTAACTCATAATTTTAAATTGCCGTTTCAAGGGCATAGATTAATCTTAAATCCGGTTCCCACATACCATCATAAAAGATATATTGTTCTCCGGTATCAATACAATGGTACGTTGAACCTTCCGGTGGAGCCGTGGGAAAGGTATCTGTTGCTAAACCTTGAAACCGTTGAATTGTGGTGACAAGTTTTTCTGCCATGATGTCACCTCCCGTTAATATGCTGCTTCTACATAAGCACCAGCAGACATTGGAACATAGAACAGCGAATGAAAAACACTGCCCGTCAACATATCGGCGGTTGTGGTTAAATGACCGATGGTTGAATCGGCATCTCTATATCCAACGACTATCGGATCACCAAGACCAACCGCCACATCTGACACGCCTGCGCTGCCCGTAATCTGATGATTTGACCCGGCTACAGCACCACCTCCCCAGATTACTCTTGTGCCTTCTGTCATGTTTGCAATGGATAAACTTACCAGTCCCAGCGGTGTTGCTGCTATCGCCCCACCTGTATGTAAAAGACATGAATAATTATATTGGAATAATGTTAAAGCCGCTCCCAATAATACCGTTACTTCCATGAACAAATGCTTCAAAAGAATTGTCCCGTGAACATTGAAATCCTCGACTTGTGCTTGATGTAGATGTACCAAATCGGACACATCCACAACGGATGTATCAACTCGCATACCTAAAATAAGGTCCGCGATTCTTGCTCTTGTACTCGGTGCATAGTTTGCCATTTGTCAGCCTCCTATTTTTAATTGTTTTGGGCGGCCATATTTCAGGCCGCCCCGGTTAGTTGTTAGTTATATCCATTATGCTTTCTTTACGGACTCCTGAACCGCACCCTGATAACGCCCACCACTGCAAATAGCAAAAAATGTGGTCAGACATCCAGCCCCGGCATTTTTAATATCGAGTCGGAAGCCAATATGCCCTGAAATCAACTGATCAGCTTCAAGGGAAATTATGTAAACGATATTGGTTACACCGGCTACAGGGATAAGCCCAGTAGCAGCTACAGTAACAGCCGTCCGAGGACCAACGATATCGTTCCCGTCAATGGTTTGGTCAGTCGGAAGGGCAAGAGTTCCCATTGGGTAATAACTGAATGGGATCTTCGTTGCCGTAGTCGGAGCCCCGGCGAGTGCTGTCCAATTGCTGCATGATTCAACGGTAATGACCGCAGCGGCCAGCGGATCTGTCCCAAACAAGACGAAAAAATCCACATGATTCCAGTACTGCATATTTACAACAGGCAGATGATGATCGGCTCCGTTTAACTCGTGGGCATGATCAAGCAGTTGCACAAAATGCCCTTCTTCTGGTATACAAAATCCTTTTCCCATGATAAAACCTCCTAATTTTATTCCGGGGAGTAACCCCCGGATATTAATTGTTATCTGCTTTCCAATGCAATAAAATGACCCTGTGTATAATCAGAACCACCTTTAAAAGGCGTTAATGGCGTTGCCCTCACAGGCTGTCCATCCATTCTGGTAATAAAACGCAGGATTTGCTGGTCCGTCAGGAATTCGACATGAATAGAAACGTCCTGCCTCATCCCGCCTTTCCTTGCCAGAATATACCCATTAGACAAATCCGCCAAAACGATATCTCCGGTTGTACCCATTGTAGCGCATTGCTGAATTGGAACGACTGGGCGTCCGAATAAAGTTCCATAAGGCTGTCCAGAAAGCCCACCGGCTGGCATATAAACCGGAACACCACCAGTACCCACTGAAATACTCATCGTAAACAACTGAGGCTCGACATTCTGATTGATAAGCCATACAGCATTAGACCTGCTTTCAGCAAATATGCGGGAATACATATTTATAACATTTTCCGCGATAACCGTTGCACCCTGGCCGTCCTCTTTATCAACACTTACGAGGCCACCGCCATTCATAATGCCAAGACATTCACCGGCGCCAGTACCCTGAAAAATCTGGTCATCCATTTTGAACGCAAAGGCTGATTCAAATCCCTGACGGACCCAGCCTTCAAGGGCCACCATGTCAGACATAAGCTCCTCAGTCAGGTAGCAAATGCCAGCCATCTTATGGAGGTTCAACTCAATTCGCCTGAATTTCGGCTTCGATGCCGTTATGGTTCCGCCCTCATCAACCATGTAAACCTGGATTCCACCCCATAGATTAGATACGCGCGAGCTTTCATCAACACCGTTCAGCTTGATCGAATTTGAATTGCTTGAGATCTCAATGGTTCTGCATCGTTGTGCAAGTTGAGAAATCTGCACCGCACCATCAAGCAGTTCATTTGAGAAATCGCTTTGGATCATGAAAGCCCCATCACTGGGGACCGTTTCACCAAGGCCCGTTGCCGCATTTCGTATATTCAAAAGTCTTGGGTCTACCCTTCCACCCTTGACGCTTGCCTGAATAACAGCGGCCACTTGTTCGCCAAGAGAACCGAACTTGTCCTTATCCCGTATCTTAATCCCGCTGCCCTTGTTCTCATTTTTCGGTTGCGTTTGCGGGGTTCCCGGTCGTTCTAACTCGGCTGCAATGCGCTCCTGCCTTTCCATTGTTTTAATAATGTCCTGATATTCTTTTACTGTGTCCATGATCTCATTTTTGTAAATAAGTTCCTCTTTCGTGAGATCGCGGTTTTCATTGACACACTGAGCATCAATGCTCGCGGATTTTGCCATCAAAACCCGAATGTCTTCCTTATATTGGGTAACTGTCTTCATCTTAAATACCTCCTTCAATTTAGATAATGTGTTGGGGCTAACATTTCGCCCTTGGTTAATAGTTCCGCTGTTCGATCCTTCTTCTTCGGTTTCGGCTCCTCAACGTCCCGCTGAGTAGCAGATCCAACGTCCCGCTGAATCTTTTCCTTTCCCGGCGTCAGGTCGTCAATCTGGTCTCCGTCCCGGAGATCATCTGGCAAACCATCCGCAACTATCGCTTTGGCCTGTTTCTGGGTATATCCTGCGTCCCGTAGGATACGTTCCAAATCACGGGCAGTCGGTGTCTGTTTTTCACCTTTGAGCTGATCAGGTACATTGGCAAAAACAGACAGATCAAAAAAAGTGGCTTTCGCCTTCTCGTTTTTTTCACTTTCTTCAATTACGTCGATAAAACCCATTTCCAGGGCTTCCTCGGCGGTCATCCATGTTTCGGCGGTCATAAGATCTTTGATTTCATCTTCGTCTTTCCCGGTTTTATCCATGTACGTCTTGGCAATGGTCCCACCTACCTTGTCCAAAAGATCAGCCTCTTCCCGCATGGTGTCGGCATTTCCGATAACGATAGACCAGGGGTCATGGATCATCAGAAAAGCATTCTCGGCCATACGAACTTCATCTGAGGCGAGAGCAATCACAGAAGAGATCGAGGCGGCGAGTCCATCAATATGGGTAATTGTCTTTGACTTGTGTTGCTTAATTGCATTGAATACCGCCGTTCCATCAAAGACAGACCCACCGGGCGAATTGATTCTGATATTGATGATCTTTGATTTAAGAGCGTTCAAATCCTTAACAAATTGTTCAGCACTTATGCCAAACCACGAAATCTCATCATAGATATAGACCGTAGACTCTTCAGTGGCCTTGTTTTCAATCTTATATCCAGATTTGGCCCGTGGCTTAAATGGACTTCGTTGGATTCTCATTTGATTTTCCTCCTTGATTTCAGGGCAAAGAAAAAGGGGCGAAGTACAGGCGGGATTACTCCCGGTATAGGCCCTATACTTGCCCCTTGATTTCTTTTGATCCCTTAACCCGTCAGTTAAGAGATGCCCTGATTTTTATTTGTCAGCTAATCTTACGTTTCAATTCTAATACTTCAAACCTCAACTCATTATCACACGAAGTACAAACAGCTTTTCCTTCCATCTCATATTCAGGGATATCAATATCATATAGCCCCGCATCTTCAAAAAATCGTGGATTAAATACTTTTCCAGTAGCTATCAAGCCATTAATACAATCAATTCCTACAATTTCCGTTTTTCTATTAAATATTATTGTGGGTTTTTCAACTCGTTTATCCATAATATCAAGCTCCCTATCCTGATTATTAATTTCTACTTTTTTTTAAACCCTAAGCATTTCCCATTTGCATCCAAATGCACATCCATGCATCCACATTGATAAACACCGGGAAGTGGACTGACATTGAATTGACATTCCCCATTGTCACAAGTAAGGCCGACTTTTCTCAGTTTGCAGCCCTTAGGAGTCCACTGTTTGCATTCTTTCGCGATGCAGAAATATCGACCAAAGCTTTTTCGCCAGGTTGGTTTTTCCATTTCTGGACCTCCGATACAATTATCAAATGCTTTTCGCCTGCTTCATCGAACTCATCTTCGACCGTAGTATATATGTCCAACACCTTAAAATTATGCTCTTTGAGAAGATCGATATATTCATTTACATTAATGAACTCCTGTTTTGTTCCGTCTATTTTTTCAACATTTGAATAAATGTAAATAAATGACAATCCATTCTTTTTTAAAACACGGCGTATTTCTGGGATGCTTTTCCCCATATTAGTCGAATGGAGAACACTTAAAGTAAAAACAGCATCAAAATTTTTATCATCAAACTGTAGATTCTCAGCATTTCCTACCTGAAAAGCTACTTTAACCCCTGCATTTTCAGCATTCTCTTTTGCTATCTCTATCGCTTCAGGGACAAAGTCTATTGCAGTAACAGTAAGGCCGGCCAATGCAAAAAGAATGGAATCGCGGCCTCCGCCGCAACCAATCTCAAGAACAGATTTTTTGCCTTTATCAATAAGTTCTTGTGCGAAATCTTGAGCAAATTTCGACGGCTGCATATCATCAGCCCAATGAGCATTCCCTTCCTTATAGAGTTTTTCCCAATCTACGTTTTCTTTTTTTCGATCTAAAATGCGATGTGGTAACAATTTCAACTTCGATTTTACTCCTTCATTTCCTGTTTTCTGTTCTATTTGCTTTGGCTGTGGTTGCTTGCCAGTATTCTTAGCGAGATATTCATCGAACTTGCTAACCGGGATCAACCCTGTCGGCATCCAAAGTTCATCGGCCATCGGGTCTTCGCTGGGGTTCAAATCTTCTTTTGACCTGACCTCATTCGGCGTCATAATACCCGATCCAATCATTAATTTATAAAACAGAGCCCTATCTTTACTATTTGCCCTCAAAAGGCCCTCAACAATATGCTTAAAATAGAGGTTTTGCTTTTGTTCTGCGGGTGATAGTAATTGCATGACATAATTCTGTTCGAGCCGAACCAGCCACGGCAAAATTGAATCCATGACAAAAGACATCTGCTCAGATTCAATATTATTGAAAGAAGATTTAGTCATTTCTTTCAATTTATGAACGGGCAAATTATACCATCTCGCTATATCTGTGATATTGAACGTCCGGCTTTCAATGAATTGCGAATCGGTGGGCGGGATGCCGATTTTGTCAAGCGTCATACCATCTTCCAGCAACATCAACCGGTGAGACTTTCCCAATCCGCTGTAGCTCTCTGTTAATGATTTTTTCAGGTTCTTGTGGGCGTTTGCATTCAATTGGCCCGGATGTGAAACAATAACCCCAGGGTGCGTACCCTGTCCGAAGTACAATTCCCCGAATGTCTCCAATGCCATGCCCAGGCCAATCGACTTCCGGGCCATTGCGATAACCGAATATCCAACAAAACCATCAAATCCGAGCCCTGGAACGTGCAAAATCTGCTCTCTGGGGAGTGTTTTCGTCTCATTTCCCACCCTGATATCATAAACCAGCTTCCCATCCCGGATATCAACAGCCGTCACCCTATTCGGTGCAATAGGCCATAACTCCACAATATCACCATAGCCATTAAAGACCTTTTCAGCATAACCATTGCCCCACGCCAGAATATGAGCCATAAAAGTCTCACGGCCTGCCATGGCAGTTACATACGGATTCCACTTGGTGTGTATTACATTGTAGAGGGGGTTTTTATCAAATACTTGCTTGGTTTTGCCGGTTTGTTGCATTAAATGGAGAGGAAGTGAACCCACCGTCCCGGATATTAAGGAAAGGGCATTATAAACGGCGGAATAAGTAAGGGCGGTTTCTTCTGTAACAGTTTCACCGGATTGAGATTGGGAACCTCGGAGATTCCAAAGCGAACGATCCCATGCTTTAGGGTCGTTGAGACTGAGATTAAAAATCTTTTTAGTCCCGTGCTTGATTTTTTGACCAGTGTACCAAGCAAGAATATTGATTTTAGTGAGTAGGTTCACATAAAGACTCCACCTGTTAAAGTTATATGTTTTTAAGGTGAAAATTGATGATATGTAATATTATGGCAGGAGAAAAAGTAAAACTCTATACCCTAATTATCAAAATTATTACATTTTTGTCGGTTTTTTTTCTACGGAATGACTACCCAACCCTGTTTTATAACCATTTTTGACCTAAAAGACGAAATTTAAGAATAGATTCTCTTGAAATGAAAATAATGCCGGCAGGTTTTTCGGCTATCAATTTGCCATGATCGATCCAGAGGCGAATCGTGCGTTCATGTACTCCGAAGTATTGAGCGGCCTCACTGACCCGCAAAAGTTTTTTATCTGGAAGGTCTGAAAGATCATTGTGATCATCGATTGTTATTGTTTTTGGTTTGTTCTCTACCATGGGTTGCTTTCTCCTTTTATAACACAGGCCCGACAATAAGATGGCTGACCTTAACCCTCAATATAGACTCCCTGGACACCCTGATAAAGCCTCGGTCGTCTATGCCTGCTAGGTGGCCATGGTCGAACCACAGCCTGGCGCACTTGTCATCAACCCCTAAAAACCGTGCCGCTTCGTCAACAGAGAAATACGGTCGATCTTCAAGGCCGGAATTGTCTTTAACTTCGGGTTCCTTTACTATTTCCGGTGTTTCGTCCTGTTTTTCAAGCTCTTTTACGGGTTCAACTGCCTTTACTTCTTTAACTTGCTTTGGTCTGCCTCGTTTTGCCATTGTGTTATTCTCCTTTCGTTATGAAATGAAATCCAGTATTATTAAAATAATAAAGTTTATCGGCCCCAACTCTACAGGCCAGTATTTGAATTAATCTTAAACGTAACAGCCAAATAGCTATATTGTCTGGAATTGGATAACCACCTTCATTATTCATGGGGTCCTCCTTTTAGGCTTTCGCTTTATTAATTCAGGATTCTCATAAATATTTCCGATAACTTCGATGTCATCATAGGAACAAACTTCCTGATCTAAGACAAAAGAACTGAATCCCATTTGGAAAGAGGCTGTGCTTTCATCATATTCAACAATGAGTATATCATTATAATATTTTATTAAATCTCCTTCCCAAACATCTTTCCCGTTTTTGTCTTTTAATCCAGTAAATTGCATCAGGATAATTTCTGGATCATCTTTATCTGGGAATTCAGAGCCATAACCTGTGACAGGACTCATGTCGCTAAAAAATTCTAAATCCCATTGTTTCATTTTATTTTTTATCCATGCTCTAAATTTTATTTCTCTCATTTCAAACCTCCTTTCATAATTGCATGCGTTCTTTTATTTGGGCTTCACTTAATCCATCATACGCTGATTTAACTGGCCCGCCCTTGAGCATAGCGCGACCTATGGCCATCACGAGCGCGACTGCACCGTCGATCTTATTTTCAACATTGCTTTTCGTTGGATAGTAATATTTTACCGGCCCACCACGGCTTTCCTTCAGAATGACGTTAGAAATCATCCAACCCAGGACCGGATCTCCATCGTGCCATATCTGTTTTGCTGCTATTCTGGCTTCAAGCTCCTTCATAGGTTCACTCATTAACGCAGGGCCTTGATTTATCTCGATACAGGTGTCCTCTTTGGTCCATTCCATGACATTACTGATAATATAACCCGCTTCCCTTGGATCGAATGCAAGCTGCATTATCGGATGGTCTTCATTTATTAATTTTAAATCATCCTCGATAAATTTTTGATCTGTCCTTTCACCGGGCGTCTGGATAATATAGCCCTGCTTAACCCATAATTCATATAGTCTGCGCTGTTGCTGCTTAGAATTTTTTATTGTCTCTCCGCATAGATAATGCTTACTAAATACGGCAAATCCTTTCACAAATTCAAAGAGTAAAACCAAAGAACAAATATCAATTTTACTTGCCAAATCGAGGCCAGCATAACAGGGTACACCAATAAAATCCTTAATATTAAGTGAATTATCCCGACAAGCATTCCACTTTTCCGCAGGCATCCATATAATTTCGCCTTCGACCCAGATGCAAAAATTCAACCTTTTAACAATACTTTCCTGCATCGGCATGGCCTTTGCTTCCTCGACCTGCCGCCGGAGGTAGTCTTTGAATGGGGCCCCCAGGTATGGCATGTTCGGATTTGCCTTGATCCAATTTTTCTCATCTCGCCAGTCATCACAATCAGGGCAGCCGTCCTGGGGCACCGTTTTCCCATCCGCCGCGCACTTCTCGCATACATCAAGCCCGGACATTATACCAAACCAGGCATCGTCCTTGATGATTCCCTCGAGTATTTTCTCGCTGTAATCATGATGTTGATAGCAAATTGAGTGACGGTCGTAGCCGGCATTCGTTATCTCGAACACCAGGGCCTGACGCCTTGTTTTTGTTCCGGCGCTCATCTTACGCACTACCATATCATTCGGGTGCTCATGGATCTCATCAAGCAGGGCAACGTGAGGCCGCTTGCCATCCAGGCCCCTATGCTCGGAGGATATTGCACGGAAAAAGCTGTTTTCGATATGATAGGCTATGTTGTGTTTATCGATTTGTAGCAGGTCCCGGAGTGATTCGGATTTTTCGGCAAAGGTTCTGGCATCCCGGAAGGTAATCCCGGCCTGCTCCCTGGTGGTTGCGGCCGCATAGATCTCAGCCCCTGGCTCTGAATCAAAGACAAGGCAATAAAGCCCAACTCCGGCAGCACTTGGGGTTTTTCCAGAACCTTTTGCTTGCTCGATATAAGCCGTCCTGAATCGCCTAAACCCATCTTTTTTGCGCTTCCAGCCAAAGATTGACCCAATTATAAATTTCTGGTTAGGGGTGAGTTTAAAAGGCTGGTCTGAAAAGTCGCCCTCATAGAATATCAGGAAGTTTCGGAAAAAATTTATTATTTTATTAGCTGCGTTATGGTCAAAATATAATCCTCTAATTGCCTTTTTAGGTGTTTTGTGAATCCATGGCTTATCAATACAATGTCGTTTACATGCTAATCTCGTCCATTTATTAGCAGGTATCTTTCTGGAAATAACGTCCCTTGCATATACATGGATAGGGTGTTTATATTCTTTAGATTGACCCATCTTCACTCCTTCTAAACTTCTCAGCTTTGCTGGCCGATCTTGGTTTATCCACCTTCAGGTTTACACGACTTGACGCACCCCCCGCGCCAAGCAGGACAGCATTTTTCATAAGGCGTTCCTCAGCTTCTTTTACTACTCTACACCATGGATTTATTTTCGGTTCCCCTGATTTATTAACCCAGACAGGCCCTCTCTCGCGCATTTTTTCTACAGCATCACACCAATCGCTAAACCGTTGACAATACAAGGCAAGTGTGGTCATGTCCGCTTCCGTCATTAAGCCTACATTGTCTAAAATAGAGGCCATCCTTCGCCATTCTTTCCTGGCTATTTTATCGAGGATTTTGGGATATCGAGGTATCTTCTCTGGGGGCTGGGGTTCCTGGTCACGGGGTTTCTTATGCGTGTGGGCAGTCCCACCACGGATATCTATGATTTTGGAGGGGATTGACTTGCGACCTTTTGACATGCCTCATATATACTTAATTTAACTCAACTTGTCAAGGCCTTTCTGTGGTATTTTTAACACACCACTGAGGCAAAAAATACACAGGTTATGTTATTGTTTTTATTGAGCTTTTTGGTTTCATTGTAAATAGTGTGTCTTTTTTACCACAGTAGGTATGAAAATTGTTATTTTTAATGATGTTTCGTTATGTTAAATTTAGATAAAATTTATTGGTACACTGTTTGCATATATATTATTGTGACAGTTGGTAACATAAACCTTTAATGGAGGGCAAGAAAATGAAAAAATCAGAATTGAAAATAGTAGATCAAATGAGAATAACCCCTATAGGATGGGGAGAGCCCTATGTCATGGTTGATGAAACATTAGCCACAGAATCATTTGATGAAACAGTTGACCCAGACGATGACCCTAATGATTTGCCTGAAACCGTTGATATTGCAACCGATAAGGATGATAATTATTATGCTGTTGCAATACCATATGAAGGAACGTCCTGGGGACATAAAACAGGGGAAATGCACAATGAAAATTTATACAAACCTATCGAAAACCCCAATGAATGCTCGGACGGTTTGGCTGCATTTTTAGACAATCATTGGTTATTGTTTGATGATGAAACCAATTAACTCCTTCCTTCTGCCGGGTGTGAGACGGCAGGAATGAGGAAGTTAATATAAACCTTTAATGGAGGGAAGAAGAAAGGAATACGGACGGATTAGAGGCCTCAAACAAGAGGATAGATGTACCGACCCGATCAAGGGCCGACTGTATTGTGACTGTGGCTGCCAAGACCCCCATAATGATGATCCGTCGATTAATTTGATGGATATTATCGTCTCTGGTAGGGCCAACCACGGATATGCAGACTATACGCTTACGCGTGACGGCCAAGAGGTCGGTGAAATTAACACCCAATATTGTGCACTCGTCTTGGACGGTTACGAATACCTTGGCTGTAACCGAGATGAGATGAGCCCATTGTTTGACCAGATATTTGATGGTGATGTTAATCGCTTTGCCCACCCCCAAAATAATTCGGCGGGGGACACCCTTGCCGAAACCGTCGCAACCGTCCGGTTGGCAGAAAAAATTGCCCTCATGGAACAAGATGAGAGATGCAAAAACCATCCAGGATACTGCACAGTCTGTCATAGTTATTGTTATGGAGATTGTGAGACTAATTAACTTATCGACGGGGGCCGCGCATCCTGCACGCGGGAAAGGACAGAAAATGGCAGATAAATGGAAATCAATAGGATTATACGAGCACCCGGCAAAGCACCAAGCTGGGGTTTTTGGCAACGTAGCCCTGTCGCCTGCGGGCATATATGTTTTAAAAGTTGGTGGATCACATATGTCTTGTCCGCAGGAGTGGGCCGCAAAAATCCACCATGAGGAAGGAGGCGAAAACAAAATAATCCATGTCAATGTTAACAAAGAGGATCATAAATATTTCGTAATCGCCTGCAAACGACAGGTGCTGACAATAGCCGATGTAATCCGGCAGTTCGTTCGCGACTATGGGCAGGCAGAAAGAGAAAGGGGTGATTCATGAAAAAATTAGCAATAACCGCTATTTTCCCTAATCCCAAACAGCCTCGGCAAAATTTCAATAAAGCCAAACTTCAAGAACTGGCAGA
>Ga0307377_10002140_pt1 | contig 23628 bp, 20 predicted proteins | sample TR3MG_FD_202535 | JGI IMG/M metagenome (GOLD analysis project Ga0307377, IMG submission 202535) | Soil microbial communities from Risofladan, Vaasa, Finland - TR-3 | ecosystem: Environmental > Terrestrial > Soil > Coastal area > Acid sulfate soil | place: Finland: Risofladan, Vaasa | collected...
TCGGAGTGCGCGAGACCTGTTCGTACGAGGGTCAGGCGGCAATGCTGCTGGAGGGACTGGCCGAAGCGCATGGGCCGGCTGCGCCGGCGTATGGCGCGTACGCGATCGACGCCGATGGCACGCTCGACCTGCTGCCGCTGCTCGCGTTTCTCGCGGGGCGGCAGGATCGCGGCTACGGCGCGGCGGTTTTTCATTCGACGCTCGCAGCCGCGCTCGCCGCGTGGGTGTGCGCGGCAAGCAGGCGCACCGGCTTGCGCGATGTCGTTCTGGGTGGCGGCTGCTTCATGAACCGGGTCCTGACCGCTGCCTTGCGCGCGCGCCTGGAGACCGCGGGGCTGCAGGTGTTCGAAGCGCGGCTGGCGCCGCCCAACGACGGCGGGCTCGCGCTGGGGCAGGCGGCGGTAGCGCTGCAATGGGCGGCGGGCTGAGCATGTGCCTGGCGATTCCTGCACTCGTGGTCAGGCGGCTCGAGGCCGAGGAGGCGCTCATCGACGCCGGCGGCATCGAGAAGCGCGTATCGCTCGCCCTCGTGCCCGAGGCCGCAGTCGGGGACTACGTGGTCGTGCACGCCGGCTATGCGATCAGTCGTGTCGATCCCGAGGAGGCGCTGCTCACGCTGGCGCTGTTTGCCGAAATGCAGCGCGACATGCCTGAGGCGGCGGCATGAGTAGGGAGCAGGGGCCCCATGCAATGGGGATGCGACCGACCGCGATTGCCGCCGGCCGCCGACAGTGGGTGGGCGAAATTCACGATACAGGTGCGGAGGCGGCGGCATGAGTAGGGAGCAGGGGCCCCATGCAATGGGGATGCGACCGACCGCGATTGCCGCCGGCCGCCGACAGCGGTTGAGCCAAATTCGCGATAAAGGTGCGGAGGCGGCGGCATGAAGCACGTCGACGAATATCGCGACCGCAGCTTGGCGCTCGTGCTAGCGGAAAAGATCGCGCGCGCGGCGCATGGCCGGCGGCAGTACAAGCTGATGGAATTCTGCGGCGGGCACACTCACGCCATTTCGCGCTACGGCATCACCGACCTGCTGCCGAAGAACGTCGACATGATCCACGGACCGGGCTGCCCGGTGTGTGTGCTGCCGACCGGGCGCATCGACAACGCGATCGAACTCGCGGCGGGAAACCCGCTGACCCTGTGCACCTACGCCGATATGCTGCGCGTGCCTGCCTCCGGGCGTTCGAGTCTGATGCAGGCCAAGGCGCGCGGCGCCGATGTCCGCATGGTGTATTCGGTGGCCGACGCGCTCAGACTGGCACAGGAACACCCCGGGCGCGAAACGGTGTTTTTTGCCATCGGCTTCGAGACCACCGCGCCTTCGACCGCGCTGGCGATACGCACGGCCGAGCGCCTGCAGCTGAAGAATTTCAGCGTGTTCTGCAATCATGTGCGCACGCCCCCGGCGATGGCCGAGATTCTCCGCGCGCCGCAGTTGCCAGGCGGCGGGGTCGACGGCGTCGTCGGTCCGGGGCATGTCTCCTGCGTCATCGGCAGCCGGCCTTACGAGCAGGTCGCTGAAAAATACCGTCGGCCGGTGGTGATCGCAGGGTTCGAGCCGCTGGACGTGATGCAGACGGTGCTGATGCTGCTGCGCCAGATCAACCAGAACCGGCACGAGGTGGAGAACGAGTACACGCGCGCGGTTACGCGCGAGGGCAACACCAAAGCACAAGAGCTGATGGAGGAGGTGTTCGAGTTGCGCCGCTCGTTCGAGTGGCGCGGACTGGGCGAGATCGCCCACAGCGCGTATCGGATCAGGCCGGGATACGGGCGTTTCGACGCCGAGCGGCGCTACGGCATCGCCTACCGCCGCGCCGCGGACAACAAGGCCTGCGAATGCGGCGCGATCCTGCGCGGAGAAAAAGCGCCCAGGGACTGCAGGGTGTTCGGCACGGTCTGCACGCCGGAGAACCCGCTGGGCGCGTGCATGGTATCGAGCGAAGGCGCCTGTGCCGCGCACTACAGCTATGGCCGCTTTCGCGAAACTGCGATGGCGGAAACCGCAGTATGAAAACGATGATGCGTTCCCATGGGCAGCCTCTGGACTTCAAGGGCGGCTGCGTCGAGCTCAGCCATGGAGCCGGCGGCCGCGCCATGGCGCAGCTGATAGAAGAGCTGTTCGTGCAGGCTTTCGACAACGAGTGGCTGCGGCAGATGAACGACAACGCCTGTTTTGCCGTGCCTGCCGGGCGCATGGTCATGTCGAGCGACAGCCATGTGGTGTCGCCCTTGTTTTTCCCGGGCGGGGACATCGGCAGCCTCAGCGTGCACGGCACGATCAACGACGTGGCGATGGCGGGTGCGCGCCCGCTGTACCTCGCGGCGGGATTCATCCTCGAGGAAGGCTTCCCGCTGGCGCAGCTTAAACGCATCGTCGAGTCGATGGCGGGCGCGGCGCAGGAAGCCGGGGTCGCCGTGGTCACCGGGGATACCAAGGTGGTCGAACGCGGCAAAGGCGACGGCGTGTTCATCACCACCACCGGGGTGGGCGTGGTGCCACCCGGCGTCGAGATATCGGGCGACCGCGCGCGACCGGGCGACCGGGTCGTCGTATCGGGGACCATCGGCGACCATGGGGTAGCGATCATGTCGTTCCGGGAAAGCCTTTCCTTCGGTACTGTCATCCGCTCCGACACCGCAGCGCTCCACGGCCTGGTGGCGGCGATGTTGCAGGCGGTGCCGGGCATCCGCTGCCTGCGCGATCCGACCCGCGGGGGGCTGGCGACGACGCTGAACGAATTCGCGCGCCAGTCCGGCGTGGGTTTTCGGCTGCAGGAGTCCGCAATTCCGGTGCGGACGCAAGTGAGCGCCGCATGCGAGCTGCTCGGCCTGGATCCGCTGTATGTCGCCAACGAGGGCAAGCTGGTCGCCGTGTGCGCGCCCGAGGATGCCGCGCGGCTGGTGGCCGCGATGCGTGCCCATCCGCTGGGCCGCGAGGCGGCCGAGATCGGCGAGGTGACCGGGGATGCGCGCCACTTCGTGCAGATGCAGACCGCTTTCGGCGGAACGCGCATGGTGGACTGGCTCGCCGGCGAGCAATTGCCCAGGATCTGCTGATGACAGGACGGCGTTCATCATGAGTGCAATCGCAGACCCGGTCGGCGCGGCGGTCGCAGCGACCACGGCGCGCTATCGCCGGGATCCGAATTACATCCTGCAAATGCTGCGCGAAATCCAGGAGGCCTGCGAGTGGATACCGCCCGAGGCGATCGACGGCCTGCAGGATACGCTGCATCTGCCGCGGACCAAGATCGAGGGCGTCGCCGGCTTCTATGCGTTTCTTTACATGCGGCCGCGCGGCCGCTACCGGGTTCTGTTCAGCGACAACATCACCGACCGCATGCTCGGCAACATGGAGTTGCTGCGGCACATGTGCGAACAGTTGTGGATCGAGCGCGGCAAGACCTCGGAGGACGGGCTGGTCAGCGTGGATACCACCTCCTGCACCGGCATGTGCGACCAGGGTCCGGCGCTGCTGGTGAACAATTACGCGATCCCGCGCCTCGACCGGCAGCGCGTGGACGAAATCTGCGAACTGATCCGCAACAAGGTCGCGCTCGCCGATTGGCCGCGCGAATATTTCCGCGTCGAGGATCAGGTGCGGCGCGAGGATCTGCTTCTGGGGAGCGGGCTCGCGCCCGGTGAGGCGCTTTCTGCGGCGTGTGCGCGCGGGGCGCAGAAGCTGCTGGACGAGATCAAAGCGTCGAAGCTGCGCGGGCGCGGCGGCGCCGGTTTCTCTACCGGCATGAAATGGGAGGCTTGCCGCAATGCCGAGGACGGGGCGCGCTACGTGGTGTGCAATGCCGATGAGGGAGAGCCCGGAACGTTCAAGGACCGCGTGCTGCTCGCCTCGCACGCCGACCTGGTGTTCGAAGGCATGACGCTGTGCGCGCTTGCGATCGGCGCGCGAAAAGGCATGCTCTACCTGCGCGGGGAATACCGCTATTTGCTCGATCATCTGCACGCGGCGCTCGAGCGCAGGCGGCGCGCGAATCTGCTCGGCGCGGACATACTGGGGCAGGAGGGGTTCGATTTCGACATCGAAATCCACCTCGGCGCCGGCGCCTACATCTGCGGCGAGGAATCGGCGCTGATCGAATCGCTCGAAGGCAAGCGCGGCACGCCGCGCAACCGGCCGCCGTTTCCGGTGACCCACGGCTATCTCGATCGGCCGACGGTGGTGAATAACGTGGAGACCCTCGCCGCGTCCTGCCTGATTGCGGTGCACGGCGGCGCCTGGTATGCAGGAGTGGGCACCAGCGCCTCCGCCGGGACCAAGATTCTGAGCGTTTCGGGCGACTGCGCCCGGCCGGGACTGTACGAGTACCCCTTCGGCGTGAGCGTGCGCGAGGTGCTCGCGGCGTGCGGAGCGGGCGATACCCAGGCGGTGCAGGTCAGTGGTCCGTCCGGCGTCTGCCTTGCCGCGGCGGAATTCGATCGCCGCATCGCCTTCGAGGATCTCCCGACCGCCGGCGCCTTCATGGTGTTCGACCATAGCCGAGACATGTTCGAGGTGGCGCGCAATTTCGTCCATTTCTTCGCGCATGAGAGCTGCGGCTTCTGCACGCCGTGCCGCGTCGGCACCTCGCTGCTGCGCAATCTCATGGACAAACTGAACAACGGCCACGGCTCGCCTTACGACTTCGCCGAAATCGAGAAGTTGAATCGCATCCTGCAGGCCATGAGTCATTGCGGGCTGGGCCACTCGGCCTGTAATCCGGTGCTCGATACCATCGCCAAGTTCCGCCCGGCCTATGAACGGCGCATGCAGCACAAGGAGTTCAGGCCGGCATTCGACCTGGACTGGGCCCTGGAACCGGCGCGGCAGATGACCGGGCGCGACGATGCCGCGGCCCATTTCTCCAGCGGCGGCGCGGAGGAAACGTGACATGAGCGCGAGCTTCACCGTCGACGGCAAGTCCGTCGCATTTGCCGAAGGGCAAACCATCATCCAGGCGGCGCTCGCCGCGGGCGTGTACATCCCGCACCTGTGCTATTACCCGGAGTTCAAGCCGCATGGCTCGTGCAAACTGTGCACGGTCGAGGTGGGCGGCCGCCAGATCGCTTCGTGCACCACGCTGGCGCAGGCGGGCATGATGGTCGAGAGCGACACCCCGGCGCTGAACGACGAGCGCCGCGCGCTGACGCAAATGCTGTTCGTCGAGGGCAACCATTTCTGCCCCTCGTGCGAAAGAAGCGGCGACTGCAAACTGCAGGCCACCGCCTACGACCTGGGCATGATGACGGCGCACTTCGACCACTTTTTCCCGAGCCGGCCGGTCGATGCCTCGCACCCGGACGTGCTGCTCGACTTCAATCGCTGCATCCTGTGCTCGCTGTGCGTGCGCGCCAGCCGCGATATCGACGGGAAGAACGCGTTCGCGCTGTCCGGGCGCGGCATCAAGACCCACCTCATCGTCAACGCGAAATCGGGCCGCCTCGCCGATACCGACGTGACGCTGCAGGACAAGGCGGTGCAGGTGTGCCCGGTGGGCGTGTTCCTGCGCAAGGATAAGGGTTTCAACGTGCCGATAGGCAGGCGGGTGTTCGACCTGAAACCGGTCTCGGCCTATGTAGACGCCACCGCCGCGCTGGCAAAGGAGCAGCAGTGAGTACCGCCGCGAAGGCAAAGCTCAAGGTTGCCACGACCTCCCTTGCGGGCTGCTTCGGCTGCCACATGTCGTTGCTCGATATCGACGAACGGCTGTTCGAGCTGCTCGAACTGATCGAATTCGACCGCTCGCCGCTGGTCGACATCAAGGAAGTCGGCAAATGCGATATCGGCATCATCGAGGGGGGGCTGTGCAATGCGGATAACGTGCACGTGCTGCGCGAGTTCCGCCGGAACTGCACGGCCTTGATCGCGATCGGCGCCTGCGCCATCAATGGCGGTTTGCCGGCGCAGCGCAACCACCTCAGCCTGCCGCTGATTCTGGAGGAGGTCTATCACAGCAGCCTTGGGCTGGGCAAAGGGCTGATTCCGAACGACCCGGAACTGCCGCTGCCGCTGGCCAAGGTGCGTCCGCTGCACGAGGTCGTAAAAATCGACTATTTCATTCCAGGCTGTCCGCCGTCAGCCGACGCCATCTGGAAGGCGCTCAACGACATCATTGCCGGTCACGAGCCTGTACTGGGGCACGGTTTGATCCATTACGATTGAGATTTGATATGTCGCCAATATGAGCCAGAAACTCGAAACCGCTGAAAGCCCGGGGGCCCTGCGCCGCGTCGCCATCGATACCGTGTCGCGCGTAGAGGGGCACGGCAAAGTGACCATCCTGCTCGACGAGCGCAATCAGGTGCACCAGGTGCGGCTGCACATCGTCGAATTCCGCGGCTTCGAGCGTTTCATCCAGGGCCGTCCTTATTGGGAAGTGCCGGTGACGGTGCAGCGCCTGTGCGGCATATGTCCGGTGAGCCATCACCTGGCGGCATCGAAGGCGCTCGACCAGGTGGTCGGCGCGACGCGGCTCACGCCGACGGCTGAAAAGATCCGCCGACTGATGCACTACGGCCAGATTCTGCAGTCGCATGCGCTGCATTTTTTCTACCTCGCCTCGCCCGACCTGCTGTTCGGCTTCGACAGCGACCTGTCGCGCCGCAATATCGTCGGCCTCGCTGCGGCACACCCGCAGACGGCAAAGCGCGGCGTGCTGCTGAGAAAGTTCGGGCAGGAGGTGATACGCATCACCGCCGGAAAGAGGGTGCATGGCACCGGCTCCATTCCCGGCGGGGTGAACAAGGCGGTGACCCGGGAAGAGCGCGAGCTGCTGCTGGCCGACATCTACCAGATCGTCGGCTGGAGCCGCGACGCGGTGCACCTGATAAAGGATCTGCAGGCGCAGAATCCGGCGCTGTACAACGGCTTCGGCGTGTGCCGCTCGAATATGATGTCGCTGGTCGGCACGGACGGGGATCTCGACTTCTACCACGGCAGCCTGCGCGCCCGCGACGCCAACGGCGGCATGCTCTTCGACGGTGTCGACTATTGCGATTATCAGAAGCATATCCAGGAGGAGGTAAAGTCCTGGAGCTATATGAAGTTTCCGTTTCTCGCCGCATTTGGCAAGAGAAATGGCTGGTACAAGGTGGGGCCGCTGGCGCGGGTGCAAAACTGCGATCGCATCCCGACGCCGCTGGCGGAGGCCGAGCGGCGCGAATTTGTGGATTACTGCGGCGGCCTGCCCACGCACGCGCCGCTGGCCTACCACTGGGCGCGCATGATCGAGATGCTGCACGCGGCAGAGACGATCAAGGACCTGCTGCATGACGACGATATCCTCGGCGACGATCTGCTGTGCAGCGGCGAGCGGGCCACGGAAGGCGTGGGTGTGATCGAGGCGCCGCGCGGCACGCTGATCCACCACTACCGCGTGGACGAGGACGATCTGGTGACCATGTGCAACCTGATCGTCTCCACCACCCACAACAATCAGGCGATGAACGAGGCGATCCGCCATGTCGCCGTGCGCTACCTGCAGGGGCGCGAACTCACCGAAGGCTTGCTGAACCACATCGAGGTCGCGATCCGCTGCTTCGATCCGTGCCTGTCGTGCGCGACGCACGCGCTGGGGCAGATGCCGCTCGCGATCGAGCTGGTCGATGCCGGTGGCGGGCTGGTCCAGGCGCTCGCGCGCAACGGCGACGGCTCGTTCGCCTGTTCGGAGGGTTGATGCAGGCCGGCACGGTTATTTTCTCTGCCGGCAACCGCAGCCGCGGCGACGACGCCCTCGGACCGCTGCTGCTCGAGCGACTGGCTGCTTGGCTCGTCGCCGAATATCGTGATGCCGAGTTCGAGCTGATCGACGACTATCAGTTGCAGATCGAGCATGCGCTCGATCTGCAGGGCAGGCGGCTGGCCCTGTTCATCGACGCCGGATGCCGTACCCCGGCGCCGTTGGAATTCTACGCCATCGCTCCCGCGCCGGTTGCCGCTGCAAGCAGCACGCATGCGCTGTCGCCGCAGGCCGTGCTGGACGTATACCGGCAGATCGCGCTCGGCGATCCACCGCCCTCATTCGTGCTGTGCGTGCGCGGCGAGCGCTTCGAACTCGGCGCCGGACTCAGTCCATCCGCCGAGCGGCATATGGAGGCGGCCTGGCGGCAGCTGACGCTGCTGTGCGCGCAACCGGATGCGGCGCGCTGGCGCGCGATGGCTAAAGCGCCGATTAATGTTCCCCTGCGCTGCACGGGCACGGCATAATTGCGGCATATGGGTAAAGCCGGCATGTTCGATCGACGCGCGCAATCGGGCCGGCTCGCCCTCGGCCTCGCGCTGGGACTCGTCCTCCTCGTCCTGCTCGCGGCGGCCGCGTGGCACTTTACCCGGCCGGAACCGGTGCTGGTAACGGTCGCAGCGGCGGACCTCGGGCGGGTGGAACAGACGGTGGCGAACACGCGCGCGGGTTCGGTGATGGCCTGCCGGCGCGCAAAACTCGCGCCGCCCGCGGGCGGGCGCATCGAACGGCTCAATGTGGCCAAAGGCGACCGGGTCCACAAGGGAGAGGTGCTGCTCACGCTGTGGGACAAGGACTTGACTGCGCGCGAGCTCGTGGCACGCGAGCAACTGCGCACGGCCAAGGCGCATGTGCGCGAGGTGTGCGAACTGGCCCGGGCGTCGGCGCGCGATGCGCGCCGCGCGCGCGACCTGCGGGCGAAGAACTTCGTTTCGCAGGAGGCGGTGGAGCGCGCCGATGCCGATGCGGCGGCGAAGCAGGCGAGCTGCGATTCGGCCAAGACCCAGGTGGCGGAGGCCGATGCGCGCATCCAGGCGGCGCGCGCGGATATCGATCGCACGGTGCTGCGCGCGCCTTTCGACGGCATCGTCGCCGAAGTCAACGGCGAGGTGGGCGAGTTCCTGACGCCTTCGCCGCCGGGAATACCCACGCTGCCCGCGGTGGACCTGATCGACGATTCCTGCCTTTACGTGTCCGCGCCGATAGACGAAGTGGATGCCGCGCAGATCCGCGTCGGCATGCCCGCGCGGGTCACGCTGGATGCCTATCGCGGCCAGCACTTCCCCGGGCGGGTGCGCCGCATCGCCCCTTACGTGCTGGCGGTGGAGAAACAGGCGCGCACGGTGGAGGTGGAAGTCGACTTCGACACGCCCGGAGAGGCGAAGCATTTGCTGGTGGGCTATAGCGCCGACATTGAAATCGTGCTGGGCAGCCACGACAATGTGGTCCGCATACCGACTCAGGCGCTGATGCCGGGCAACCGCGTGCTGGTGCTCGGCGCGGACGGAACGCTGCAGGAACGCAAGATCGAAACGGGCATCTCCAACTGGGAGTACGCCGAAGTAAAGGCAGGCCTCGCGCGCGGCGCGCGCGTCGTGACCTCGCTCGAGCGCGAAGGCGTCAAGGCCGGCGTGCGCGCCGTGGCGGAGAAAAAGGAGGCCGTCAAGGCCCAATCGCGATGATCCGTCTCGCCGGCATCGCGCGCACTTTCCTGGTTGGGGGCGAGCAGGTTCATGCACTGCGCGCTGTCGATCTCGCAATCGTACGCGGCGAATATCTGTCCATCATGGGGCCGTCCGGATCGGGCAAGTCGACGCTGCTCAATATCATCGGCCTGCTCGATCGTCCCGATGCCGGCAGCTACGAGCTCGATGACAAAAACGTTACCGCCCTGAGCGACGACGAACTGGCGCGCGTGCGGCGCGAGAAGATCGGCTTCGTGTTCCAGTTCTTTCACCTGGTGCCGCGCCTGACCGCGCTGCAGAATATCGAACTGCCGATGGTCCTGGCGGGCATCGATCCGGCCGAGCGCAAGCGCAGGCTGGCCCTGCTGCTCGCCGAGTACGGCCTGGAGGATCGCGCCGGCCATCGTCCCGACCAGCTCTCAGGCGGTCAGTGCCAGCGCGTCGCGATCGCGCGCGCCATGTCCATGGGGCCGACGGTGATACTCGCCGACGAGCCCACCGGCAACCTCGACCGCCATACCGGCCAGGAAGTGCTGAGCGTGCTCGAGCGGGTGCACCATAGCGGCGGGACCGTGGTGATCGTGACCCACGATCCGGAAATCGGGGCGCGCTCGCACCGACGCCTGCGGATGCTCGACGGCGCCGTCGTTGCCGACGAACGGGACTGAGCATGCGTCTCGCCGATCTGTTCGGCTTCGCCTGGCAGGTGCTGCGCGGCTCCGTCTCGCGCACGCTGCTGATTCTGCTCGCGATGGGCATAGGGGTGGCAGCGGTGGTGGTGGTCACCGCGCTCGGGGAAGGCGCGCGGCTGTATGTGGCGAACCAGTTCGGATCGCTCGGCACCAACCTGATCATCGTGATGCCCGGGCGCAGCGAAACCTCGGGTTCCATGCCCGGCGTGCTGATGGGCAAGACGCCGCGCGACTTGACGCTGGAAGATGCGCTTGCGCTCGGGCGCAGCCGTGCCGTCCGGCGCATTGCGCCCCTGGTCGTCGGCGCGGGCGAAGTGCGCGCGGGCGGGCTCAGCCGGGATACGACGGTGCTAGGATCGACTGCGGAGCTCATGGAAATCCGCCATATGGACATGGCGCAGGGCAGTTTCCTGCCGCCGGGCGATCCGCGCCACAGCCAGCCGGTCTGCGTCATCGGCACCAAGGTGGCGAACGAATTGTTCGGATCGCATCAGGCCCTGGGCGAATGGGTGCGCATCGGCGACCGGCGCTTTCGCGTAATCGGCATCCTTGCCGCGCAAGGCCAGTCGCTCGGCAACGATACCGATGAGATAGTGATCGTGCCGCTGGCGGCGGCGCAGGCGCTGTTCGACACCGAATCCTTGTTTCGGATCCTGGTGGAGGCCAAGAGCCGGGAGCAGATCCCCGCCGCGCAGGCCGATGTGGAGGAAATCCTGCGGCTGCGCCACGAGGGTGAACGCGATGTCACCGTGATCACCCAGGACGCCGTGCTCGCCACCTTCGATCGCATCCTGCGCGCACTCACGCTGACGGTGGCGAGCATTGCCGCCATCAGCCTCGCGGTCGCGGGCATCCTGATCATGAACGTGATGCTGATCGCGGTGACGCAGCGGCGGCGCGAAATCGGCTTGCTCAAGGCGCTGGGCGCCACCGGGCGGCAGATACGTCTGTTGTTCTTCACCGAAGCCCTGCTGCTCGCCACCGGTGGAGCGGTGGCGGGGCTCGCAGTGGGCGAACTCGGGCGCAGCATTGCCGCGCAGCTGTACCCCGCGATCCCGTTCCAGGCGCCGTGGTGGGCGCTCCTCGCCGCGCCGGCGACGGCGATGGCGACCGCCGTGCTGTTTACCGTGGCGCCGGCGCGGCGCGCGGCCATGCTCGATCCGGTGCAGGCGCTTTCAAGGCGATAAGCGTGCGTTACGCCGATTTCGCCAGCTTTACCTACGCTTCGCTCAGGGCGCACCGCTTGCGCACGCTGCTCACTGCGCTCGGCATTGCCGTGGGCATCGCCGCGGTCATATTGCTCACCTCGATCGGCGAGGGCCTGCATCGCTTCATCATCGACGAATTCACCCAGTTCGGCACCAATATCATCGCGGTCAATCCGGGGCGGGTCCAGACGCACGGCGCGCCGCTGGGCGCGGTGAACAGCGTGCGGCCGCTCACCATAGACGACGCGCTCGCTTTGCGCCGCGCGCCCTTTGTGCAGGCGGCGGTGCCGGTGATCCAGGGCAACGCCGAGATCACCCATGGCGGCAAGAGCCGCCGCGTGACGCTGTACGGCGTGGGCGCCGATTTCGCCAGCGCGTTTCGCATGCATGTGGCGCTCGGTCACTACCTGCCCGAGGACGACCCGCGCACGCCGCGCGCGTTCGCCGTGCTCGGTTCCAAGGCTGCCGTGGAACTGTTCGGCGAGGACAGTCCGCTGGGCGATCGCATCCGCGTCGGCGGCGAGCGCTATCGCGTCGTGGGGGTGATGCAATCGAAAGGCCAGGTGCTCGGCTTCGATCTGGACGACACGGTATTCATTCCGGTCGGGCGCGCGCTCGAGATGTTCAACCGCGAAAGCCTGATGGAAATCGACGTGACCTACGAGCCGACCGCGCCGCTCGCGGACGTCGAGGAGGGTCTCAAGCGCATCCTGAACGCGCGCCATGGCTCCGAGGATTACACCGTCACCCCGCAGCAGAAAATGCTCGAGGTGTTCGGCACCGTGCTGAATGCGATCACTTTTGCCGTCGCCGCGATCGGCGGCATTTCGCTGCTGGTCGGCGGCGTGGGCATACTCACCATACTGACCATCGCCGTGGCGGAGCGCACTTCCGAGATCGGCCTGCTGCGGGCTGTGGGCGCGACGCGGCGGGGAATCATGCTCCTGTTTCTGGGCGAGGCGGCGCTGCTGGCGGTGCTGGGCGGCACGGCGGGGCTGCTGCTGGGCTGGGGTATCGCGCTGGCACTGCATTTGGTGGTGCCGGCCCTGCCGCTGCATACGCCCTGGACCTACGCCGTGCTGGCGGAGCTGGTTGCGCTTGCGGTAGGGCTGGCCGCCGGCGTGCTGCCGGCGCGGCGGGCCGCGCATCTGGATCCGCTGGAAGCGCTGCGCAGCGAATAGCTGCTGTTGCGCGTCTGACCCTCGCGATCGATGCCAATACCAGTCTGTTGTCGGGCTAGAAGTGCAGGATCCCGCGCAGCGCCTTTACCCCCTCCTGCACCGCGTCGGGTGGCGTAGGCGCCTGCGGTTTATCAGTCTGCGCGGGCGGGTTCTCGGCCTGCGGCGAGGGCGTGGTCGCAGGTTCCGCTCCGCGCTGCATGGCAGGAGGGCTGGCGCCGTGCATTCCCCCTGCGCCCTCGGCGAGCAGGGTCATCGCGGTGGATTTGAGGCGCAGCTTGACCGCCCATTCCTGTTCCCAGGTTTGCTTCGGATCTTTCGGGCGTGGTGGGTACACCAGATTCAGCTCGTTGCCGTAGGCGATGAAATTGAACATCGCGCCTTCCTTCTTGAACACGCCCGCCGGGACGGCGCATTGCGTGGTCTGCGGCGGCATCACCACCTTCTCCCCGATCAGGCGCCCGACCTGGGCGGGCGAAATGTAGTCCATGAGCGTCTGCCCCATTTCCTGAACGTCGCTCGATGACCACGTCACCACGTCGTTGCGGTCCTCGCCCTGGCCCATCGCCATGGCGAAGTAGCCCGTCGCCGTCGGTATGGTCTTCCATTGCACCGCGAATGCGCCGGCCTGCGTTTTGCGCACTGGTTCGAAGTTGACGGCATCCATGAAGTCATGGCGCGCGCCGACGGTGAAGCGGATTTCGGGGGAATAGTTGCCGGAGACGACATGCTCGCCCTGCAGCGATGCGGCGGCAGGTATCGGGCGCGTGTCCTGCTGATTGGGCCAGGTGCCGTAGGTGCGGTTGCGGCCCGGGGCCGGTCCGCGCGGGCGCGAGATGCCATGGCTGTGGAATACACGCGCTGCCTGTTGCGGATCGAGGCTGGCGAAGTCGATGATCACCGGCTGGCCTGGGCGCACGGTCTCGCCGCAGCCCCAATAAATCAGCATTCGACCCTTGGGATGCCGGTATTCTTCTGGTTCTTGTTCGCGCTCGGTGCCCGGCGCGCGTTCTACGCGGGGAGCAATGGGAGTAAGCAGCGGCAGGCTCTGACCCATCGCCAGGGCGGCCGGAATGGCGTGCGCTGCGTGCGCCTCGCCGCTTGCCTGCAGTGACGAACCCAGCTCCAGCTTCATCCTCTTGCCCCCCTGCATTCCCGGCGGCATGAAAGCGCCCGCCCCCGCAGGAATCCCCATGGCCAATCCGCCCGCCGTCTCTGCGCTCATCCAGTAGACAGCGATCGGCGGTCGGACCTGTTGCGTTTGCGCGAGCAAGGGCACAGGGAGCATCGCGGCTACGGTCATCGCGGCAAAACGGAATTTCATAGCGTATCCCTCGTTGCTCGGTGTTCGTGGTTGGACGATTGAATTATGCGCCAGACGCTTGTATTTGCACACCACTCCAGCGACAACGTTAAACCAAGTCTAATTTGCGCAGCCATGGAGGCGCGGGTGCGTGAACGCGTTGACAGCGGCGAAGGTTCACGTTGATTGCTGTGTGTTTTCGAATATCCACACCGTGTTTGACCTTAATCAAACTTCTGGTATGAACTTGGCGTTACATTTCGTCACCCCTTTTGCTGATTTCCTCCCATCCTTCTGGGCAGAAGGGATTTTACGGGCACTCGGATTTCTATTTTCGAGTGTCCGTTTTTCTTTTCCGGCCAGGATTTGCACGCCGGCGCCGGAGTGGATGGCGGCTTGATTTTCATCAACATAGGCAATTGCGCTCGGCGCTATGGTGCAATTATGGCGCGGTGAGACGGGAACCGATCGTCAAGCGCCGGCCAGGCAAATGAAAGGAACCGCAATGGGCTACAAGACAATACTCGTACACATCGACCCCGGTAAACGCTGCGCAGTGCGCGTCGACGCCGCAATCCGCCTTGCGCGCGAGCAGGACGCCCATTTGGTCGGCCTGTATGCTGCCGCACCCTTCGAACCCCCCGGATATGTGCTGGCGGAGATGGGAGCCGCGATCGTCGAAGCCGGAAAACGGGCGGTGGCGGAGGCAATGGCGCGCGCCGAGAGTGAATTCACAAAACAGACGACGGCGGCAGGGATGAGCAATATAGAGTGGCGCACGGCCATCGCCGATCCGGTCGATGCGATGGCCTTGCACGCGCGCTACGCCGACCTGGTCGTGATCGGCCAGGCCGATACATCGGACGGTTCGACCACGCCAGCCGATTTTCCGGAAAGACTGGTTCTCACCGCCGGGCGTCCGGTGTTGATCATGCCCAGCGTCGGCAGTTTCCCCACCATAGGCAAACGGATCCTCGTTGCATGGAGTCTGACCCGAGAGGCGACGCGGGCGGTCACCGATGCGATTCCGCTGCTGCGGCTTGCGGACCAGGTGCATGTGATGGCGGTCAATCCGCGGCCCGACGAGCACGGGGAGGTGCCCGGCGCCGACATCGGCCTCTATCTCGCGCGCCATGGGGTACAGGTACAGATAAAAACGGATCAGGGCGCCGAGATCGACGTGGGCAATGAACTGCTTTCGCGCGCCGCGGACCTGGACGTCGATCTCATCGTCATGGGCGGTTATGGGCATTCGCGCCTGACGGAATGGGTGCTCGGCGGTGCCACGCGTACCGTCCTCACATCGATGACGGCGCCGGTGCTCATGTCGCACTAGAGTTCGGTCGCGTCGTCCAGACGCGGCCGGCGCCTATCGCGCGGGGGCTGTCCTATGCGAAAATCGGGCTACCGCTTGCGGGTCAGCGGGCTATGGCCCCTTGCCTGTTTCAGGGATAATCCCGCTTTTGCAAATTTCCAGGGGGCGTCATCATGACTAGCAAAAAATACATCTACGCGTTCGAAGAGGGCGACGGCAAGAATAAGATCCTGCTGGGCGGCAAAGGCGCCGGCCTGTGCGAGATGACGCAGATCGGCCTGAACGTCCCGCCGGGCTTCACCATCAGCACGGACGCATGTCTTGCCTACCTCGAAGCGAACAAGCTGCCGGACGGTCTGATGGACGACGTCAAGTCGTACATGGCGGCGCTGGAGAAGAAAACCGGCAAGGCCTTCGGCAACAGCAAGAATCCGCTGCTGGTATCGGTGCGCTCCGGCTCGGCGATCTCCATGCCGGGGATGATGGACACCATACTCAATCTCGGTCTCAACGAAACTTCGTTGCAAGGGCTGATCAAGCAGACCGCGAACCCGCGCTTCGGTTACGACGCCTACCGCCGGTTCATCCAGCTGTTCGGGAAAATCGCGCTCGGCATAGACGACGAGCATTTCGACCATAAGATGGTGGAACTGAAGCGCAAACACGGCGCGCGCCTGGATCTGGACCTCTCCGCCGAGCAGCTGAAGGAACTTGCCGGTGAATTTCTCGAAATCGTCAAACGCCACACCGGCAAGCCGTTTCCGCAGGACCCGTACGTGCAGCTTGAGATCTCGATCGGCGCCGTATTCCGTTCCTGGATGGGCAAACGCGCGGTCGACTATCGCAAGCAATTCAAGATCACCAAGGACAAGGCCAACGGCACCGCCGTGAGCGTCTGCACCATGGTGTTCGGCAACATGGGCAGCGATTCCGGCACCGGGGTCGGCTTCACGCGCAACCCCGGCACCGGCGAGAACCTGATCTTCGGCGAATACCTGACCGACGCGCAGGGCGAGGACGTCGTGGCGGGCATACGCACGCCCAAGCCGATCGCCGACATGGAACAGGAAATGCCGGAGATCTACCGCCAACTGGTGGAACTGCACAACCGGCTGGAGTCGCACTACCACGAAGTGCAGGATTTCGAGTTCACCATCGAGCGCGGCACGCTGTACTGCCTGCAGACCCGCAACGGCAAGATGAATGCGCGCGGCATGGTGCGCAGTTCGGTGGAAATGTTCAAGGAAGGCTTGATCACCAAGGAACGCGCGCTATTGCGCGTCGAGCCGCCGATGCTGGAACAGCTGCTGGTGCCGCAATTATCGCCGAATTTCCGCGGCAAATCGCTGGCGCAGGGCCTGCCGGCTTCCCCGGGCGCGGCCTCGGGCAAGATCGTGTTCGATGCGAACACCGCCGAGGCGCGCGGCAATGCCGGCGAGAAAGTCATACTCGTGCGCGAGGAGACCAAGCCGGACGACATCCACGGTTTTTTCCGCGCGCAAGGCATCCTCACCAGCCGCGGCGGCAAGACCTCCCACGCTGCGGTGGTCGCGCGCGGCATGGGCAAGCCCTGCGTTTCCGGCTGCGAGCAAATCGTGATCAACGACAAGGCGCGCAACGCCGTCATCGGCGACACCACGCTGCACGAGGGCGATGTGATCACCATCGACGGCGGCACCGGCCACGTCTACGCCGGCGAGGTGCCGACAGTGGAAGCGGAATTTTCGGAAGAAATGTCGACGCTGCTCGCCTGGGCGGACGAAGTGGCCATGCTGAAGGTGATGGCCAACGCCGACACCCCCGAGGACGCGACGCGCGCGCGCGAATTCGGCGCCAAGGGCATAGGCCTGGTGCGCACCGAACGCATGTTCAACAGCACCGACCGCCTGCCTATCATGCAGGAAATGATCCTGGCCGAGACCTCGGAAGAGCGCCAGACGGCGCTCGACCGGCTGCTGCCGATCCAGCGGTCCGATTTCACGGGGATTTTCAGAGCGATGAAGGGCCTGCCGGTGACCATACGCCTGCTCGATCCGCCGATGCACGAGTTTCTCCCGACCGCGGCGCAGCTCGAGCTGGAGATCGCCCAACTGCACCATTTGCGCGACACCATCAAGGGCCTGGAGGAGTTGCCGGGCACGATGAAGCTGCTCAATCCCAAGCTGTACCAGCAATACGCCGACGGCCTGAACAAGCTCATGGGCGGACTGCGCACGTTCAAGGATTCGCATCTCGAGGACGACGTGATCTCGAAGAAGGAAGCGATCCTGAGGAAGGTGCGGTCGCTGGCCGAAGTCAACCCGATGCTGGGGCACCGCGGCGTGAGGTTGGCGATCACCTATCCGGAAATCTACTCGATGCAGATCCAGGCGATCCTCGAGGCGGCCGCGCTGTGCGCGCGCGAAGGCATCGAAATCTATCCCGAGATCATGGTGCCGCAGGTCGCCACGGTGGAAGAGATGATGCGCATCCACGGCATGGTGCAGCGGATCCACAAGGTGGTGGAGCTGACCCACGGCATCAGCGTGAAATTCAAGTTCGGTTCCATGCTGGAAGTGGTGCGCGCCTGTCTGCGCGCCGGCCGCATGGCGCAGGATGCGGAGTTCTTTTCCTTCGGCACCAACGACCTGACCCAGGCGACGTTCTCGTTCAGCCGGGAGGATGCGGAAAACAAGTTCCTGCCGGCCTACAACGAAACCGGCATCCTGCAGGACAATCCGTTCGAGGTGCTGGATATCAAGGGCGTGGGGCAGTTGATGAAAATGGCGGTGGAGAGCGGCCGCCAGACCCGGCCGGACCTCAAGGTAGGCATCTGCGGCGAGCACGGCGGCGACCCGGCATCGATCCATTTCTGCCACAGCATCGCGATCGACTACGTATCCTGTTCCGGTCCGCGCGTGCCGATCGCACGGCTGGCGGCAGCGCAGGCGAAGCTGACGGAGGGAAGTTACAGCAACGGCTTGAAGTAAGACTCCGGTTGGACTGGGTGCGCATGACCTGGTACGTCTACCTGATCGAATGCCGGGACGGGAGCATCTATACCGGGATCGCCGTGGACGTCGCTGCGCGTTACGCCGCGCACTTGAGCGGCAAGGGCGCGCGTTACACCCGCTCGCACCCGCCGCGGCGCCTGCTCGCGGCGATCCAGTATGCCGACCGATCGGCTGCATCCAGGGCGGAGTACCGGATCAAGCAAATGTCGCCGCGCGAAAAGCGCGAATTCGGCCGACTGCACACGGTCACATGAAGCATGCGGGGCGGAGTAGTGAGCGTGTTGCAAATCTCCAATACCGTCGCGATCCCGGCTAGGGAAATCGAGCTCACCGCGGTTCGCGCCCAGGGAGCGGGGGGGCAGAACGTCAACAAGGTCGCGAGTGCGATCCACCTGCGTTTCGACATCGGCGCTTCCTCCCTTCCGGACTCATACAAGGAGCGTCTGCTCAGGCTGCACGATCAGCGCATCACCAAGGAAGGCGTGGTCGTAATCAAGGCGCAGCAGCACCGCAGCCAGGAATTGAACCGGGAAGAGGCGCTGCAGCGCTTGCGCGAATTGATACGCAGCGTCGCCGTATCGCGCAAGAAACGCAAACCGACCAAACCGACGCGGAGTTCGCAAAGAAAGCGCCTCGACAGCAAGACCCGGCGCGGCGCGATCAAGCTCAACCGGGCCAGGGTAACGGACGGCTAAGCGTTCATTTCAGCAGTACTGGAATAAGCTCCGCTCCAGGGAAAGCGCCACGCGCCAGAGGCGAAGAAAGAGCAGATCAAAAGCACTTGGCAAGCCCCGGGGTAAGTGGTCAAATAGCATCGCTTTATGGGTTCGTCGCAGACTTCTGCTCGAAGCACTCCCGCAAGGAGGTGGGCGCATGACCATGGAAGAGCGCGTCCAGATTCGCGACCTGGATGTGTATGCCGTCGCGGACAGGGGCAACGAGGAGCTGAAGAGGGGAAAGACCGAGCTCTCGCATGCGGCGCTCGAACTGCTGGTGCTGCTCGACGGCAAGTCGAGCTTTGCCGACATCGTGCAGCGGACCACGGCGCTTTCGGCCGGGGAAATCATGCGGACCGCGCAAATGCTGGCGCAGGAGGAATACATCAAGCCTGCGACCCTGGAGCAGGAACTCAATATCGACTTCAGCTATTTTTTCGCCGGCGAGAACGCGGAACAGCCGGCCGAACAGGCCACGGAGCAGGTGCGCAGCGAGGCCGACAGCGCCGCGACGGCGCTGAAGCTGAACGGCTATTACGTCAGCATCGCGCGTAAATCGTCCACGAAACTCGAGCCGGCAAACGGCGCGGCCTATTCGGTGCTGGTCGTGGACGACGATCCCGATTTGCAGCGGGCCCTCAAATTCCTGCTGACGATGGAGAAATTCGCGCCGCGGCCGGCATCGAACCGCGATGAGATCCTCGAGGCGCTGCAGGTCCAGCCTTTCCCCGACGTGGTCTTGCTCGATATCGGCTTGCCCGACATCAACGGTTTCGACATTCTGGCGCGCATGCGCCAGCACCCGCAGCTGAAGTATATCCCGGTCATCATGCTCACCGGCAGCGCGCAGCGCGAGGACGTCCTGCGCGGACTCGTCGGCCGGGCCGATGGCTATATCACCAAGCCGTTCGACCGCGAGGTCCTGCTCACCGCTATCGGTGCCGTGCTCGGGCTGCATTAGCCCGTCCACGCGAACGCGCCGTTCAGCAAAGAACAGTCACGCACGCTGACAACTCAAGCCGTCGCGCGCGGCTGTTCGGCCGGTAGCGGCATCAGCGCTGGACACCGTTGCGCGGCAGGGCGAAAATCGGCCTTGCTTCATTCGAATAGACGACGAGACATCCCTATGAATCAAATCACCGGCGGCGAGGCTTTCGTGCGTATGCTGCAACTGCACGGCGTGAAGCACATTTTCGGCTTGTGCGGCGATACCTCGCTGCCTTTCTACGATGCGATGTTCCGCCTGGAACACGGGATGCAGCACGTTCTGACGCGCGACGAGCGCTCCGCCGCGTATATGGCCGACGGCTATGCGCGCGTGTCCGGCCGGGTCGGCGTATGCGAGGGACCGAGCGGCGGCGGCGCGACCTACATCCTTCCGGGCGTCGTCGAAGCGAACGATTCATCCATTCCGTTGTTGTGCTTCACCTCGGATATTTCGGTCTCAGCGCGCGGCCGGTATGCCCTCACCGAACTCGATCAGGAGGCTCTGTTCAGGCCTTTGACCAAATGGAACGCGGTGCTCGATGCCGGCGCCGACATCCCGCGCGTGCTGCGCAAGGCGTTCAGGCAGATGACCACCGGCAGGCCGGGCGCAGTCCACATCGGTTTTCCCTACGACGTGCAAAAGCAAATGGTCGACGAGGCCGATGTCTGGGGCGATGCGAGCCTGAATCAGGTTCCGTGCCGTCGCGCCTGCGCCGACCCGGCGGCGGTCGCAGAGGCGGCGCAATTGCTGTGCAGGGCGGAGCGGCCGCTGTTCATCGTCGGCGGCGGCGTGGTGATTTCGGCTGCGGAACAGGAACTGATCGCCTGCGCCGAGCGCCTGGGAGCGGCGGTAGCGACCACCGTCAGCGGCAAGGGAAGCATAGGCGATGCGCATCCGCTCGCGCTGGGCGTGGTGGGCTCCAATGGCGGCACGCTGCCCACGCGCGCCGTAGTGCAGGCCGCCGATCTGATTTTTTTCGTGACTTGCCGCGCGGGTTCGGTTACCACCGAACGCTGGCGCTATCCGGCGCAGGGCAAGGCGACGGTGATCCAACTGGACGTCGATGCCGCCGTGATCGGCGCCAACTACCCGGTGGCTGTGGGCTTGGTGGGCGACGCCAAACTCACGCTCGCGGCCTTGCGCGACGCGCTCGACGCCGCGGGCGCGCGGGTGCGCCGCTGGGGGAGCGAGGCGGTGGCGGCGGCGAAGCGGGAAAAGTTCTCCGCCTTTCGCCCGCTTGCCGAATCGAACGAACGCCCGATCCGGCCGGAGCGCGTGGTGGCCGAACTCAACCGCCTGCTGCCGGGCGACGCCGTCGTAGTCGCGGACCCGGGCACGCCTTGCCCGTATTTTTCCGCGTATTACCAGAACGAACGCACCGGGCGCCACTTCATCAGCAACCGCGCGCACGGCGCCTTGGGCTATTCCATGGCCGCCGCGGCCGGCGCCCATTTCGGCCGCCCGGGCGCGAAAATCGTCGCGGTCATGGGCGACGGCAGTTTCGGATTCACTGTGGGCGAACTCGAAACGATCTGCCGGCTGAAGATTCCGCTCGCCATGGTGGTGATTTCCAACGCCAGCTACGGCTGGATCAAAGCCGGACAGAAATCGGGTTTCGGCGAACGCTATTTTTCGGTCGATTTCACGCGCACCGACCACGCCGCGGTGGCGAGCGCTTTCGGCGTCAAGAGCCACAGGGTGGAAGACCCGGCCAGGCTGGGCGAAGTCCTCAGGCTGGCAGTCGAGGCGAATGAGCCGGTGCTGGTGGACGTGCTGTGCCAGCCGCTGCAGGAGGCGCGGGCCCCGGTGAGCGAGTGGATAGCGTGACAGCCTGACGCGGCGGGTTCGCGAACAGGGACGGTAACGACAGGCACGGTAACACCATGCACGGTAATGCTTGCGGTGCGCGCGCGGCGACGCGATAATTCGAGACGCGGCGCCGGCAGACGCGGCCCGTGTCCCTGAAGACCACCAAGAAGCCATCATGACCCATATCCAAGCTTCAACCGCGCTTTCGCGCTTTCGGGTGCTCGATTTGTCGCGCGTGCGCGCGGGCCCGACCTGCGTCAAACAACTCGCCGATTTTGGCGCCGACGTGATCAAAATCGAATCGCCTCCCGGCGTCGATGCGAACGAGGGCATGGGCGGTCCGCGCGACGGTCCGGATTTCCAGAACCTGCACCGCAACAAGCGCGCGATGACGCTCAACCTCAAGCTGCCCGAGGGGCGCGAGGTGTTTGCCAGGCTGGCGAAGACGGCCGACGTAGTGGTCGAGAATTACCGTCCCGACGTCAAATTCCGCCTCGGCATCGACTACGATTCGCTCAAGGCGATCAATCCGCGCATTATTCTCGCGAGCATTTCCGGTTTCGGCCAGGACGGCCCGTACCACGAGCGGCCGGGCTTCGATCAGATCGCGCAGGGCATGAGCGGCCTGATGTCGGTCACGGGCCGGCCGGGCGAGGGCCCGATGCGCACCGGCGCGGCGATCGCGGACGTCAGCGCCGGCCTGTACGCCGCGCTCGGCATCCTGACGGCCCTGCTGGAGCGCGAAGTGTCCGGCCAGGGTCAGTGGGTGCAGTCATCGCTGCTGATGTCGGGCATCGCGCTGCTGGACTTTCAGGCGGCGCGCTATCTGATGAAAGGCGAAGTGCCGCCGCAGGTCGGTAATGATCATCCGACCAGCATGCCGACTTCGGCTTACACCACCGCCGACGGCCACATCAACGTGGCGGCGACGGGAGAGGGCATGTGGAATCGGCTGTGCAACGCCATCGGCCGACCCGAGCTTCTGGCGCGCGCGGAATTCGAAGGCGGAGCCAATCGCGCCAAGTACCGCGACGCGCTCAACGCCGAACTGAACGCGGCGTTGAAGGGCAAAAAGAGCGAGGAGTGGATCCGGATTCTCAACGCTGCAGGCGTGCCCTGCGGGCCGATCTACAGCATGGACCAGGTATTTGCGGATCCGCAAGTGCAGCATCTGCAGGCGGCGGCGAAGATCGAGCATCCGAAGCTGGGCGAGATTCGCCTGATCAACCAGGCGGTCGTGCTGTCGCGCACGCCGGCAACGATGGCCAGCGCCACGCCCGAGATCGGCCAGCATACCGACGAGGTTCTGGCGGAAGCGGGTTACAGCGCCGGCGATATTGCGCGGCTGCGCGAACAAAAGGCTGTCTAGGATCCGCAGCGAAGAAAGTCGTTGCTGCGGCCGGATGTGGGGGAACACGAGGGGAGATTTCCCCTCGTTTTGTTACTGACTCTTGAGGGAGTGTCATGGCTGAACTGATTACACGCAAGGAAAATGCCGTCGGCTGGGTGATTTTTTCCAACCCGACCAAGCTCAACGCGGTCTCGCACGACATGTGGACGGCGCTGCCCGGGGCAATCGCGGCGTTGGACGCCGATCCCGAGGTGCGCCTGATCGCAATCACCGGCGACGGCGACAGGGCATTCATTTCCGGCGCGGACATCTCGCAGTTCGAAAAGGCGCGCGGCAGCGCCGAGGCGCAAGCGCTCTACAATCGCGCGGTGGTCGAAGCCTACGAAGCTCCGGTGCTGTGCAGCAAACCGGTGGTGGCCAGGATACGCGGCATCTGCATGGGAGGCGGGCTCGGGCTCGCCGCCGCCTGCGATGTGCGCATCGCCGCCGACGATGCGGTGTTCCGCATGCCTGCGGGCCGCCTCGGGCTGGGCTACAACTACACCGGCGTCAAGCGCTTCGTGCAGATTCTGGGCGCGGCGAATACCGCAGACATCTTCTTTTCCGCACGCAAGTTCAACGCGGCCGACGCGCTCGCCATGGGCT
>Ga0307377_10002143_pt1 | contig 23620 bp, 37 predicted proteins | sample TR3MG_FD_202535 | JGI IMG/M metagenome (GOLD analysis project Ga0307377, IMG submission 202535) | Soil microbial communities from Risofladan, Vaasa, Finland - TR-3 | ecosystem: Environmental > Terrestrial > Soil > Coastal area > Acid sulfate soil | place: Finland: Risofladan, Vaasa | collected...
GAGTATTGCTTTGATTTTATCTTTCATTCCATCGACTGAATAGTTTAGTTTTTCAGCTAACTTTTCTTGAGTTATTGGGGTTCGGCTAAAGTAATACAGGTATATTATTTCAGCTTCGTCTGTATCTAAACACTCTATAAGTGCATCTAACTCATTTCGTTCTTCTATCTTACCTAAATATTTCAGCTTCTTATATTCTTTTAATCTTGTTTTTAATTCTTCATTACTCATTAAAGGTTAGCCCCCATATTGCAATAATACTTATTTTATCATAGCTTCAAGAAGTTGTCAAGTATAAAATACTAAACTTACCATTATTACAGCACCACGATTGTTGTTCTCAAACCCTTATAATCATCATGCACAAGGCTAACACCTTTTATTGCTTCGTTAAAAGCTATAACACATTCTTCTACACTATTTCTGTGTTCACATATACCTCTTAATATTATCCCTTCTTTAACTTCGGCTTCTGTATGCACATACCATTGTTTTGATACATGAGAAAATTTGATAGTTGTATTTATTCTAGCATTGTTTAAATATTTTATGTACTTATATATATCTTCCATTATTTCACACAATCCTGTTTTAAATAATCTTTGCAGTAGTAAACATAACCCTTACACTCTTTACACCTATCTACACATATTCTCTTACAGCTTTTACATAGACAGTTTTTCATGCAGTATTTTTGATTATTCTTATCATATTTAGTTGTCATTATCATCACCGCTTAATTTATTTAACTTTACATCAACTTTATATTTATATTCATTTATTCCATCAACCGTTGTGATAACCTTATCTGTTCGTGTTTCAAATATATCTTCAATTATGAACGGTGGTGCGACATCTGATAGTATTGTTTTGAATATAGATAAAACTGTGTTTGTTTCAGCTTTATCTTTAACACTTTGCTTTGCCGATTTTGGTATTACCACTTCACTTGAATATTGCTCGTAACTCATTTTCATATTACCTCCTATCCTGCGTTTTTATTTCCTACTAAACCATGTTCTTTGTAATACTCAAATCTAAAACCGTTATAGTGCGTTTTTCTTATATTAATACCTTTTAACTTCTTTGTTAAATGTGTCCGTAAAACATATTTAGTCATTCCATTATCTTCTGCTGCTTCTTTTATTGATTTATATATTTTTACTTGACGGTCATTTTTATACTTTACTACCCTTTTATTATTCGTTTTTTTCCTTTTAGAATATTCTTCTTCGCTTATCCATTCTAAGTTTGAAACATCTGGATCACACAATATCCCATTTTTAAACCCTACATATTTATAACCCTTTGTGTTTGGAATAAATTTCTCTGCAACTAATCTAGCTATATCATATTGTATCACCTTTCCATTGAAACAAAAACTGAATATCAATCTTGTATTTGGTTTATTTCTACCCAATGTTATTTTACCTGACTTTATATTCTTTATTCTACCCATATCGGATATTAAATATTTATCCTTTATCGCTACTTTCCACGTTTCTATGTCTGTTGTTTCTATGTTGTTGTATTTTTCTAACTCCACTATTTCACCCCAAAATATTTTAATAGTTCTGGTTTAAATTTCTCTATTGCAGCTTCGGATAGTTCTTGTGACGAGAAATATATCGTATGCATTTCTCTATTAGAACTAACCCAACTTGTCATTAATTCTTTAGTTATATAACTTATAAAAATATAAAATTTAAATTGTTTTTCATCTTCCCAATCTATCACATCATTATTCTCATCTGCAAACCGTTGCAACTTCGCCATTAGGTTAGTTCTTTCTTTGTAGTCTTGTGCGTATTGTTCAGTGGTGAAGGCTAAGTTATTACTTATTCTGTTATGATTAGTAACTGTCATATTATTATAAACACTAGCATGACCAACCCCCCCTTCATTATTTGCAAACCAATACTCTTCACAATCCATATCTGCATACTTGCTTTCCTTTATGCCAAATTGCTTTTTAAAGTTTAATACCGTTTCGGCTGATAACTCTATTCTTTTACCATCTATTTCTATAAAGTTCATTTTAGTTCCTCCAAAATTATTTTAATTGCTTCATTTCTTTTATCACATTCACTTTGTGCCTGTTTCTTTGTTCTAAACATATTTTGTTCTGTTTCCATTTCATATTCTTCATACTTAAATATCTCATCTCTTGGATTTGTTTTTATTTCATAAACTAATGTTGTATTAAATTTATCTATTGTATAATCTATTTCGCTTACTACATAAACATATTTACATATACTCCACTCACCTAAACCATATGCGTTGTTTTCTCTTATTATTACATATATTTTATCATCTATATTATATTTTGTTTTAATCTCCATATTACCCCTCCAAAATTATTATAGTAACTCCATTTTCATTATCCATATCAAAGTAATGATTTATACTACCTTTGATTTGTTCCCAGCCGTCATTTTCCATTACCCCAGCTTTGACAAGTCCATCGAAAATGTATTTCTGCATAAACGTTATGTTATCCTTATCAGATCGCTTGTCTTTTCTGTGCCATATGAATATGAACTGTGCCGACTTAAAAGGCTTAATCTTCTGTTTTAACGCTTCTGCTGATACTATCTCGGTTGCTTCCTTTTTCATTTTAGCCGCAATGTACTTGTTTGACCGTTCAGCTTTGATGTATTTGTTGAGTGTTGGGAAGTCATGTGTTATTTGTAATACTTGCATCTATCTATTTATTACGGCTACAACAATACCTATAATTAAAACTAATACAACTAAAATTATACATATCCATATTGGAGAAAATACCCATAACCAACTCCAACTAATAACCTTAGTTAGCTTCAACACTATAAACACTATTTGCAACAATCCTACAAAACCTATTCCACCACTACTGTTACTACTTGTGTTACTTCTCATTTTGTTGTCATATTCATATACATCTCTCATTCCGCTCATTCCTCTACCCCCTTATTTATTACGGCTAAATCTTTAATAATATTCATTTGACCTTTTAATTCTACTTTCTCCTTTTTCTTTGGGATCTTAATACTATTATCCTCGTTAGTACAGTACCATTGTAAATCTTCATTTCTTTTTATTTGTTCATCAGGAAAATATTTTCCATCAAAGTAAGCTATCCCCATAGCTTCTTCTATGGGACATAATTTTTGTTTTATCTGTCCGTCAAACTCTACATAGTGATTACATTTTTCACAATGGTTTTCTAAAAACATCTGATACTCCGTTCCATTAGAAAAGGTTATTTTATTCATCATATTCCACTACTATAAATTGATAGTTCCAAACACTTTGATTTACTTTCTTGCAGGCATTCTCTGCTATTTTTTTAGATGAATATGTTTTAGGTAGTCCACCATTACCACTCACTACTGCAAATACATCTCCATCTTTCTGATATCTATGTCCCGTATAGTAACTTTTTCTGTTCTCATCATCTTGTAAAGCATATCTCATTCTTCTACCCCCTTATTTATTTCGGCTTGTTCTACCTCATATTCTATTTTTTTACAAGCCTTTTCATATTGTTCTATTGTTATTAAATCATGTATATAAAGTATTATCAATTCTTCTTGTGTCATTGGCTCTATATTATTCATTCCTCCATCTCCACCTTTCTCAAACAATCGCATATATCCCAGCTTTCACGTAGTTCATCTTCTTCAAATTTTAAACCGCAGCTGGTGTGCCATTTCTGTTCTTCTTCGTTGTACTTCCAGTAGCATTTATCCATATTACACCTCCAATCTTTTTGCTATTTCATATATTACATTTACAGTTACAGAATTTCCCGCCTGCTTATAAAGTTGACTATCTGAATTTACTTTTGCTGCTCGTTCAAAATATTCATCTGGAAAGCCTTGTAGCCTAAAACATTCTTTTGGTGTTAATCTTCTTATTTTGTAATTATTCAAATACATTGGAGTGTGTCCTCCACCTTTACCCATAGCACTTGTTAGAGTAGTACATATTTCTTTGCTTTTACCTGCATTTTTTTGCATACTTCCTATTACTACTCCTTGATTACAAGAAGTTTCTAGTGTCTGTGCTACTCCTTTTCCTACTCTACCTCGTCTTGTTTCACTATCTGGGAATTGTAGATTTATACTATCGCCTTCTCGTGCTACTGTATAACCTTTTTTAGTTGCTTCTTTTACTAAAACCGCATTATCTCCATCTGAACCTAAACCTTTATAATATCTAGCTGTTACTGTACCTGCTGTTTCTGTTCCAATATCACGAATTGTTGCATCTTTCATTGATGCGAAGTTTTTGTCATCTGATGATTTATCTAATTTACATAAATATATACTGTCCGACAACCCATTTCCACCTTTTTTCCCAGAAGTTAAACATGGTGAAATATTGTCTTTTCTAATTCTTAAACCTTCATCATATCTATAATCTGCAATTTCTGTATCTATACTTTTTTCAATAACCTTTCCGTTTGTTCGTCTGATAGGAAATACTTGTCCGCTACTTCCGTCTCTAAGATGTCCGATAATAAACACCCTTTCTCTGTTCTGCGGCACTCCAAAATTTTTGCTGTTAAGAACTTGGTACTCGACCCAATACCCCAATTCTCCCAACGTTCGCAAGATTGTTTCAAACGTGCTTCCGTCATCATGGGAGAGTAGTCCTCGTACGTTTTCAAGGAGTACAATTTTAGGCTTTCTGGACTTAACCAACCTTGCAATTTCAAAGAACAAAGTTCCTCTTGTATCTTCAAATCCTCCCCTTTTCCCAGCAATACTAAAACTTTGGCAAGGGAAACCTCCTGTGAAGATATCGACTTCTGGAAGTTCACTAGGCTCAACTGCTCTGATATCTGTTCCATAAAATTCACTCTCCTTTGGCTTGTGCATTGCTACATAGCTATTATGTGCGTATTTATCTATCTCAATGTGTCCTTTACATTCGTGTCCTGCCATTTCAAGACCTAATCTAAAACCACCTATACCTGCAAATAAATCTAAAAAAGTCATACCTACCTCCTATTTCAACATTTTCTGTTTCATCTCACCGATTTTATTTCTCAACTCTATTGGTATTTGTAATATTTCTAAACCTTTAGCTTTCTGCGTGTTGAACAATTTAATGAAGTTTGACATACTGACATCTGAATTTTCACTTAAACATAAATCTACCCATGTTAAACGCTTAACTATTTCTCTTGTCAATTCACTCATACTATCATACGCTTCATTCGGTCTGTACATTCCAAACTTTGCTATTGCTTTTTTAACTTCACCCCACGCTTCATCTGCTGTGATCTGTGATGCTGGATTTATTAGCTTTACTATCTCGGCTCTAACCTCGTTTATTGATGGTACAAACTTAGAATGTGCTATCAGGCTCTTAATTGCCATTTTAGCTGTAATAACATCTGTGTCTGATAACATCTCACACCACAATCCAACTAATGCGTTTCGGTCTATTGAGGTTAAATCTTTAAATGAATATGGATAGGCTACTTTTAATAAGGCTAGTATTGTTTGTGTTTCGGCTTTATTCATTTTTGCACCCATTCGCCACATCGCAAATCCCAATTCATTGATGCCATTTCGTTTAATTCTCCATAATCATCATAACCATCAATAATACAATTACTATAAATGTATTTATATTCAAAACCATTAGAATCATATTCTTTAAAACAATCCGTATTAAATATGTTCCCATTTATTTTTCTGTTATTTCCACAAGTAAAACAATTCCTTTTTTCAGGATTATATTTACAATCATGTCTATCTGGTGTCATAAATACTTTTCCACAAAACTCACATTTATATGCTTTTATTTCTTTCATTCTATCACACCTTCTTTGTTTTCTATTAAATCATTATAAAAACCGTTATTTGATGCTGGTGCTGTGTTTTGGTTTAAGTAACTTTCAAATTTTGTGCCAAATAGTGTTTCAGGTCTGATATACATTTTCATATCCTCTTTGTCTTTCCACTCGTTATTTTTAATGTCAATTACTTTTTTAAAATCATCAACTGTGAAGCCTTCATTTAATCGTGCGTTGATAAATGATTTAGTTTTAGCTGATGAAATTTTATAATTCTTGTTAGTTTGAGTGTTGAGATAGTCTATTATTTCTAATCTTTGTTCTTTATATATCTCTTTCTTTTTTTCTTCTTCTACTTCTACTTCTATTTCTACTTCTACTTCTATTTCTTCTTCTACTTCTATTTCTTCTTCTACTTCTATTTCTACACCGTACCGTTCTGATACACTATATATACTGTATCCATACTGTATAGAAATGTCAATAAAATCTTTTATAAAACCTTTTGTTTTTATTAATTTTATCTCATTTTGTATAAGTTTTGTAACTTTAGGATTTTTAGTTCCATTGTATTTCAACCAATTTGTTATAAATATCTCATTATTTTTAGCATTATACTTTATTTTATTTTCTTCAACAAAGAAATCTAATAATTTAGTTATAGTTTCTGTGTTGTATCCTGTTTCAAATGCCATCTTTCGCTTTGGTAATTCATATATACCACAGATGGTTGTATTTGGATTAGTTATAAGGTACATATAAAAATACTTTTGTTCTGGTGTTAGTTCACCTAAAAAACTATCATTCCAAAAACTTATGTGTATCTTTCTAAAAATCGCCATTTAATCACCTTGATCCTCGTTTTCTTTTAATAATATATATATTATTTCATTAGCTATGTCCATATTATACGAGTCCATTTGTTTCATGTATTTTATAATATTTCTAGTTTTAATACCTCTGACTTTAAATCTATATTTATTAAATAGTTTTTTTGTATATGGTTTATAAAAATCATGAGAAGCTTCATCTTTTAAATCACTTTGTGTTATAGTTCTTTCGTTATCTAAGTAATAAACAGTAGCCCCAACTTTTATTATAGTTGCTACAATAACATCAGGCAATATCCATATGTTCGGTTCTTGGTAATGTATTACCTTATCACCTATCTTCATACTACACCCCCACCTTTTTAATTTTATCTTTTATTGCTTCCATAATAAAATCCTTGATCGTCTGTCCGTTTTCCTTTGCTGCGGCTTTAATTTCTGCGTGTTCTGTTTCTACCATTACTAATGGATAACTTTTAACTTTCATTGTTACACCTCCGATTTTCATTAAATCCATACGGAAATTCACATATTAATTCTTCTCCCCAAATCTCTTTTAAACTGTCCTTCATAAATACAGGAATATTATTCTTTTTACAATCTTCAATTATGTTCTCTATCCATTCACGTTTTGGAACTACCTTATCTTTTCTGTTTCCTGTTTCTGCTCCGATAATTACCCAACCATAATTCTTGAATGTTTTACCTTTAAAACTTCCCATAATAGGCTCAATGCTAATAAATAAATTAACACTATGATGAACCATACAACTTTTATGATTTGATGGGTCTGTTGAAGTATCACCAAACCACCAGTTTCGTGGAATGTGTTTGTTTAATAGAGTTTCATATCTTTCTGGAAATTTTGTTAAAAATAAATAGTTATGTTGTGGTGCTAATTCACAAGATTTAAAAACTTCTACAATCCATTCATCTTTAACCCAATCACCAAATAAATCAGACATACTACAAACAAATATGTTTTTACTTTTATTTATTTTTATAGGTTCATCTAACCTATATCTATGTAGAGTTGGAGAAAAACCAAAAGGATAAGGTTGTTTCCTGTTGTTTAATTTAATAGGGTTATCTAATTCAAAACATAATTCACCTTTATCTGTTGTAAATCCATTAAAAAGTCCGTCAAAATTATCAACATCACTACTTTTACAGCCAAATCTACTTGCTATCTTTCTAGCATAACAATATCCACAATCATTTAAACAACCAGTTACTGGATTCCAAGTCATATCACACCATTCTATTTTTGTTTTGTTCATTTCATCACTCCCTTTTTTCTTTAGTATATATTAGTTAGTAATTAATGTCAAGAAAAAAATAACACCATAAGGTGCTATCTTTCAATTGCAAATTTTCTTATATAACTTAGTTATCAAAAAAGTAAATCTGTATCATCGTCAATAGGTGTAAAATCTTCCTGCGTTTCTGCAACGTGAGTAGAATTATCTAATTTTGGTGCTTGTTTCTTACTGTCTAAAAATTCAAATTCATCGACTACAAATTCAGTTATATACACTTTGTTTCCGTCTTTGTTCTCGTAGTTTCTAGTTTGACAATTACACTCTAACATTAATTTACTACCCTTTGATGTATATCTGTTTATTAATTCAGCTGTTTTTCGCCATGCTACGATTTGAAAAAAGTCTGTTGTTTTGCTGCCATCTTTGTTTTTGTATTTACGATCTACTGCAAAGCTAAAACTTGAATGTGCTGTATCACCTACTTTGTTATTTTTAATGTCTGATGCTATTCTACCAATGAAAAAAACTTTATTCATTACAACACCTACACTTACAACAACACTTACAACGTTTTTTTATTACAAAACAATCACACTTATCTTCTTTTCTTTTCCATAGCAGTTTTGGTTTAGGTCTCCCACCCATGAACATTTGCATTGTTGATGTTCCGTTGAGTTCTTCTAAAAAATCTTTTTTTGTTAATGGTAAAACAAATGGTTCGTATATTTTTATAATATCCATATCTGGGTGCATACTACCGCAATAAAAGTTGTGTATTAAATTTTCTTTATAGTCATCAATGTCATGTCTGCTACCATTTTGTAAATTGTGCAACATATCTGTTTTACCACTTCCAATATTTACATTTAATAAGACTTTCCAATACTCACCATTTCTAGTAACAACTACATATCCTGTCCTTAAATCATTCTTATTCATACGCTTTCCTCCATTTAATAGTTTTTATTATCGCTTTAAATAATGTTGTTCCGTACTCATAGTTTTTCTCGCCATTCTTTGTTGTCATTACTTCCCAATCTTCTGCATTATTGTCGAAGTTGGTTTTTCTGATGCTAAAATTAATTTTCATTATTCCTCCTTAAAATAGATATTGTAAAACATTCCACATATAACTGAATAATCCTAAACATATGAATAAGAATAACATTATTGCTAAAATGAATACTGAAATTTGTGCGTAGTTTTTCATTTTCTAAGCTCCTTTTATATATTTATCAACATTACGACCAATCTCTTCCCATTCTTCAATGTAGTCTTTTAGTTCGGTAAAATCCTGTAAAACTTCTTTAACATTATGTTCAGCTATGTAACTATATAAATGATTAAATCTACTAAAAAAACCTTCAACTACATAAATATATTCATCTTCGCCATCATAGTCTTTCTTTTGTTTCTTTTTCACCTTCTTAAAAAGTGTGTAGTTTAAATTATCCACTTCTAATTGCCATTTATCTGATAAAATTTTTCTTTCTTTCATTCTTTCACCTCGTCATATACTATACCGTACACGTGATATTTTTTCTTAAAACTTTCCCAGCCGATAGTATGTGCTTCTGTATGATATTCCCTTGAAAGACAAATCTTTTTACTTTTACTATCGTCAACCTTTTTTCTATTACCGCCCATTCCTATAACGTCAACGTGGTGTACTTCACCATCAAGATTAGTTATAGCACACTTCTTGTACTTAATACATAACCATAAATATTTTGAAGTGTTTTCTGTTCGTGATAATAAACTTTCATCTGTTGCTATGCCAAATTTAAAAGCAAATTCTATTAGATAGTCAATATAATCTTTTGCCGTTGTAACTGAACAATCTCTTAATGAAAAATGTTTTTCGCCTGTTTCAGCCATAAATTCATATTTAAGAAACTCTTTTAAAAACTCTGGCATATGTCCTGTGAATTTTGATATATCTCTTATTGTAGCATAAACCTTTTTTCTCTGCTCATTACTAATCGTTCTACCATCATCAATACGAATTTCAATAGGAATTACACCATTCACAGCAAACCGACTTAAACCGCTTATTTCAGGCACTTCAACTATAAGCATAGTTTTACCCTCTTTATTGTTTTTAGCGGTGATATGACCGTTTAAATACATTTAAATCACCTTCTGGTAGTTTTCCATTGATGGTATTGCTTTTGTGCGTAAACATTTAGCTAAATACTTTAATTTCGGTAAATATTCTTGTTCGATAAAATTACTATCATAATCAATATGGTGTATTGAAATTCTTTTAATGTCTATTGGATTGTAAAAGTTATAATAATCTTCTGGCTCTAAACCATATGCTATTATTTTAGCACCTTTTTTAGAAGCGTACATCTGAACTTGAACTTGTCGCCAATAACTTTTTTTAACTTTAAAAACTTTTTCGTTGTTATAAGTCTTGACTTCATTGATGTAATTTTCTTCTTCGCCATCTAAATTAACTCGAAGGCGTAACTTTCTGATCTTAATCTGCCTATCCCTATCAACAATTCCTAATTCATCTAATATCTTATGTTCATAATGCGTTCCTGTTATCATTTCTTTTGTTACGAAGTTATTTTTAGTTACACCACATTTCACCAACCACCATGAAGCGAATGACTTTGTAGTCCAATTTCCTACAATGTAACCTGTGTCACTCGCACCAAACCAATTTGCTCTATCATGGTTGTTTATCACAGTTTTTCAACTGCTTTCTCAAACGCACCTAACTTCTCATAATAAGATAATAATGTAGCAAATTGTTTTTGAGATACATTCAGCTCTTTACAAAGACTATCCATATCACTATATTTGTGCAATTTACTTGTAACTAATGTTTCAACTCTGTTCTTAATTTTGTAAATACTATGAAGCGATAAATCATCACCTTGTTTCTTATCTTCTGTTTCATCATTCTTTTCCCACAAACTTAACCCTAAACCTGTAAGAATAGCCACACCTTTAACAAAAGCACGTTGTCTTGAAGTATTTACTAATTGTTGATTTATTACTCCCATTTCTAATACTTCTGTACCATTGATTAAAGGATATACAAATTCGGCTGATTTATCATCTACAACTACTTTAACTCTAACTTCTGGTGCATAAGCGTTAAACTTTCTTTTGTCAGTTTCTTTTTTTATAATATCTTTACCATTATCATATACAAACATACTGTGACCGTTTTCATTTAATATTGGTATAAATTCTACTTTTTCAGCACCATTTAAATATAATAACTTTATACAAGTCGCCCAATTCAAATATCCTAATTGTTCTTTACTCCATTTACCATCTCTATTTACAGTAACTTCTTTATGGTCTAAATAATCTTTAATGTCAAGTTCGTATAGTGTTTTAAAATCTGCTATCATTCGTATCTTCCCTCCTGTTCTAATAGTTCTTTGTTTCTATTCATGTGCTTTCCAACACTCATAAGTTACATTATTTCCATCTTTATAAAAAACTCTTATTGATGGTTTAGCCCAAATACTATTATCGTAACAATTATAATCTTCAAATTCTTCGTTTTCGTAAATCGTACTACTATTAAAATTCCAATCTCCAACCAATCCAGCAACTACATAATCAATTTTGTCACTATTTTCTTTGATGAATTTAATAGCTTTTTCACTATCATAAACCATGCGAAAACCAACATTACCCCTTGATCCTAAAAACCCTTCTGCAAAACTAATTGATTTAGGTGTTTCGTTTTTAAATAATACTTTCATTTCATTACCTCCGTTTTCTTCACATTTATATAACATTTCTTTACTCATATCTTCCCTCCTGTTCTAATAGTTCTTTGTTTCTATCTATGCCTTCATCACGTTCAATTACAAGTTCATTAATTCTTAAAGTTAAATCATTTATTGCATCTTCAACTTTACACCTTAAACGATAAGCATAATCGTCATCTATCCATATGTTTTCTACAAAATAGCCTAAATTAATAAAGCAAGTTTCTAAATCTTCTAAATCTTTACCATATTCTTCAAAACTTGTTAAAGCTAAATCTGCTCGTTTTAAATTTTCGTTTCCCATACTACACCTCCCAATCTTCTATTTGTTTATCTTCTAATACTTTTATCGCATAATCTAATGCAACCACTTCTTCTTTAAACCTTTTCATATCATTTTTTAATGAGTTCCTTTGCCACTCCAAACTTTCAATTACTAATTCAATCTTCATCTTTACCCCCATTTAATTTTATGAATATTTTTACTATTTTATTTCTATCTGTCATTGATGGGAATGTTGTAAATAGTTTATATAACATTCCTGTTGATATCGCCCTTTTTCCATTCTCTACATCTGATATGATCGGCTGTTGAATTGTTGTCTTATCTTCTAACTGTTTCTGTGTTAAACCCTTACTTTCTCTAAACTCTTTCATTACACACCTCCTTTTTTAAAAGTATATCACTACATTATATTAATGTCAAGAAAAATGTGCAAATAAAAAACGCAACCTTTTATTGATTGCGTTAGTGGATATTGTTTCTTTGCTTAAACGATACTACTATACTAAATATAGTTATATATTATCAAATTTAAATTACTTTGTCAAGTCTATAATTTCTATTCCTAATAATTCAGCTCTATTTAATTCTTCTATACAACCATTACTTCTGCCGTAAAGATAAAACTTATCACAAGCTGGAACTAAATTATCTAAACAATATGACATTATAATTTCACGTTCGTTGTCTTTTTCTTTCGTTATGAACGGAAAGTGCAAAGCAGGGCAAATTGGAACTTCTCCTTTGTTCCTGTGTTTTTTGCATATCTGCTTACATTTTAAACGATTTATAAATGGTGAAGCTGAAAATGGGTGACTTATAAATACTTTCATACTATTATTGAACCTTTCATATGTTTTACTACCCTTCCGTTTTTATACTCATACCACAAATCAATAGTAGGACAACCAGTAACTATCGGTGAAAAACCTTTTTTAACCGCATATCCTCCCCAATTCAAAAACGTACCACTATTTACAAATAAGAGTACTTTATCAATTAATGCACAATTAACGTGATCCGCTATCACTATTTTTTGTGGGAAAATCATTTGTTGGTGTGTATGCCCTGTTATGTATATATCTGCTATTACTTCTTTTTTTAAATCTTCAAGTCTATTAGCTTTTGAGCCAACTCGACTTCCACCACCAGAACCATGCTTCATGTAAATTGATGTGGTACAATAACTATCTTTTCTAGGTCTGCCATACTTTAAAAATAAAACAAAAGCATTTTCAGCGTACAAATTTTCTAAACCTAATAATATAGCAATATCTTCTAATATACCACTATCAGCTTCTTTAGCACTTCTATCTTCGTGGTTACCGGGAGTTATTGCTAATATTTTATGTGCAATAGGTCTTAATAATTCTACTGCCATTTTCTTTTGTTCTCGTGGAGTATATTTATTTTCATATACACTACCAACGCTATTTTTAAGTGTGTTGTCAACAATATCCCCACCGATTAAAACGTAAGCGTTGGGGTTTTCTAATATCTCTTTAATTACTTCATTAACTTTTTTTTCATCGTAATAATGTGTTCCAATGTGAAGGTCTGATAAACCATACAATTTTATACTCGTCAGAGTTTTAGGTAAAATTCTAACAATTTTCGTTATTGCCTCTGGTGTTTGCATATACCCTCTTTCATTTATTCATTTAGCCTATCCCCACCGATAAACTTATCCCCACACCTTAAACCACATAAAGCAAATTAAGGTGCTGCTCCTAAATTAAGAATATTGTTTCATATTTTTTACATTTTGTCAAGTATTAATACTTCCATCTTGCTTTTGAACCACGAACGTCAACGTGTGGATAGTGTCCTGAACCATAACCAACACCTCCGTTAGGGTTCATATAATCGCAAAGTTTTCCAAGCGTATCATTGTTTATTCCACTTACTGTAATATCAGCTGCAATTCCTAATAGATGTTTTGAACCACTCGAACCGCCTACTTTGGCATTCCATTGTTTGCATCTTATTCCAGACTTAATTGCTATACCACGTTTTTTACCATCTGATAACGGATATTTTCTATTCACTTCTGTTCTTATTTCTTCTAGTAGTTGTTTTAATTTAGTAGAAACTGCAACAGGATATCCATTGCAATACTTTCCGCCACAATGACATTTAAACTCACTATCAACAAAATGAGGTGTAGTATGTTCAGCAGAATATAAAGCTCTTGATGTATTAGCACCGTAAATTCCATCAACTACAAGTTTATTATCTTTTTGAAATTGCCTTACTGCTGCATCTGTTTCGTTTCCAAAATCACCGTCAGCACCATATTTAGGAAGTTTATATCCCAATTTAAGCAACCTTTGCTGTAATACCTTTACTTCACTACCTTTACTGCCTTTTCTAAGCATACTCTACTCCTTATCATCTAAAAAACTATGTGTTACTGTATTAGGGTTATTCACTATTCCTAACAATACTACTATTCCTAAAACTGCTAATGCTATTTCTTCATAATTAGCTGGTAAAATACTTATGCCAAAACCCTCACACAACATTGGTATTAATGCTATAATGCTTATCCATAAACCGTAATTCCTTAATCTGTTTTTCATATCTAATTCTCCTTTTTTAAAATAATTCAACTATATAATTATATATTGTAAATGTACCAATTACTGCCGTTAGAAATGTAACTATTAAACCTAAATATATTCCTATGTTTTTTATTCTGCTATGTTTTTTTTTGATAATATTAATAGGGTTATATCTACATTCTGTATGTGCCTTTTCAATCTTTTTACAAGTTTCTTCCACCGTTTTCATGCTATCTGTAAGTTTGGTGTCAAACTCATATTGTTTTTCGTGTAGTCCATTGTAGCTGTCAAACTTATCATTTACGTTTTTTGTTAGATTATCAAGTTTATAATTTAGTTTTTTATAACTTTCTTCCGTCTTAACTTGATTAGTTTCTCTTATTAACCTATTGTCATTCATAAATACTTCAATCTTGTCAACTTTATCCATTATTTTAATGATAATGTCTTTGGTGGTGAAGTTACTTGTGCTATTCTCCATGACGTTGCATACCCTATCCCTATTTTTTTGTTGTAATATTTGAAATGTCTGGTAATTTACCTATTTCAATATTAGCTTCTTCTGTTGTTAATCCAATTCCTTTAAATCGTGCTTGTAAACTTTTCTTTAAGTTTTCTGACTTTACACCATTTCTAACGAGATCAGCTTCTAATAATGTCAAAACTTTCTTTTCTTTGTCTGTAATTGCACCATCTTTCACTATGTTAAAATAATCTTCATATAGGTTTTTGTTTCCATCATAGTAAAAAAGTCTATCAAATTTATATTTTAGTTCTGGTGATTGGTTGGCAGCATATTGTATATTTCTTTTTATGTTATATACTGGAACACCAGTCAAAGCACCAACACTTTCAAAAAAATCAGTCCATAAAGCAAATTCTGTTTTATGAGCAGAATAAGGTGCGTAAACTTTTTTATTTAAACTTTTTTTACCATCTTCATCTTCTACTACACTATAAAAATCACTAAGAGCTTTAGCTGTTTTTCTAAATGTGTTAATTTGTTGTAAACCAAAAGATTGAATATCATAACCATCTTCAAAAGTGTTTATAATATCACTAAATAATGCTATGTTAGAAATTGCACTTTCTTTTAATTCATCACCAAAACTTACATCTTTCTTTTGTAATGTTTTTTTAATACCTGTACTTATTCCAGCATATGTCATTAAACCAGCAGTTAGTCCACTAATAGATTGTATTGCTTTTTTATAATTCTTTTGTTTTACAGCTTCGTTAATACTATCAATAAATATGTTAAAGTTTTGTTGTCTTTGAGTACTGAACATTGTAAGTGTTTTTAAAAGTTCGTTTTGGTTGCGCTGTAAACCTGTTCTAAAAACTATATCGTACATAGGTTGACTTTCATATACTGCGTCTTGAGTAACTCTACCAACTCTTTTATAAAATTCATCACTACCATATTTTAAGTTAGGTTCTAATCTTCTAACTTGATTTTCGGCAATATTCCATATTCTACGGATAGTAATTTCATCTGCTTTTTTTATACCTTTTGCTAAATCAATTCCACCAATTTTACTTAAATCACCAGCTTCTAATGTTGAAGTACCTTTTGCAAATCTTTCATATAATGTAGGTGCATATCTATATATTATTTTATCATCTACTTGTTTAAGTAAATTATGACCTACAAAATCAACTGGGTTAAATGAAACTAATGAAGTAGGTAAAGATGCTGTTTGTTTAACTATTATAGATGGGTTCAAACCAAGTATTGACCTTGCTACATTTCGTCTTGTTTTACTTAAAATATTTTCACCAACTATATTTGTTCTTGAAACATCATTTAACCAATTCTTAGCATATTTTATTGTTGAGTTTGTAACTTTATCACCTTTAACTACATTACCATATTCTTTTAGTTTGGTTTTAACTTGTGGAGTATCAAGGATTATACGAGCATCATTTACTGCTTTACCTAAACCTATATAATTAGCACTTTCGTCTATGTGTTTTAATAAGGTGCTGTAATATGGTTTTCCTTGTGTACCTATATTGTTACTTACACGTTCTTTCAAAAAAGAATAACCTTGTAATGATGGTGGTAATGATTTTGGGTTTTCAGCAAAAGTTTTTTCTACTAATGTTTTGTTTCTTGTTGCTGGATAATAATTTTCATTGACTTCTGTAAATAAAGGTCGATAATTTATACTTTCATAAGTTTTATTTGAAAGATTACCTAATTCTCCATAAATAACTTTACCCGTATTATACATATCAATTAATTCTGGGTAATTTTGTTCAACATATTTTTGAAATGAATTTACTTTATTAATATCAAATTGTAAAGTTGTGCCATCTATTTTAGTATGACCGTTTTCTATCAAACCTCTTATCTGTCCATCATCTTTTGAAACTGCATATAAATCAAGTATTTCATTTTTAGACATATTAGTATCTAAAATATCTACTGCATATTTAGGTGCTTTTTTTACTTTCATAAGTTCTTCTATTAATTTAGGATATTTAGTTCTTAAATTATCTAAATACTTTAAGTTCATATCCCTAATAACAGAAGCTCTAATTTCGTTTCCTTCTACAATAGGTCTAAATACTCTTTTATAAATACCATCTTCGCCATAATCACTTAATGTTTTAAAGAAAGTTACAGGTCTTAACCAATCAATTGTTCCTACTGTACCAAAAGACCTATCCATAAAAGCATTTCTACCTTTAGGCATATTAGTTACAATAGCATCTATATCTTCTGAAAGCGTCATACCTTTTGAAGTTTTAAAGTCACCTGATTTTATTTGTTCGTATTGAACTATGTCAGCAATACTGTCTTGCAATTCATCAATTTCTTTTAATGTCATATCTGATATTTGTTTATTATTTAATCTTTCTAATTTAGTTTTAAGGTTAGGATCAATATATTTACCATATTCACTACCAAATTCTTTTTCAAGATAATTTACAGTATTAGAAAGTTTTAACTTTGTATTTGGTCTAATAGACTTACTTGTCAAGTCAATATTTTGAGTAATTTCTTTTAAAGCGTTTTGTCCTTTTTCTGAAAAGTTTTTGCTTTGTTTTACTATTTTAGCAATTCTATCTAACGCTTCTGTTCTTGTAACTCTATCTACTTGTTTTTGTTGAGAAGTTAATTCTTTTATTTTTTGATTAAGTTGATATTTTTTAAGTTTAATATCACCTTGAACCCTACCAGTTAATTTAGCTTCACCGGGCATTTTGCCAACAACAGATGGAACTTTTAAATCTGAAACTGTACTTAATGTTTGTTTTAAACTGTTTATTTGGTTATCAAGAAATTTAATTCTTTCTAATGATTTTAAATCTGCACCTTTAAGTGTTTTTATTTTAGCATTATTAAGAACTCTCTTAATTGCTTTTATTTCACTTTCGCTAAACATTTGTAAACCTTTTTTATTTAAAGGTATTTGTTTAATTAGTTGTTCATATTCATTTATCTTATCAATGTATTTTTGTGGATTAGCTTCAATGTCTTTTATTGATATTTCAGTTTTAAGCGTTGGTAATGAGTTTTCAAGTGAACTAATATCTATTTTACTATCAAACGATTTTTCTAAGTTTAAAAATTCTTTACTTTTAGGAACTGACATTGTTACATCATCAAAACCTTCTCTTAGTTGTTTAATTGCCAACTCTCTATATTCACTCTTATTCGGTGATCTGCCTTCTTTAGCATAAAACTCTTGATACCATCTTGGATTGTTAGATACTCCACCAGTTCCACCAACTACTTCACCAAGTTCATCTCTGAATAACGCTGGACTTTCTACACCTTGTTTACCAGATGTTTCTATGTAATCCATTTGCTCTTTTATTAATTCTTCATATCTATCTACTAATTCTTTTGGTTGAGTAGTAAGTTCTTCTGCTACTGCCTTTTCGGTTTGTTTTATAGGTTTACTTTGCTCAACTAACGATTTACCTTGTACTACTTCTTCGCCTAAAACTTTTTCTGGTTGCATTTCTTCTGCTAAAATTTTATTAACATCATATTCTTTCGCTATTTGAGATTGTTCTACTAATGATTTGGGTTCTACTATTTCAGTTTTAGGTGTAACTTCTGATACTGCTTTTTGTGGTTCTACATTTAACATACTTTTAGTTCTGTTTTGTATGCTAAAATCTTCTGGTAATTCAGGTGAAAACTTATTTTTTACTGCTGTAACTAAATCAAAACTATCATTTGCTTCTTTAACTACATTTTCAAGTTCTGTGTTTTTAACCGTTTGTTCTATAAGTTCATTTGTAATATCAGATTTTTTTATTATTTTAGCAATTTTACCTATTGCTTCAAAAACACCATTAGCAACTATATCAATTACAGCTGTTTCTCCGACTTTCTTACCTAAATCTTTTATATTTTTAATTTCACCATTTCTAAACGCTTCTATAATTTCCATTGGTTGACCTATAATAGCATCTTTAAAACCTTCAACTGTCATATTAGTTGCTAAATTTAGCCATTTACCGCTTAAAGCTGTTTTACCTAATACTTTTGTTATTCCCGGTTTAACTAAATCTGCAATAGAACTACCAGTAGCTTGATAAGCGACAGCAAACTTTAACATATTACCAACAAAACCACCAACATCACCAGCAGTATCACCAGCCAATACATCTTTTCTTTCTTTTGCTCTTTCTGGAATACCAGCAATTTCTGTTATTGAACTAGGTACTACTTTGTTTTTATCAGCGTAAAGTTTAGCAGACGCTTTAGCAGAACTACTATACATTCTATCTGTTTGAGAAGTTGCTTCATCAAGAAGTCTAGCGAAAAACTTTTCAGCTGTACCATATTTGTTTTGTTCTATTTTACGAGCATCTGTTTCAACAAAAGTTTTTTCTTTTGGTAAAAATCTTTTTGACATACCAGTTACATCATTTATTTTAGGTTTAATTGGTTTAGTTTCTATATTACTGTACCTATCTCCAAGTTTAAAGCCACTTACATCAATTTGTGGAGTAGTTTTCGAGATAGTGGTAGGTTTACTTATACTTGAAGCTGTAAGCCCTGGTAATTTAGGTTTAACGCTTCCAGCGTTTACTAAACCAGTTGTAAATGTTCGTGGTTGTGGTGTAATAACTCTTTTAGGCGTGTTTAATAAACTATCTTTAGGGGAATAGTCATATAGTTTTATTTTTGGCGGTGCTTTAGTACTTGGATCAACGCCTTGTATTATTTCAGCGAAAGTTAATTTTCTTGTTGCCATAAATAACTCCTATTAGTAGTTTTGGCTTTGTCTTATATCGTTATAATATGCTCTATCTAAACTTTCTGCATAATCAAGTATTGATTGATAATCGTCATCACTAAATGCATTAAGTTTATCTCGTGATAAAGTTCCTAAATATTTCATTGCACCATCTTGTGTGTTACTAACAGATTTAAGATTATCATATATACTTTTTAAGTTAGAATTATAAATTTCATTAGTAGTTTGTGGTCGTGGTTCTCTATTTATTACTTTACCAAGTTCTGATGCTCCACCTAGAATACTAAAACCATTACTATTTATAATGTCATTTATTCCAATTTCACCTGTTGGTGTAGCAATACTTCCTGAACTTCCACCTGAACTTCCGCTATAACTACCACCTCTTAATGATGCTTGATAGGCTCTTTCTTCTTGTAGTAATTGTTGTTGATAAGCTCTTTCTTCTTGTGCTTGTTGTTGTTGTCTTAAAGCCTCTAATAAACTGTAACCTATTTCAGCTGCGGATTGAGACAACGCTTCATCTTCACTTCTTTGTATATCAGTTAAATTATTTCTTATTCCACGTTCTTCAAGTCCTTTTTGTTTTCCTATACCAGCAAGTGCGTTTTGTAATGTCACATTACTTGATAGTTGTTGTTGAATATTTTGACCGCCCCCGGGAACTGCTGATGCTCGACCTAAAGCTGCACCTACATTTTTATCACGTTCTCTTTGCAAGAACTGATTTTGTATAGCTTGTGAACGTTGTGGTTTGTAAAGTTCATCTAATGTACCTAACTTTTGTTCTTGTTCAGTTCTTTGTTTACCAAACATTGTTTTTAATCTCTGTGCTTCGGCTTTGCCTTTTGCACCATAAACTTCCTCTAAGGTTGCCATTTCATATCTCCTTTATTTATTATAAAACTCGTTAAATTATATATCATATATACCCCTACAAAGCAGATTCAGAACTAAATATTGCTTGATATGTCGCATTATTTCTTGCTACTATTACAACTGGTCTAAATTCTACATTCTCATTAGGGAATGTAAAGTCAATATATGCTATCAAATTATTTGTTGCTGTTGTATCTAATGCTATTGTTGAACAAGCTGAAAAAGCGTTCACACCATCGCTTGGATTCCATTCACTAGCTGTTATTGTTAATGATGGTGCGTCTATCATTGTTTCTGGAAAACGGAAAATAACCCTTCCTGTTGCCCCTGTTTTCATCTGTCCGTCACCCAAAACTGAATATGCTGTACCTGTTACAACTACTACAATACTTTGACAAATTTTTAATTCTTCTCGTTCATTTTTTATTTCATTGATTGTTGAAACTGTACCTTTCTCTAATTTAGGTAGTGATAATGTTCCTGTGTCAAATTCTATGTCTACACTTGTTCCACCAGTTAATGTACCAGTAATACCAGTATCGCCAAAACTTCCAGCACCTATTTTACCTTGTGCTGTTCCAGTCCATGATAATATATGTGTTCCTGATTTAAAATTAACTCCTCTAACTGTTTGTATTAAACTTCCAGCACTTATTGTAAGTGTAGTTATATTTTCAACTGTTGCGAATGTATATGTGCAACCACTTGACCCTGCCTTAAATCTATCATGTCCGTATACCCCAGCACCCAAAACAACACTTCCTGAAACTTCTCTTTGATTTACTAAAAAGTTGCTATTATCTAATAGGTTAGGATTAACTTTAGTTATATCTCTAACTGGCAACATATCATTGCTTTCGTTTAAGAAAGTGTAATATAAACTATCTTGTGGCAATAATATTCCATCACTACCACTTATTTTAATTGTTACTGAATACGCACTTGTTTCATTCATACATACCCATTGTTTATTTACTGCTGTTGGGAATATAATATTTATAGCACCAATAGGAGTTCCTGAAAACTCTAAGATACTATTTCCGTATTGTGTTGATGTTAATGTTACATCACCAGTTAAACCAGTTAAACTAATATTTAAAAGTCCACCTATTGTAGCAAGGCTAGAGTCTATATCTGGAACAAGTGTGTCTTGTATATAGTCTTGCAAATATATAGATGCTTCATCAAATTTAGCTTGAACTAATGTGTAGTTTCCAACTGATGCACCGTAATCATCAACATTACCTTCAACCAGTTTAGAACTTGGTATATCGGTTAGTGGTGTAATAGCCATAATCTATCTCCTTATTGTTCTATAAACTAAGTATTTTATATTGAGTTCTAACAAGCCAAAAGACTCATCAAGAACATCATTTCTTATTTCTATTTGAAAAGTGTTTGTTTTCTTTTGTTTAAGTTTTATATTAAATGCTAATGGAAATATATTAGCACTAAATGATAATGTCGAAAATACTAGTGTTGAAAACTGGAACAATGTCTGTGTAACTGTTCTTAATACTTCAAATACACTATTAATATCACTTCTAACGCTTACTTTTGCTGATGTAGTTGATAATGATTTAATTGTAAAAAACAGTTCTGATATGTTTTTATAAAATGAACCAGTGCCAAAATTTAATAATTTAGAACGCCAATATGCTGTAATTGCACTTCCATCATCATTAAAACTTGAAGTATTGTATTGATCTTGAAATTTATATATCTTACCTTTTCTACTATCACCAAATAATAATTCATTATCTAACATTAAAAAGTTATTAGCATATATATTGTCAAACTTTAACCATTGTTTTATGTCATAATCATATATCCACCCAATGCCAGTATTTGAATTTACTAACCAGTATTTTCTATCATAATCAATAGATTTGTAGTATTCTAAATTATCAACATCTAATATACCTTGTGAAGATATATTGTCTATATTTCTATTTACTTTTAAAGAAATAACTTCTACATTTCTTTCATCTTCTATACTTGTATTTTTGGTTACATATACACCTTTTCTATCTAAATACATAGGGTTATTTTCAACTAATTGAACACTATCAGCAGTATATGCACCAGCTGATTTATTAAGTCTTTGCGTTGGGAATGTTACGTCACCATCTGTATCAATTTCTACTTTTCTTATATGTTGAGAATATTCTTTAAATACTACCAAAGTATTGTATTGAATTTCATAAGCTGTAATTGCTTCACCAGTATCACCTATTGTGTAAAAACCATTAATAGGAAAGTATGTAGCATCATATACACCTGATATGTAATCAACATTTAATTCATCTGTATTACCAGTTAAAATAACTCTACTATCTGAATTACCACCATATACTGCAAACTGTTTGCATTTTTCTATCTTAGCACGATTTCCAGCTGTTGTTTTATAAGCTGTAATAACACAGTTATCTTCACTATTAAGTGGTGCAACTGAAAATGTTACTACACCAGTTGTTCTATTTACTGTAAACCCTACACCTTCAGTTAAAGCTATACCTTCTACTGTTGCTGTGACTGTTGTTGCGTCTAAATTAGCTAATGCTAAGTTATAAGCTACTGTTGCACCATCACCGTCATATCTTTGTGTAAAACCAGCAGATATAAGATTAAGTTGTTCAAATAATGTACCACCACCAGCTGGTGGAGTACCTATTGTAATTGTTGGTATTTTACCAACTACTTCACTTACTGTTGTACCGTCATAAACTAAATACTTCACACCATCTAAAAAATAAAAATAATCTGTGAAAGTAAAACCTCTAACTTGACTATCAGCTATTCCTGTATAAATAACTGCATACGTTTCAGCAGAATAATCAATAGTATATATTGCTGTTTGAAAAGCGGCTAAATTTATATCGCCAGTTATTTTTTTGTATGTAAAAATCCCGTTCACAGCTTTTGGTATCGTAACACCACCACCATCAACGAAGTCTATAACAGTTGTATAACCGGAACGTTTATCAATAGCACCATCATCATCAAGTGTTACATTTAACATATCAGGCGA
>Ga0307377_10002145_pt1 | contig 23609 bp, 20 predicted proteins | sample TR3MG_FD_202535 | JGI IMG/M metagenome (GOLD analysis project Ga0307377, IMG submission 202535) | Soil microbial communities from Risofladan, Vaasa, Finland - TR-3 | ecosystem: Environmental > Terrestrial > Soil > Coastal area > Acid sulfate soil | place: Finland: Risofladan, Vaasa | collected...
AGCCCATGGCGAGCGCGTCGGCCGCGTTGAACTTGCGTGCGGAAAAGAAGATGTCTGCGGTATTCGCCGCGCCCAGAATCTGCACGAAGCGCTTGACGCCGGTGTAGTTGTAGCCCAGCCCGAGGCGACCCGCAGGCATGCGGAACACCGCGTCGTCGGCGGCGATGCGCACATCGCAGGCGGCGGCGAGCCCGAGCCCGCCTCCCATGCAGATGCCGCGTATCCTCGCCACTACCGGCTTGCTGCACAGCACCGGCGCTTCATAGGCCGCGACCACTGCCTCGTTGTAGATTGCCTGCGCTTCGGCGCTGCCGCGCGCTTTTTCGAACTGCGATATGTCCGCGCCTGAAATGAAGGCCCTGTCGCCGTCGCCGGTGATTACTATCATGCGCACTTCGGGATCGGCATCGAACCCGGCAATTGCCTTGGGCAGAGCCGCCCACATGTCGTGCGAGACCGCGTTGAGCTTGCTTGGGTTGGAAAAGATCACCCAGCCGACCGCGTTTTCCTTGCGTGTAATCAGTTCAGCCATGACGCTCCTTCAAGAGTCTGTGACAAAACGAGGGATGCTTCCCTCTGTGCTCCCCTAAATCGAACCGCAGCAATGCGACTTGTGCCGCGAATTCTAGACAGCTTTTTGTTCGTGCAGCCGCGCAATATCGCCGGCGCTGTAACCCGCTTCGGCCAGAACCTCGTCGGTATGCTGGCCGATCTCGGGCGTGGCGCTCGCCATCGTTGCCGGCGTGCGCGACAGCCCGACCGCCTGGTTGATCACGCGTATATCGCCCAGCTTCGGATGCTTGATCTTCGCCGCCGCCTGCAGATGCTGCACTTGCGGATCCGCAAATACCTGGTCCATGCTGTAGATCGGCCCGCAGGGCACGCCTGCAGCGTTGAGAATCCGGATCCACTCCTCGCTGCTCTTGCCCTTCAAGGCCGCGTTCAGTTCGGCGTTGAGCGCGTCGCGGTTCTTGGCGCGATTGGCCCCGCCTTCGAATTCCGCGCGCGCCAGAAGCTCGGGTCGGCCGATGGCGGTGCACAGACGATTCCACATGCCCTCTCCCGTCGCCGCCACGTTGATGTGGCCGTCGGCGGTGGTGTAAGCCGAAGTCGGCATGCTGGTCGGATGGTCGTTGCCGACCTGCGGTGGCACTTCGCCTTTCATCAGATAGCGTGCCGCCTGGAAGTCCAGCAGCGCGATGCCCGACATCAGGAGCGATGACTGCACCCACTGCCCCTGGCCGGACACTTCGCGCTCCAGCAGCGCCGTGAGTATGCCGAGCGCGGCGTACAGGCCGGCGCTGACATCCGCGATCGCCGCGCCGGTGCGCATCGGGCCCTCGCCCGGCCGGCCCGTGACCGACATCAGCCCGCTCATGCCCTGCGCAATCTGGTCGAAGCCCGGCCGCGCGTGGTAGGGGCCGTCCTGGCCGAAGCCGGAAATGCTGGCGAGAATGATGCGCGGATTGATCGCTTTGAGCGAATCATAGTCGATGCCGAGGCGGAACTTGACGTCGGGACGATAGTTCTCGACCACGACGTCGGCCGTCTTCGCCAGCCTGGTGAACACCTCGCGCCCTTCCGGCAGCTTGAGGTTGAGCGTCATTGCGCGCTTATTGCGGTGCAGGTTCTGGAAATCCGGGCCTTCGCGCGGACCGCCCATGCCTTCGTTGGCATCCACGCCGGGAGGCGATTCGATTTTGATCACGTCGGCACCGAAATCGGCGAGCTGTTTGACGCAGGTCGGGCCCGCGCGTACGCGCGACAAATCGAGGACGCGAAAGCGCGAGAGCGCGGTTGAGGCTTGGATATGGGTCATGATGGCTTCTTGGTGGTCTTCAGGAGCGCGAGCTGGATCTCTGCGGGCCCCGCGCCCCGAATTATCGCGTCGCCGCCCGCGCACCGCAAGCATTACCGTGCATTTGCGCCAAGCCAGCGCCTCAGGCTATCCACTCGCTGACCGGCGCCCGCGCCTCCTCCAGCGGCTGACACAGCACATCCACCAGCACCGGTTCATTGGCCTCGACCGCCAGCCTGAGGGCCTCGCGCAGCTTGGCCGGATCTTCCACACGGTAGCTTCTTACGCCGAATGCGCTCGCTACCGCGGCGTGGTCGGTGCGCGTGAAATCGACCGAAAAATAGCGCTCACCGAAGCCCGATTTCTGGCCGGCCTTGATCCAGCCATAGCTCGAGTTGGAGATCACCACCATGGCGAGCGGAATCTTCAGCCGGCAGATCGTTTCCAGCTCGCCCACAGTGAAACCGAAACTCCCGTCACCCATGACCGCAACGATTTTTGCGCCAGGGCGGCCAAAATGGGCGCCGGCTGCGGCGGCCATGGAATAGCCCAGCGCGCCGTGCGCGCGGTTGCTGATGAAGTGGCGCCCGGTGCGTTCATTCTGGTAATACGCGGAAAAATACGGGCAAGGCGTGCCCGGGTCCGCGACTACGACGGCGTCGCCCGGCAGCAGGCGGTTGAGTTCGGCTACGACGCGCTCCGGCCGGATCGGGCGTTCGTTCGATTCGGCGAGCAGGTGAAAGGCGGCGAACTTTTCCCGCTTCGCCGCCGCTACCGCCTCGCGTCCCCAGGCGCGCGCGCGCGCGCCTGCGGCGTCGAGTTCGTCGCGCAAGGCAGCAAGGGTGAGCTTGGCGTCGCCCACCAGGCCTACCGCCACCGGGTAATTGGCGCCGATCACGGCGGCATCGACATCGAGCTGGATCACCGCCGCTTTGCCCGGCGCCGGATAGCGCCAGCGTTCGGTGGTGACCGAACCCGCCCGGCAGCTCACGAACACCACCAGATCGGCGGCCTGCACCACGGCGCGCGTGGGCAGCGTGCCGCCGTTGGAGCCCACCACGCCCAAGGCGAGCGGATGCGCGTCGCCTATGCTTCCCTGCCCGCTGACTGTGGTCGCAACCGCCGCTCCCAGGCGCTCGGCGCAGGCGATCAGTTCCTGTTCCGCGGCCGAGATCACCACGCCGCCGCCGACGATGAACAACGGCCGCTCCGCCCCGGTCAGCAATCGGGCTGCCTGCGCGATCGCCGCCGGCTCGGCACACGCGCGGTGGGACGGAATTCGATTCAGGCGCGCATCGCCCCAGACATCGGCCTCGTCGACGATTTGCTTTTGCACGTCGTAGGGAAGGCCGATGTGGGCGGCACCCGGCCTGCCGGTGCTCATCTGCTTGAACGCCTCGCGCAGCACGCGCGGGATGTCGGCGGCGGCATCGAGCACCGTGTTCCATTTGGTCAAGGGCCTGAACAGAGCCTGCTGGTCGAGTTCGGTGAGGGCATACCTGCCGCGTGCGGACACCGAAATATCGGAGGTGAAACACAACAGCGGAACGGACGACTCGTTCGCCTCGACGACGCCGGGAAGGATATAGGTCGCGCCGCCGCCGCTGGGTCCTTCGCACACGCCGACCCGGCCGGACACGCGCGCATAGCCGTCGGCCATGTACGCGGCGGAGCGCTCATCGCGGGTAAGGATGTGCTGCATCCCGTGGTCAAGCCGGTACATCGCATCGTAGAACGGCAGCGAGGTGTCGCCGCACAGGCCGAAGATGTGCTTCACGTCGTGCAGTTGCAGCATGCGCACGAAAGCTTCGCCGCCGGTGATTTGTTTCATATGGACGTCTCGCGTTATTTGGTTATTTGAATGAAGCAGCGTCGATTTTCACCCCGCTGCGTAACCACGTCCAGCGGTGATGCTGCCGCCCTCGCCGGCCGGACATCGGCGCGCGGCGACTCACGCCTGCGGCGTGCGCGAGCGTTGTTTGGCGAAGGGCGCCCTCGGGCGAGGTGGCTAGCGCAGCCCGAGCACGGCGCGTATACCGGTAAGCAGGACGTCCCGGTCGAACGGCTTGGTGATGTAACCATCGGCCCCGCCGACGAGACCGCGCAGGACGTCCTCGCGCTGCGCCCTGCCGGTCAGCATGATGACCCGGACCGACTTCAACTGCGGGTGCCGGCGCATCCGCGCCAGAATTTCGAAACCGTCGATGTCGGGCAAGCCGACGTCGAGCAGGACCACATCGGGCAGAGGCTGGGCCTGCAGCGCTTCCAGGATCTCGTCGCGATTCGAGGCCAGCCGCGGTTCGAATTTCTCCAAGGTCAGCATGAATTTGATGGTCCGCTGCAACTCGGGATCGTCGTCCACCACCAGAACCGAATACGCCGCGCCGCTTGCCGGCTCGATTCTCTTCGTCGATTTGCGCGCGATGCTCACGTAATAGCCGTTCAGCCTCAGCGCCGCCGCGCCGCTTTCCGCCTCGCTGCGCACCTGTTCCGTTGCCTGCTCAGACGGCTGTTCCGCGTTCTGCCCCGCAAAAAAATAGCTGAAGTCGATATTGAGTTCCTGCTCGAGCGTCGCGGGTTTGATGTACTCCTCCTGCGCCAGCGTTTGCGCAATTTTCTTGATTTCCGCGAGCGGCAGCGCTTCGGTACGCTGCGCGATCTCGGCAAAACTCGACTTGCCGTCGAGCAGCACCAGCAGTTCGAGCGCCGCGCGCGAGAGCTCGGTCTTTGCGCCCTTCAGCTCCTCGTTGCCCCTGTCCGCGACGGCATACACATCCAGGTCGCGGATCTGGATGTGCTCTTCCATGGTCATACGTCCACCTCCTTGCGCGAGTGCTTCCAGCCGAAGCCTGCGACAAACCCATAAAGCCATGCTATTTGACCACTTACCGCCCGGGCCTGCCAAGTTGTTTTGATCCGCTTTTGCCTCACTCCTTGTGCAGCCCATTCGCCCTGAATCGGAGGCCATTTCGGCAATTCTGAAATGCCCTCCTAGAGGCTATTTCAACATGAGGGGATACCTCCCCTCATGCTCCCCTAAACCGGACTAGCCGGAACCAAGCAAAGTGCCTTCGGCGGGGGAAAAGCCCTTATCCCACGAACAAGGGGGGATGCATCCCCCCTTGTAAATCCCCCCGCGAATGCATCGTCGCCATTTATCGAAATCTTTGCCATTTCCGTCAACTCTTGACTGATTAGAGACTATGTTGGCCCGTTGCAAAATTCATTTTGCAACGGGTTCTTAGCCACTATCCTTGACCCTGGCCCGGTTGAGCTTGACCGCGCCGCGCCGGGTCTTGCTGTCGAGGCGCTTTTTCTGCGAACTCCGCGTGGGTTTGGTCGGTTTGCGTCTTTTGCGGGGCACGGCGACACTGCGTATCAATTCGCGCAGCCGCTGCAGCGCTTCTTCCCGGTTCAATTCCTGGCTGCGGTGCTGCTGTGCCTTGATTACGATTACGCCGTCCTTGGTGACGCGCTGATCGTGCAGCCTGAACAGACGCTCCTTGTATGGGTCCGGGAGCGAGGAAGCGCGGATGTCGAAACGCAGGTGGATCGCACTCGCGACCTTGTTGACGTTCTGCCCGCCCGCTCCCTGGGCGCGCACCGCGGTGATCTCGATTTCCCTAGCCGGGATAGCTACGGTATTGGAGATTTCCAACACGCCCACTACTGCGTCACGCATGTTTCATCCGACCTTGTGCAGTCGGCCGAATTCGCGCTTTTCGCGCGGCGACAGCTGTTTGATCCGGTACTCCGCCTTGGATGCAGCCGATCGATCGGCGTACTCGATCGTCGCGAGCAGGCGCCGCGGCGGATGCGAGCGTGTGTAACGCGCACCCTTGCCGCTGCGGTGCGCGGCGTAACGCGCAGCGACATCCACGGCGATCCCGGTATAGATGCTCCCGTCCCGGCATTCGATCAGGTAGACGAACCAGGCCATGCGCACCCAGTCCAACCGGAGTCTTACTTCAAGCCGTTGCTGTAACTTCCCTCCGTCAGCTTCGCCTGCGCTGCCGCCAGGCGCGCGATCGGCACGCGCGGACCGGAGCAGGATACGTAGTCGATCGCGATGCTGTGGCAGAAATGGATCGAGGCCGGGTCGCCGCCGTGCTCGCCGCAGATGCCTACCTTGAGGTCCGGCCGGGTCTGGCGGCCGCTCTCCACCGCCATTTTCATCAACTGCCCCACGCCTTTGATGTCCAGCACCTCGAACGGATTGTCCTGCAGGATGCCGGTCTCGTTGTAGGCCGGAAGGAACTTGTTTTCCGCATCCTCGCGGCTGAACGAAAACGTCGCCTGGGTCAGGTCGTTGGTGCCGAAGGAGAAAAACTCGGCATCCTGGGCCATGCGACCGGCGCGCAGACAACCGCGCACTACCTCCAGCATGGAGCCGAATTTGAATTTGACGCTGATGCCATGGGTGAGTTCGACCACCTTGTGGATACGCTGCACCATGCCGTGGATGCGCATCATCTCCTCCACGGTAGCGACCTGGGGCACCATGATCTCGGGATAGATTTCAATGCCTTCGCGCGCGCACAGCGCGGCCGCTTCGAGGATCGCCTGGATCTGCATCGTATAGATCTCGGGATAAGTGATGCCCAGGCGCACGCCGCGGTGTCCCAGCATCGGATTGACCTCGGCCAGCGCGCGCACTTTCTTCAGGGTCACTTCCTTCTTCTCTATCACATCGTTTTCCAGATGTGATTCCTTGAAGGTACTGAGGCCGCCCATGAGCTTGGTCAGGCCGTCGGCATATTGCTGGTACAGCCGGGGATTGAGCAGCTTCAGCGTGCCAGGCAACTCCTCCAGGCCGCTTATCGTGTCGCGCAAATGGTGCAGCTGGGCAATTTCCAGTTCGAGCTGCGCCGCAGTCGGAAGGAACTCGTGCATCGGCGGGTCGAGCAGGCGTATGGTCACCGGCAGCCCCTTCATCGCCTTGAAGATTCCCTTGAAATCCGCGCGCTGTATCGGCAGCAGTCGGTCGAGCGCCGCCGTGCGGTCCTCGACCGTCTCGGCCAAAATCATTTCCTGCATGATGGGCAGGCGGTCGGTGCTGTTGAACATGCGCTCGGTGCGCACCAATCCTATGCCCCTGGCGCCGAACTCGCGCGCGCGTGTCGCGTCCTCGGGCGTGTCGGCGTTGGCCATCACCTTCAGCGTGGCCACCTCGTCCGCCCAGGCGAGCAAGGTTGCCATTTCTTCGGAGAATTCCGCCTCCACCGTCGGCACCTCGCCGGCGTAGACATGGCCGGTGCCGCCGTCGATGGTGATCACGTCGCCCTCGTGCAGCGTGGTATCGCCGATGACGGCGTTGCGCGCCTTGTCGTCGATCACGATCTGCTCACAGCCGGAAACGCAGGGCTTGCCCATGCCACGCGCCACCACCGCGGCATGAGAAGTCTTGCCGCCGCGGCTGGTGAGGATACCCTGCGCGCGGAAAAAACCGTGGATGTCGTCCGGCTTGGTCTCCTCGCGCACCAGAATGACTTTCTCGCCGGCATTGCCGCGCGCCTCGGCCGTGTTCGCATCGAACACGATCTTGCCGGATGCCGCGCCCGGGGAAGCCGGCAGGCCCTGCGCCAGCGATTTGCCGCGGAAATTCGGCGACAATTGCGGCACCAGCAGCTGTTCCAGCATCGGCGGCTCGACGCGCAGCAGCGCGCGTTCCTTGGTGATCAAACCTTCCTTGAACATTTCCACCGAGCTGCGCACCATGCCGCGCGCATTCATCTTGCCGTTGCGCGTCTGCAGGCAGTAGAGCGTGCCGCGCTCGATGGTGAACTCGAAGTCCTGCACTTCGTGGTAGTGCGACTCCAGCTGATTGTGCAGTTCCACCAGTTGGCGGTAGATCTCCGGCATTTCCTGTTCCATGTCGGCGATCGGCTTGGGCGTGCGTATGCCCGCGACCACGTCCTCGCCCTGCGCGTTGGTCAGGTATTCGCCGAAGATCAGGTTCTCGCCGGTGCCGGGATTGCGCGTGAAGCCCACCCCGGTGCCGGAATCGCTGCCCATGTTGCCGAACACCATGGTGCAGACGCTGACGGCGGTGCCGTTCGCCTTGTCCTTGGTGATCTTGAATTGCTTGCGATAGTCGACTGCGCGCTTGCCCATCCAGGAACGAAACACTGCGCCTATCGAGATCTCCAGCTGTACGTACGGGTCCTGCGGAAAAGGCTTGCCGGTGTGGCGCTTGACGATGGCCAGAAATTCCTCCGCAAGCTCCTTCAGATTCGCTTCGGTAAGGTCCAGATCCAGGCGCGCGCCGTGCTTTTTCTTGAGTTCCGCCATCTTGCCGTCGAAATGCTCGTCGTCGATGCCGAGCGCGATTTTCCCGAAAAGCTGGATGAAGCGGCGGTAGGCGTCGTAGGCGAAGCGCGGGTTCGCAGTCTGCTTGATCAGCCCCGGCAACGAGCTTTCATTGAGGCCGAGGTTGAGTATGGTGTCCATCATCCCCGGCATGGATATCGACGAGCCCGAGCGCACCGAGACCAGCAGCGGATTCTTGCTGCCGCCGAATTGCTTGCCGGTCTTTTTCTCCAGCGCAGCCATGTGCGACTTCACGTCGTCCATCAGGCCGTCCGGCAGCTTGTTCGCCTCCAGGTAGGCGAGGCATGCTTCCGTGCTGATGGTGAAGCCCGGCGGGACGTTCAGGCCGATCTGCGTCATCTCGCACAGGCCGGCGCCTTTGCCTCCCAGCAGGATCTTGTTCTTGCCGTCGCCTTCTTCGAACGCGTAGATGTATTTTTTGCTAGTCATGATGACGCCCCCTGGAAATTTGCAAAAGCGGGATTATCCCTGAAACAGGCAAGCGGCCATAGGCCCGCTGACCCGCAAGCGGTAGCCGGATTTTCGCACAGGACAGCCCCCGCGCGATAGGCGCCGGCCGCGTCTGGACGACGCGGCCGAACTCTAGTGCGACATGAACACCGGCACCGTCATCGATGTAAGGATGGTGCGTGTGGCACCGCCGAGCACCCATTCGGTCAGGCGCGAATGCCCATAGCCACCCATGACGATGAGATCGACGTCCAGATCCGCGGCGCGCGAAAGCAGCTCGTTGCCCACGTCGATCTGTGCGCCTTGATCCACCTTTATCTGCACCTGTACGCCATGGCGCGCAAGATACAGGCCGATGTCGGCACCGGGCACCTCCCCGTGCTCCTTGGGTCGCGGATTGACCGCCATCACATGCACCTGGTCCGCAAGCCGCAGCAGCGGAATCGCATCGGTGACCGCCCGCGTCGCCTCGCTGCTCATGCTCCAGGCAACGAGGATGCGTTTGCCTATGGTAGGGAAACTGCCGACGCTGGGCAGGATCAGCACCGGGCGTCCGGCGGCGAGAACCAGCCTTTCCGGAAAATCAGCCGCGGTATTCGAACCGCCCGATAAATCCGTCTGGCCGATCACGATCAGGTCGGCGTAGCGCGCGTGCAAAGTCATCGTATCGACAGGATCGGCGATGGCCGTACGCCATTCGATATTGCTCAGACCCGCCGCCGACGCCTGTTTCGTGAATTCGGTCTCGGCGCGCGCCATAGCCTCGGCGGCCGCCCGCTTTCCGGCTTCGACGATCGCGGCTCCCATCTCCGCCAGCACGTACCCGGGGGGTTCGAAGGGCGCGGCCGTATACAGCCCGATCAGATGGGCGTCGTGCTCGCGCGCAAGGCGGATTGCAGCGTCGACGCGCACTGCGCAGCGCTTACTGGGGTCGATGTGTACGAGAATTGTCTTATAGCCCATTGCGATTCCTTTCATTTGCCTGGCCGGCGCTCGACGATCGCTTTCCGCCTCGCCGCGCCATGATTTCACCATAGCGCCGAGCGCTGACCCATATGTTGATGAATATCAAGCTGCCATCCACCGCCGGCGCTAAGCTGCGGACCAGTGCCGGAAAAGAAAAACGGGCACTCGAAAATAGGTAGTCGAGTGCCCGTAAGATCCCTTTTGCCCAGAAGGATGGGAGGAAATCAGCAAAAGGGGTGATGCAATTTAACGCCAAGTCAGGACCGGCAATTTGATTAAGGTCAAAGACGGTGTCAATTTTGGACAAATACGCTGCGCCCAGGGTGGATTTTTCCGCTGGAGTGCCGGTTACGAACTGCCGATTCCGGGGCGGCGCCCATCAAACCTGGACGCGCGCTGCTGGCCGACCGCTGCACAGGGCGCGATCGCCAAGCGCATAAATCGCCAGTCGAACAAGCAATCTCCAGCAATAAGAGGCACATTATGAAACCCCGCTTTATTGCCGTGGCCGTGGCCGCAATGCTCCCCCTCCCCCTGCTCGCCCAGACTCAGGCGATCAGGCCGCCGATCGCGCTTTACTGGATGAGCGTAGAGACGGCGGGCGGAATGGGCATGGGCATCCCCGCGGGGATGAGCGGCTTCATGCCGCCGGGAATGCAGGGCGGCAAGAAGATGAAGCTGGAGCTGGGCTCATCGCAGCAGGCGAGCGGCGCGGCGCACGCGATGCATGCCATTCCGGCCGGACTGGCCATGGGTCAGGGCCTGCCCCTCCTTACTCCCGTTACTCAGCGCGTCGAACGCGCGCCGGATACCGGACGCGAAGAGGGACCCGAAGAATACCGGCGCCCCAAGGGTCGTATGCTGATTTATTGGGGCTGCGGCGAGACCGTGCGCCCCGGCCAGCCGGTGATCATCGACTTCGCCAGTCTCAATCCGCAACAGGCTGCGCGCGTATTCCGCAACCGCGACATTTCGCGCCCGCGTGGGCCGGCCCCTGGCCGCAGCCGCACCTATGGTACCTGGCCCAATCAGGAGGATTCGCGCCCGATACCGCCCTCCGCATCGCTGGTGGGCGAGCATGCAGTCTCCGGCAATTACTCTCCCGAAATTCATTTCAGCGTCGGCGCGCCCTACGATTTCATGGATGCCGTCAGCTTCGAACCGGTGCGCAAAACTTCGACCGGCGCATTCACGGTGCGATGGAAGGCCATACCCACGGCGACGGGCTACTTCGCCATGGCGATGGGCCAGGGCGAGGACCGCAACGACATGGTGACCTGGTCCTCGAGCGACGTTCAGGAGATGGGGCAGACGCTCATGGACTACATTGCGCCGGCCCAGGTCAGGCGCCTGATCGGGGAGAAGGTGGTGATGCCGCCGCAGACCACGCAGTGCACCGTCCCGGCGGGCGTGTTCAAAAAGGACGGCGCGATGTTCAATTTCATCGCCTACGGCAACGAGCTGAATCTGGTGTATCCACCGCGGCCGAAAGATCCGAAGCAAACCTGGGAACAGCAATGGGCGGTCAAGCTGCGCCTCAAATCCACCGCGATGACCCTGCTCGCCGAGGGCGAAGGCGGCGGCGCCAGCGCCCCCGCGATGCAGCGCGGAGCGGAACCTGCGGCCACACCCTCACCGCAAGCGGACAACCCGCCCGCGCAGACTGAAAAGCCGCAGGCACCTACACCGCCCGACGCAGTACAGGAGGGGGTAAAGGCGCTGCGCGGGATCCTGCGTTTCTAGCCGGAGTGCCGCTGCAGCTCGCTGACCGGCAGCCGCAGCTATTCGCTGCGCAGCGCTTCCAGCGGATCCAGATGCGCCGCCCGCCGCGCGGGCAGCACACCGGCGGCCAGGCCTACCGCGAGCGCGACCAGTTCGGCCAGCACCGCATAGCTCCAGGGCGTATGCAAGGGCAGGGCCGGCAGCACCAAATGCAGCGCCAGCGCGGCACCCCAACCCAGCAGCAGCCCGGCGGTTCCGCCCAGAGCCGCCAGCAGCGCCGCCTCGCCCAGAAACAACAGCAGGATACCCTGCCGCGTCGCGCCCACGGCGCGCAGCAGGCCGATCTCGGAGGTGCGCTCGGCTACGGCGATGGTGAGTATGGTGAGTATGCCCACGCCGCCGACCAGCAAGGAAATGCCTCCGATCGCGGCGACCGCAAAGGTAATCGCGTTCAGCACCGTGCCGAATACCTCGAGCATTTTCTGCTGCGGCGTGACGGTGTAATCCTCGGAGCCGTGGCGCGCGTTCAGGATGCGCTTCAGGCCTTGCTCCACTTCCTCGAGCGGCGCGGTCGGCTCGTAAGTGACGTCGATCTCCATGAGACTTTCGCGGTTGAACATCTCCAGCGCGCGCCCGACCGGGATGAACACCGTGTCGTCCAGATCGAAGCCGAGGACCTGGCCTTTCGATTGCATCACGCCGACAACGCGGTAGCGCTCGCCGCCGACGCGTATGCGATCACCCAGGGGATTGTTTTCGCCGAACAGTTCCACGGCGGCCTTCGACCCGAGCACGGCGAATGCGCGCGGCGTGCGCGGATCGTCCTCGGGCAGGTAATGCCCTAGCGCGACACTCATGCGGAAGGCTTCGCCGAAATCGGCGCCCACGCCGTAAAGCGTGACGCGGCGGCTCTTGCCGCCATGCGTGATCTCGGCGTTGCCCTGGATCACCGGCACAGAGGCCTGCACATAGGGCGCGCGACGCAAGGCGAGCGCATCGTCTATGGTGAGCGGGCGCACGGTGTTGACCGCACCCAGCGGCGCGCCGTGCGTCTGAATGCGCCCCGGATTGATGGCGATGATATTGGTGCCGAACTGGGAGAATTCGTCGATGATGAAGCGATGCAGGCCCTCGCCGATCGAGGTGAGCAAAATGACCGCCGCAATGCCTACCGCGATGCCGAGCGCGGTAAGCAGCGTGCGCAAGCGGTGCGCCCTGAGCGAGGCGTAGGTGAAGCTGACGAAATCGGCGTAGCGCATGCTTATCGTCTTGAAAGAGCCTGAACCGGATCGAGCCTGGCCGCACGCCGCGCCGGCGCCAAGGTGAACAGTACCGCGGTGAGCATCGCCGTCGCCGGCGCGGCGACGAGCGCCCACCACGGCGCCTGGAACGGGATCGCCGGATACAGCTGCGCGGCGAGGCTGCGCCCCAGTTCGCCCACGGCGAGCCCGGCCGCGGCGCCGCCCGAGGCAAGCAGCAAGGCTTCGGTGAAGAACAGCAGGCGAATCTGCCGCCCGGTGGCGCCCAGCGCCTTGAGCAAGCCGATTTCGCGCCGCCGCTGCGTCACCGCGATCAGCATCACATTCATGATCAGGATGCCCGCCACCGCGAGGCTGATGGCGGCGATGCTCGCCACCGTCAGCGTCAGCGCGCGCAGGATGCGATCGAAGGTGGCGAGCACGGCGTCCTGGGTGATCACGGTGACATCGCGCTCGCCCTCGTGGCGCAGGCGCAGGATTTCCTCCACATCGGCCTGTGCGGCGGGAATCTGCTCGCGGCTCTTGGCCTCCACCAGGACGCGAAACAGCGATTCGGTGTCGAACAAGGCCTGCGCCGCGGCCAAAGGCACGATAACGATTTCATCGGTATTGGTACCCAGCGACTGGCCCTGAACCGCAAGGATGCCGATTACGCGAAAGCGCCGGTCGCCGATACGCACCCATTCGCCCAAGGCCTGACGCGATCCGAACAGTTCGTTCGCCACCATGGCGCCGATGACGCAAACCGGCTGGCTGTGGCGCGGATCGCCCCGCGGCAGGAATTTGCCCTGCGCCATGTCCATATGGCGGATATCCATCAGCTCCGCGGTCGATCCGAGCACCGTCGTGTCCCGGCTGCGCCCGCCGGCGCGCACATCGCCCGCGCCGACGATCAGCGGCGCAATGCGCCGGACGGCACGGCTGCGTCCGAGCGCAAGCGCATCGTCCAGCGTCAGGTCGCGCGGCGTCTTGCCAACCAGCACCCCGGGCATGGCGCCCGAGGTCTCGCTGCGCCCGGGCAATACAATGATCAGGTTGGTGCCGAGCGAACCGAACTGGTTCGCCACATACAGCCGCGCCCCTTCCCCGAGCGCAGTCACCATCACCACGGCCGCTACGCCTATGCCCATCGCCAACAGAATCAGCAGGGTGCGTGAGACGGAGCCACGCAGCACCTGCCAGGCGAAGCCGAACAGATCGGCGAGACGCATGCTCAGCCCCGTTCGTCGGCGACGACCGCGCCGTCGAGCATGCGCAGGCGTCGGTGCGAGCGCGCCCCGATTTCCGGATCGTGGGTCACGACCACCACAGTCCCGCCGCTATGGTGCACCCGCTCGAGCACGCTCAGCACTTCCTGGCCGGTATGGCGGTCGAGGTTGCCGGTAGGCTCGTCGGCGAGTATCACCGTCGGCCCCATGGACATGGCGCGCGCGATCGCGACGCGCTGGCACTGACCGCCTGAGAGCTGGTCGGGACGATGGCCCGCGCGATCCTCCAGGCCGTACTCGGCGAGCAGCAGGGCCAGCCTGCGCTTGCGCTCGGCCGGATCGATGCCCGCCAGGACCATCGGCAGTTCGATATTCTGCAGCGCGGTCAGGCGTGGCACCAGGTGAAAGAACTGGAACACGAAGCCGATCTTCTCGCGCCGCACCCGCGCCAGTTCGTCGTCGCTCAGGGCGGTAACGTTTTTGTCGTCGAGCTCGTAGCTGCCGGCATCGGGACGATCGAGCAGGCCGATGATATTGAGCAGCGTCGACTTGCCCGATCCCGACGGCCCCATGATGGACAAATATTCGCCGCGCGCGATCTCGAGATCCACGGCGCGCAGGGCATGCACCTGCTCGCCCCCCACCAGGAAAGTGCGCGCGATGCGGGCGAGACGGATCATCGCGATTGGGCCTTGACGGCCTCCTTTTTCTCCGCCACGGCGCGCACGCCGGCCTTGACGCCTTCGCGCTCGAGCGAGGTGACGACGCGCGCGCCGCGTGCGAGGCCAGCCTTGACTTCGGTGTACTCCCAGTTGGAGATGCCCGTTTCGACTTTGCGTTCCTGCAGCCTCCCGTCCGCGCCGAGCACCAGCACGCGGTCGCCCGGCATCAGCGCCTGAGTCGGTATCCGGATCACCTTGTCGTGGCTGCCAAGCACGACTTCGATGTCCGCGCTATAGCCCACCAGCAAATGCTTCGCTTCGCCGGGCGTATCGAAGTCGACCTCGACTTCGACGGTGCGCGCCTGTTTTTCCACCGCCAGCACGTAGGGTGCGATGCGCCGCACCCGCCCCGGGAAGTGTTGGCCGCGATAGGCATCCAGCGTAACCCGCGCGGGCATGCCGACCCGGATCTGCGCCGCATCCACCTCGTCTATAGGCGCTGACACGTAGAGGCAGGAATCGTCGATCAGGTCCACCGCGGGCAGCGTGGGAATGCCCGGCGGAGAAGGCGTCAGGAATTCGCCCACCTCGCCGTTGACTTCGGCGACGATGCCGTCGAAGGGCGCGCGCAGCACCGTGCGATCGATATCCGCGCGCGCTGCCTGGATGCGCGCATCGGACTCCGCCACCTGGGTCTTGGCCGAATCGCAGCTCGCCTGCTTCGCCGCCGCATCGGCATCGGAGCGCTCCACCGCCTCCTGCGAAACGAAGTTCTTCGCCCGCAGATCGCGCGCGCGGCGCGCGTCGCGCGCGGACGCCTGGGCCAGTTCGCACACTTCGCGCACATGCGCCTTGGCGGTCCGCAGTTGCTCGCGCGCCAGGCGCTCGCGCGCGGTAAGGTCGTCGTCCCACAGCGTAAGCAGCACCTGTCCCTCGTGTACCCTGTCGCCCTTGGCCACATTGAGCTTTTCGATGCGCCCGCCCGCGGGCGGCGCAAGTTTGGCCCGCCGGCATGCCTTCACCGAACCCGCGCGGGTGTTCGCCACGGTCTGCTCCACCCGCCCGACGTCGGCCACTGCCACTGTTACCGGCACCGGTTTGGCGCGGGTGAAGTACCACAGGGCTGCGCCAAGCAGGGCGATGGAGGCAAGCGCGAGCGCGAGGCCGACGACGAGTCCGCCGGTCTGTGTGCGTCCGCCGCAAATTCTGATTCTATTCATATGCCGCGATTATCGCCTGGAACCATTATTCGCCGCTCGCGGTAGCCAATGCGCGCCAACGCGCCGCGTCAGCTTGCACGCACAACAGCGCCAGCTGCCGCCATGCCGCCTCCAGATGCCGCTCGGCCGCGCAGCTCAGACCCGCGCCGAGTTCGAAGCGCTCGCCGCGTACGCACAGCACAAATGACGGCGGCGGATCCGCGAGCGCGACCTTCCGGTATACGTTCAGAACGGCCTGCGGCGACAGCGCGTGCGTGCTGCCCTGCGCAGCCGCCGGTTCAGGCGCGATGGCGTAGAACTCGAGCGGCGCCGGCGTGCGCCAGCCGGCGTCGATGAACAGGGCGAGCCGCCTGCCCTGCAGGTCGAGCGCATGCTCGATCTGCAGCTGGTAGTCGTCGATCAGTTCGAACTCGTCGCCGCGGCCTGCGGCGGCCAGCCAGGACGCCAGGCGCTCGAGCAGCAGCGGCCCGATGGCGTCATCGCCACGGCTTCGATTGCCTGCTGCGAGCACGACGACGGGAGCCTGCATCAAACTTCCCCGCAGGCAAATGCGCCGTCGCCGTTGCGTGCAAGGGCGTGGACCAGTCTGCCTTCGACATCGACCAGTTCCAGCGCCAGCGGCATCTGCCCAATCGCGTGGGTCGCGCAAGACAGGCAGGGATCGAAGCAGCGGATCGCCACTTCGATGTGGTTGAGCAGTCCTTCGGTAAGCTCGCGCCCTTGCAGATAGCGCGCGGCGACGTGCCGGATCGCTTCGTTCATCGCCTGGTTGTTATGGGTGGTGGAGACGATCAGGTTGCACATGGTCACCAGGTCGTCCTCATCCACGCGGTAATGATGAATCAGCGTGCCGCGCGGCGCTTCGATCACGCCCACGCCTTCCTGAGCGCGCTTGCCGCTGCGCACCAGATCGTCGCCGAGGATAGCATCCTCATGCAGCAGGTCCTTGATCGTTTCCGCCGCGTGCAGCATTTCTATCATGCGCGCCCAGTGGTAGGCCAAAGGCGCGTGGGTGGGCAGGCCGCCGAAATAGTCGACGAATTCGCGCCGCTCGGCCTCCGCCAGCGGCGTCGGTATATGGTCGCAGTTCTGCACCCGTGCCAGCGGTCCCACCTTGTACCAGCCGTTGCTCTTGCCATACGCGGCGAGGAACGGAAACTTCATGTAGCTCCATGGCTTGACCTCTTCCTGGATGTGCCGCGAATAGTCGCGGTAGTCGACGCCGTCGAAGAGCATGCCGCCGTTGGCGTCGCGCGCGCGCAGGCTGCCGTGGTAGAAGTCGAGATCGCCGTCCGCATTGACCAGCGACATGGTATTCGATCGGCACATGCCGAAGCTGTTGTACAGCGCCGGGCTCTGCGCGTGCAGTTCCTTGATCAGCCGTACCGCGTCGCGGCTCCAGCCGACGATCTGGTAGATGTCCGCCAGAAGGAAATCGCGCTCCTCCTCGGTCACGGCCTTGTTCACCCCGCCGGGAACGGAACCGGTGCCGTGCACCCTCTTGCCGGCGGTGATGCGTATCACCTCCTGCCCGAACTTTCTCAGCAGTACGCCGCGCTTTGCCGTCTGCGGATGCGCCGCGGCGAGGCCGACGATATTGCGCCGGGACAGCTCGCTGTCGAAGCCGAACAGCAGGTCCGGCGAGGCGAGATAGAAGAAATGCAGCGCATGCGACTGCAGTATCTGGCCGTAGTGCATCAGCCGGCGGATTTTTTCCGCCGTCGGCGTAAGCTGCGTCGCGCCGACCACATGGTCGAGCGCCTTCGACGCCGCCAGATGGTGGCTCACCGGGCAGATGCCGCACAGGCGCTGCACCGTCACCGGCACCTCCCAGTAAGGGCGGCCCTGGATGAAGCGCTCGAAGCCGCGGAATTCGACGATGTGCAGCCGCACCTGATGCACCTGGTTGCGCTCGTCGAGCAGGATGGTCACTTTGCCGTGTCCCTCTACGCGCGAAACGGTGTCGATGGCGACGCGGCGCAGGGTTCCCGGGTGTTCGGCGGTTTCCAGCTTGTGGCTCATGTTGGCGGCATTTCAATCGTAGTGAATCGAACCGTGGCCCAATGCCGGCTCACGACCGGCGATGATGTCGTTGAACGCTTTCCAGATCGCGTCGGCCGACGGCGGGCAGCCTGGAATGAAATAATCGATTTTCACCACCTCGTGCAGCGGGCGCACCTTGGCCAGCGGCAGCGGCAGTTCCGGGTCGTTCGGAATCAAGCCTTTTCCCAGCGCGACGCTGCTGTGATACACCTCCTCCAGAATCAGCGCCAGGCTGAGGTGGTTGCGCTGCGCCGGCAGACCGCCGTTGATGGCGCAGGCGCCGATCGCGATCAAGGTCTTGCACTTCCTGCGGAAATCGCGCAGCACGTGCACGTTCTCCGCGTTGCACAAGCCGCCTTCGATAATGCCGATGTCGCATTGCCCGACTTCCTTGATGTCGACGAACGGCGAACGATCGAATTCGATCAATTCGAGCAGGTCGAACAAGCGTTCGTCGATGTCAAGAAAGGACATGTGGCAGCCGAAGCAGCCGGCAAGAGAAGTCGTAGCGACTTTGAGCTTTGTTTTCGCTGCGCTATCCACTGCTACTCCTTTGCCAGCACGGCGGTTGCATCGACGTAGGCCGAAATCGGCTTCAAGTCGAATACCCGCTTGCCTATGGGAACGGTGAATCCCTTGTCCTTGCGCAGGAATACACCGACCGGGCACACGTGCAGCGCCTTGTCCTCCAGCGTGACATCGGTATCGGCCAGGCGGCCCGACTTTGCATTGACAATCAGATGCGTCTTGATGCCGCGCCCGGAAAGCGCGAACGCGTTCTTGCCGTCGACGTCGCGGCTGGCGCGCACGCACAGCGAGCACAGGATGCAGCGATTCAGATCGAGCAGCACGTCCGGGTGCGAGGCATCGACCGGCCGGTTCGGGAAAAAATGGTCGAAGTGCGCCGTCATCATGCCCAGGTCGTAGGCGGTGGCCTGCAGCTTGCACTCGCCGCTGCGCTCGCACGAGGGGCAGAAATGGTTGCCTTCGACGAACAGCATTTGCGTCAGCGCGCGGCGCTCGTCGTTCAGCGCCGGGGTGTCGCTCTCGACCAGCATGCCTGCCTGCGCCAGCGTGGTGCAGGCAGCGATCTCGCGGCCGCCGACTGCGACCGTGCACAGCTTGCACGAGCCGTGCGGCTTGAATTCCGGGTGGTAGCACAGGTGCGGGATGTACACGCCCGCGGCGAGCGCCGCCTGGATGATGGTCTGTCCGTCGGCAAATTCGACGGTCTTGCCGTCGATGCTGAAGCTCTGGCTCATGTTTCCTCCGCGCTGCGCTTGGCGAAGTGCGCCCCGGCATCGTCGCGCCCGGTCATCCGCCGCGCCGGTTCCAGGGCCCAATCGAGGTCGAATGCCGGTCTGAACTCTTTGTGCTGCAGGCGCCGTTCATAGGCCGAACGGAACTTGGCGATGGTGTCGAGCACCGGATTGCAGGCCGAATGGCCCAGACCGCAGTGGCTCATGGCCTGCAGGATGCGGTTCAGTTTCTCGATTTCGGTGAAGTCGTAGGGCGAACCGTGGCCGTTGTTCAGCTTGTCCATCAGGTTGCGCAGCAGCGAAGTGCCGACGCGGCAGGGCGTGCAAAAACCGCAGCTTTCGTGGGCGAAGAAATGGACGAAATTGCGTGCCACTTCGAACATGTCGCGTCTGTGGTCGAACACCATGAAGGCGCCGGCGGTCGGGATGTCCTCGAAGGCGATACGGCGATCGAAATCCGCCGCCGCCAGACATACACCGGACGGACCGCTGACCTGCACCGCCTGGGTATCGCTCGCGCCGCATGCCGAGAGCACCTCGCGTACGCTCACGCCGAAGGGGTATTCGTAAATGCCGGGGCGCGCGCAGTCGCCGGAGACGCTCAGAATCTTGGTCCCGGCGGAGGCGCTGGTGCCGATAGCGGCGTACCAGTCGCCGCCATGCAAGGCGACAAGGCAGGACGCGGCGAAAGTCTCGACATTATTCACCACCGTCGGTTGATCGAGGTAGCCGTGGGTAACCGGAAACGGCGGCCGATTGCGCGGTGTGCCGCGCTTGCCCTCGAGCGATTCGATCAGCGCCGATTCCTCGCCGCAGACATAGGCCCCAGCACCGAGGTGGATTTCGATATCGAAATCGAACCCCCTGCGTCCCAATATGCCAGCGCCCAACAACTGCGCCCGCCGCCTGCGCTCGAGCACCGTATGCAGATGATCGAGCAGGTAGCGGTATTCCCCGCGCAGGTACAACATGCCCTTATGCGCGCCGACCGCAAGCGCGCAAAGCGTCATGCCTTCGAACACCAGGTCGGCATGCGCGGCGAGCAGCACGCGGTCCTTGAACGTCCCGGGCTCGCCCTCGTCGGCGTTGCACACCACGTAGTGCGCCACGCCCTCGGCGTCGCGGCAGGCTTCCCATTTCAGGCCGGTAGAGAAGCCGGCGCCGCCGCGCCCGCGCAGCTTCGACGCTTTCATCTGTTCGAGCAGCGCCTGCGCGCCGCGCGCGCACCCCGCAGCCAGCGCTTCCCCTGGCGCAGGCGCGCCGCCCAGAAGTATGTCCTCGCGCCGTACCTGGTCCTCGACGCGGAAGAATTGCCGCGGCCAAGCGGCGAGCGCGACCTTGTTGCGGATCAGTTCGCAGATTTCATCCACGCGCTGCCGGTCGAGGCGGGCGATCGCATAATTGTTCACCAGCAGCGCCGGCCCCTGGTCGCACATGCCGGTGCAGGAGGTGGTATCCACGCTGACCAGACCATCCTCCGAGGTCTTGCCGCGCTCTATCCATAATCGCTCGCACATATGCCGCAGCAATTCCATGTTGCCGAGCATGCGATCGGTGATGTTGTCGCTGAACAGCACCCGGTAGCGGCCGCGCGGTCGCAGGTAGAGAAACGCATAGAAGCCGGCAACGCCCTCGATTTTGGTCCGCGGCAGATGCAGCGCCTGCTGCAGCCCGTCGATCGCTTCGGGCGGGATCCAGTCGCAAGCCTCCTGGATTTCGCGCAGCATTTGCAGGATGTAATGCGGATCCTGGCGATAACGCGCGACCGTCGCTTCGACCGCCGCGGCGACCGCTTCCGGGATTGCACTCACCAGTGTGCTCACTCCTGTCATCAGCAGATCCTCGGCAATTGTTCGCCGCTTAGCCAATCGACCATGCGCGTCCCGCCGAAAGCGGTCTGCATCTGCACGAACTGGCGCGCATCCGCCGTCACCTCGCCGATGTCGGCTGCATCGCGTCCGAGCGGATGCGCGCGCATGGCGGCGAGCAGCCGCTCCGCATCCTGCGGCGCGCACACGGCGACCAACTTGCCCTCGTTGGCCACGTACAGCGGGTCCAGCCCGAGAAGCTCGCATGCCGCGCTCACTTGCGGCCGCACCGGGATCGCGGACTCCATCAGAAAAAAGCCCACGCCTGACTGGCGCGCGAACTCGTTCAGCGTCGTCGCCAGCCCGCCCCGGGTCGGATCGCGCAGGCAGCGTATGCCCGGCGCCGCCTGCAGCATCGCCGCCACCAGCCCGTGCAGTGCGGCGGTGTCGGAGCGGATGGTGGTGCCGAAGGACAGGTTTTCCCGGAACGACATGATCGCTACCCCATGGTCGCCCATGGTCCCCGATACGAGGACCCGGTCGCCCGGCCGCGCCCGGTCGCCCGATATCTCGACGCCTGGCGGCACCACCCCCACTCCGGTGGTCGTGATGAACACGCCGTCGCCTTTGCCGCGCTCGACCACCTTGGTATCCCCGGTGACCACGGCGACCCCTGCTTCCTGCGCCGCGGCGGCCATCGACTCGACGATGCGTTCGAGCTGCGCCAGCGGAAAACCTTCCTCGAGGATGAATCCCGCTGCCAGGTACAGCGGGCGCGCACCCGCCATCGCCACGTCGTTGATCGTGCCGTGCACGCTGAGGCTGCCGATGTCACCGCCCGGGAAGAACAGCGGCGACACCACGTGGCTGTCGGTCGCCATGACCATGCGCCCGACAGGCACGGCAAAACAGGCCTGGTCGTTCATCTGCCGCAGCCACTCGTTGTCGAAGGCATGCACGAACAGCTCGTCGATAAGCTGCGCCATGGCGCGGCCGCCGCCGCCATGGCTCAGGTCGACGCAGCCACCCTTGAAATCCAGAGGCGGGCCATGGCGGAGCCGCGTCGTGTTCATGCCGCCGCTGCCGCCGTCGCGGTTTCGCGAAAGCGTCCATAGCTGTAGTGCGCGGCGCAGGCGCCTTCGCTCGAGACCATGCACGCGCCCAGAGGGTGCTCCGGCGTGCAGCCGGTGCCGAATACCCTGCAGTCTCCGGGTTGCTTCGAACCGCGCAGGATCGCGCCGCATTCGCAGGCCTTGTTTTCCGCGGCCCGGCGGTAAGCGATGCCGTAGCGCCGCTCGGCGTCGAAGCGTCCGTATCCCGGCCTGAGACGGTACGCGCTATGCGCGATCTCGCCCAGTCCGCGCCACTCGAAGGAGTCGCGCAGTTCGAACACCTGCGCCATCAGCTCTTGCGCCCTGACGTTGCCAGCGTGCGTGACCGCGCGCGTGTACTCGTTTTCCACCTGGTACCGGTTCTGGTTGATCTGCCGCAGCAGCATGAGCACGGTCTGCATCAGGTCCAGCGGCTCGAACCCCGCGATCACCACCGGACGCCGGTATTGTTCGGCGACCGGCTCGTAAGGCCGGCTGCCGATAATGCAGGAGACATGCCCCGGTCCGACGACGCCGTCGATCCCGGCCGCGCCGGCGCCAGGGGCTCGCGGCGCGCCGAGAATCTCGGCCATCGCCGGGGGCGTGAGCACGTGATTGCAAAACACGCTGAAATTCTTCAGCTGCAGGCGTTCGGCCGCGCGGATCGCCTGCGCGGTCGAAGGTGCGGTGGTCTCGAAGCCGATCGCGAAAAATACCGTTTCGCGCGCGGGATGTTCCTGTGCCAGCCTGAGCGCGTCGGCCACCGAGTACACCATGCGGATGTCGGCACCGCGCGCTTTCGCCTGCATCAGGCTCGAACGTCCGGAGGCGGGCACGCGCAGAGTGTCGGCGTAGGTGCACAGCGTCAGCGGCTGCTGCGCCGCGAGTTCGATCGCGTTGTCGATGCGCCCTGTCGGCAGCACGCACACCGGGCAACCCGGCCCATGGATCATATTCACGTTTGCCGGCAGCAAGTCGACGATACCGTAGCGCGAGATCGCATGCGTGTGGCCGCCGCAAAATTCCATCAGGCGGTATTGCGGCCGCGCCTGTGCCGCGCCCGCAATTTTGTGCGCGAGCACGCGCGCCAGGGCGCCGTCGCGGTATTCATCCAGGTGCCTCATGCCGCCGCCTCCGCCTCGGGCGTGTCACGCTGCATTTCAGCGAACAGCGCCAGCGTGCGCAGCGCTTCGTCCGGGTCGAGGCGGCTGATCGCATATCCGGCGTGCACCACCACGTAGTCGCCGGCTGCCGCCTCCGGCACCAGGACGAGCGATACGCGCTTCTCGATGCCGCCGGCGTCGATGAGGGCCTCCTCGGCCTCGATCCGCCTGACCACCAGTGCAGGAATCGCCAGGCACATGCTCAGCCCGCCGCCCATTCCAGGGCTACCGCCGCCTGCCCCAGCGCGAGCCCGCCGTCGTTGGGCGGCGCCTGCCGCGCTTCGAACACCTGCAGCCCCGCGGTCTCCAGGCGCGCACGCAAGGCAGCGGTCAGGACCCGGTTCATGAAGCAGCCGCCACCCAGAACGACATCGCGCAAGCCGGTGCGCTTGCTTGCCGCGCGCACCCACGCGGCGAGCGCGGCTGCGAGCGTCGAATGAAAAACCGCCGCGCCGTAGCCGCGATCCTGCCGCCCGGCGAGAAACGCGAGCAGCGGCAGCAGATCGAGCGTGCCATCGGCGTCGATCGCGTACGCGCCATACGCCGGCGCAGCCGGCCCATGCGCTTCGGCCAGTCCCTCCAGCAGCATTGCCGCCTGACCCTCGTACGAACAGGTCTCGCGCACTCCGA
>Ga0307377_10002147_pt1 | contig 23607 bp, 10 predicted proteins | sample TR3MG_FD_202535 | JGI IMG/M metagenome (GOLD analysis project Ga0307377, IMG submission 202535) | Soil microbial communities from Risofladan, Vaasa, Finland - TR-3 | ecosystem: Environmental > Terrestrial > Soil > Coastal area > Acid sulfate soil | place: Finland: Risofladan, Vaasa | collected...
GAAACTTCTCGCAGAGCTTATAGTGATGAGCGCTGGTACTGGGATAAAGAGCTTGGTGGACTTTTAGGGTCCACAGAAGCTTTCCGTCGGTTCTTGCCACATAGAAGGCGTCAGATTCAGTTATATAATCCTATTAGGAATCTTATGCCTGAGTGGCTTCCAGGTCCTGATTACTATGTAGATTTTAGACATGGAGATCCATATACCAAGGTTCAGGAGGGTGAGCTTAGGCTTCCTGGCAGAGGATATGCGGCTCTACACCCAGAGGTCGCAGGTCTTGCACCAGCGGATTATCCGTTGTTTCACAAGTATAAGATCTTAGCTGATGTAGCTATGTATAGTGACGAGTTTAAGGCCGTGCGGAGCGAGGTAGAATCAGCTAGGAAAAAGGGTTTCCTTTCTAATGCCCAGCTAGCTCAGGTTCATACAATCAATAAGCAGCTTTCTGAGAAGAAGAGAAGAAAAAGATTTACTGAATATCAGTTCTCAACTGAAGCCTTAGAAAAGATGCGAGTTCAGGTTAAAGAACAGATTTCACCTGGCATGTTCTCAACTGAGAATAGTGGTGTAATAAAGCTATCTGGTATACGTATGGCTCATGACGCTATAGCAGAAGCCAACCAAGAGGTAATGGCGTCTGAAGATTCACGGGTTAAGAGAGCTCAGATATCCGATTTCCTTAGAGAATATATACAACCAGGTATGGAGTTAGATGTTTATGTCCATAAGGATACTTTACATCGTTATGCTACAGATGATGAGTTAGGAGCTTATCAGCCTGCTGCAATAGAATCAGGTGGAGTCAATCTTGGAGATGAGCTAGTAGATCGTGGTTTAGCTGAGTATATGGATAATAGTGTCTTTGCTAGACAGGCTAAATATACTTCAGGTCAGCGAATACTTGGTTCCCTATGGGAAGATATTGCTCACTATGAATCACCTATTGAGTATTTGCAACCTATTAGTCCTGTTGCGAAGTTCTTACATCAGCGATCTGCTGTAGAAGAGTATGAACGTTCTAGAGTATATGGTACTGACGCTGCTTTCTGGCAGCATCCGGTAAAGCATTTTATTAAGCCTGCTATATGGATGGCACGTGAACAAATGGGCACATCAGAGATACCCGAACATGTTCAGAAACGTTGGGAAATAGAAGGTTATTTTGATAAGTTAAAGTATCTCAAGTATCAAATGTTAGAAAGTGCTGCTCGAACTGCTGGACTTGAAGAAGATGCTAAAGCTTTTAGATTACAGCAGAGACGTACTTTATTTGGTGTTAATCCATATGGGCCAATGGCTAATATCTATTCAGCTTTGCCGACACTAGAGAGAGATTATTTCCAGGAGTTTGCAGATGCAGATTCAATGAAAGAAAGAGCTCGTATTATGAAGCTTATTCCTCCTGACGAACGGCCTATATATGAAGCTCAATGGACCAATCGTGAAGCACATGCTCTAAGAGCTCAACGAGATATGGGAACAGCTGGCGAGAATGTTAGCGAAGCACTTAGCGCTATGCACCTTAAGCGCATGACTGAAGGTAGACCAGTTTCTCAGGAGCAAATGCAACAGTATGAGAAGCAAGGACAGGTAGAGGAATCTTATGCCGATTGGAGCCGTCAACAAGAACTAGAGCAGTATTTTGATACGCATCCCTTGCCAGGTCCTGACTGGGTTGGTTGGCATCCACATGCAGATCTAGAAGATGTGAAACTTAAGTTAGTAGATACACTTGGTGAAGATATCCATGATTACAATCTTTGGGAAAGCAGACAACGTACATTAGCTAGAAAGCCTTACTTAGATGAGGATAGCATGTCAGAAGTTATGCAAGAACCCGAGGAGAATCCGCAGGAAGTTATTGAGCGTATTAAAGAAATGCTAAGAGATATGCTAGGTCTTGAGAACGTGTACGTTACGGCTACACAATCAGGACAGGCAGACAGTAAGATAGAGTTTGAATTAACAGATTCCAGACTAGATGCCCTAAATACTTTCAAGGGTAATCCAGAATTCTTTGAGATGGTATAATGGCCCCAAGAGATGATACTACAAACAGTGCTCTACCATGGGCTCCTGCTGTTGTTGGAGCGGGCGTAGGTCTCTCAAGAGCACGCAAAGAATGGACTAATATAAATCCTTCTGCCTGGTTTACTAACCTAGGTGCAGCTGGCGCTGATATGCGTGAAGTAGCTACTGAGGCTGGATTAAACCAGACTGCTCAGGCTTTGGCAGGTAATAGGCATATGCGTATGATCGAAGATATGCATTTAAGTTTGTCATACATGTCTATGCCTCATAAAGCTGGTCGGGCAGCTATTGACGAAGCGCTAAGAGCTTCTCTATTACGCGGTCGTAGCTTGCCAATGAAAGATATAGAGATTTTATCCCAGCAGCTTAGGGGAGTTCCTTATGTGCCAACGCGAATTGCACCTGGAGCTTTTGGAGTTGCTAAGAGTGCTGTCGCGTTATATGGTGACCCAAGAGTCTTTTATGAGAATCTTATGAGAACTATGGGACAAGGTGGCATACCTTCTGCAGGATTTACCGCTGGTGAGCGTTTTACAGGTCAAGAACTAGGAAGTATTAGTAGAGCCGGTAGATATGCTTTAGGTGAAGAAGCTGCCCATAAGTTTCCTAAGATTTATAGCAAGGGTATGAAGATTCTAAATCGTATACCTAAAAGCTGGACTGCCGAAATGCAGTATTTCAAAGCACCTGCCTATACAGGTGCAGATATGTTTATGGGTCAGCTGAGCCTTAGTCATCCGTCAGTACCAGAAAAGGTACGACTAAATGTACCTTTAACTGAAGGCTGGTACCGTAGTGGGCGTAACATGGAATCCCTGTATACGACTCAGGGAGTTATATCTCCCGCAGGAGATCTTGTAGGTCTAGGCGAACATCAATTAGCATCACTTACTGGTGATAAGGGTTTATTAAGCTCTCTTGAGTCAAGTAAGGGTTTAACTAAAGAAGCCGTGCGAAATCAGGTTAGAGCTTTTAATGAGAATATGTCTCAGTTCATGGTATATACTCCAAGTACTAAGTTGCCAAGTCAAGAGATTTTAAATATGATTCATCAGAAGGTAGTAGCAGCTCCACATTTAGCAGAATCAGCTATACAAGATGAACTAATGGGTGGCTATTACGGTCAAGATTATTATCCTACAGGTACGCCAGCTACCATAGCTAAAGGCAAGATGCTTAAAGGATTTGATCCAAGATCTATCTGGCCCAATGCTGATGTCTATCCTATCGAGCGCAGACCTTTGCAAGCTCTTAGAGAGTACTCGCCTACTGGTACTGCTAGACAACTTATGGACAGAGGCTTTGGTCCTGGTGGGGCTTTTAGACGTGATGCACCATTCCTACAGACTGACTGGTGGGCGAAAGAGGTTACTGGACGAGGACAGGTAGCTCCTCAGATGTCAATAGCTTATGCTTTACCTGGACAAGGATTAGAGAAAGCTATGCAAGCTGAGGGTCTGGCAGCTGAAGAGTTATTGCTTCGTAAGAAGTTTATGCCTATGCTTCAGACTCAAAGTATACGTGAAGAAGTTGTAGCTGGGACTGAATACTTTACTAGTGGACTAAAAGAACGTATTGTTCAGGGTATTGAAACTGGCAAGTTTGGAGCTCCTATTGATATTACAGCTGGTCAGCGTATAGCTTATGGCCTTGGTACTGGTGAAGACATATTAGGAGCCAAGGCTCCTGGTCTTTCAGAAGCTATTGTAGGTGCAGAGCCCTTTACTTATGCTGGTGGTGAAGCAGGAGTTAGACTACAGATACAACAGACCCACACGCCTAAGTGGTATGCAAAGTTATTTGGTCAACTTAAAGCTACTACGGTAGCACGCAATGATACTGTCTTAAACAAGATGGCCGATAAAATAGGATTGCCTTTCTTAAAGAGCGGTGTAGACGGGTATGCATACATAGATGAGCTTAGAAAGAATCGAGCTTTCTTGCGTATGCAGATGCAATCAGGTTTAGCAATGTCTGCTGCTGAAGCACTAGAAGCTGGTAGACTTTCTCCTAAGTATGCATCAGAGGCTAGAGGGCTTCTAGAAGGTGGCTGGGGTACAGTTTCCAAGATAGCCGGAAACGAAATAGATGTTTTGCGTACTGCTACACGTTGGGGTTTACCTTTGGGACCTATTGGTGGAGCAATGCCGCATGCATTGTCACGAGGTCAATATGGCGAGGTACTTCGAGGTGCGGCTGGATTTATATCTCCCAAGGCATTACATGGTGAATTAAAGGGTGCTCAATATGCTTTAGGTTTGGCTTCTCCTACGGTTGGTGGATTTAGATATACCGGTGGTGGTGGAGAACGTGCAACAATGGAACCTCGTGGGTTCACGCAGCTGTTTGCACGTGAAGGGGAAGCTGGTTACAAAGAGATAGGCGCAGAGATAGCTCGTTCTATGAAAGGCTACGGTTCAGAGATAAATGAACTATCTAGGACAATGGCAACCTTGGGTGGAGAAACTCTAAAAGGGATACCAGTAGTTGATGTAGCTAATATAGACGTAGGAAGAGGAGCAGCTGACTTATCTGTTATGGAAGGTCAAGGTTATATTCGTAAAGAAGCATATATCATGAAGGTTGGCCAGCACCAGGTTTATGTGCCACCCTACAAAGAAGTACGTGGTTTAGATCAGTTTCGTTTGTCAGGTGGAGAGTTAAAAGCTCAATCATTACAAGAGTCTTTCTATAATTTAGCCAGAACTGGCAAGAATCTAAAGGATACGGTTGCTAGTGCTGAAGCGGTTGAAGCATCAGCTAATGCTCTTCGTAAGAATGTATTAGAGTCTATGTCAGTTGCTTTAGCAGGCAAGAGTCAGGGTGGACCTGCGGGTGCTGTACGAGGACGTATGGCTGGTTCTATGTTCTTGGCTCCCTCTACAGGCAAGCTAGCTCCCAATATGATAGAGATAAGTCAGGCAGCGGCTACGGATATGTTCAATGATCTAACTCGAGAAGCTGTTAGCGCAGAAGAGAAAAGTTTTATTGAAGCTCAGCGTGAAGCTTTCTTTTATAGAAAAGAACGAATCCCAATGATTACTGGACGACATGGTCTAATTGGACCACATAGTTTACAGCCTATTTGGGGTCGTCTTGCACAAGATGCAGAGTCAAAAGCTGGCGAATACTTTATGCGTATAGGCGCTCCACAGGTAGAGACAGTTAGTTTAGGTAAGAAGATTGCAGGTATTGGGAAGGCCTTTAGAACTGATGTAAGTCCATTACTAGGATTAGCTATGGACTTTGATGATGATAGATCAATTACTAAGCTCATTGGCTCTAAGAAGACACATCAGGCCGTAACAGATATGCTAGCATCAGGGCGACATATAGAAGGCTATCGTAAGTTTGCAGCAGAGGCTGGCTTATTACAGAAGGTAGTTAAGTCACGAGCTGCTCAGAGTGCCAAGGGTATTATTGAAGCATCAGATACTGAAAGACTTATATCGGGATCTAGAAAGCTACGTATAGGCGTAGGCCATGAGCTAGGTCAGTTATCTACAGTTCTTAGCGAAGCTAAAATGGCTATGGCTATGCATGCTCCAGAAAAAGCATATCGTTTTAATATACTGGCAGAACTTATGGAACAACAGACTGCTATTGGTGGTAAAAATATAGGTCTTAAGGGTAGCATGGCTGCCAACATAGCTGAGTCTATGAAGAATATTCATATACCAGCTAATCAGACTGCTCTTACCGGAGAACTAAGTAAGTTATTTGGTACTGACCTTGAAAAAGGTGTCCGTATGAGCCTGGGTAAAATGTCTTGGGATATGGCGGCAGTTAAGCCAGAACAGATTACTAAAGATGTTCAGACGGCTTTAGGTAAGTTTCGTGCAGGACCCGAAGGCGACATGTACAAACGAATAGCTGAAGGTGCTAGAGGTTTTGGTCCGGATCGTGTTATTAAGCCAGTATATGTTAAAGAAATGCAAGCTATGATAGAGATGGCTCGTGCTAATAAGTTAGATCCGACTTCAGCTTTAGCTATGCGTGAAGCTGGATTACTAGAGAAAGCTGGATCTGGTATAGCACGGGATACTCTGACAGCTCTTAATCGTGCCAAGAAGAGTGTAGGTGCAGCAGCTAGAAGCTGGGGTAAACCTTTACTCTATGGTCTAGTGGGAACAGCTGCACTAAGTATGCTCATGGGAGCTCCAGAGGCTCAACCTATGACTAGCCCTGCAGCACCAGGACATATGAGCAGCAGAACACGTCAGAATATTCAGGCCGTGTCAGGAATGTCACTTCAAGGAAGAGCATCTGCTTCAAGAGACCTAAGACCAGAATCCTTGTCGATTCCAGGTAGTGTAACAGGAGCTCCAACAGCTCCAGGTATGATGTCCTCTGAGATGTATTTGACTACTTCTCCTCCCTTGAATCAGCGTACAGGTTATACGTATCGTGGTAGTGCTATGACAGGTTCAAGAGGTGCTCCAGATAGGGGTACAATTCGTAATGCATTAGCACAAGCTGTTCCAGGAGCGGCTTCTATTGATGTAACTTATAATGACAATAGGCGAACGCTTACAGCACAAAGCATAAGCGATATGTTAGAGGGGTTTTAATGGGTATTATTCCAAAGAAAAATGCGATTGTTGATCCAGCACAGGAAGAGCTAAAACTAGCTTCACTGTATGATGAGATTGCGCGTGCTGGTACAAATGAATCAGCAATAGCTACTGGAAGAGCTAAAATCTCTCAAGAACAAATTGCGTATGCTCGTGACCGTCTAAATGAAGGCTTAGATACATTACAAATCAATGATTTGGTATTCTCTATGCCACGTATAACTACTCCTCCAACTGTTATTCGTGTAGATAAAAAGATCCTTAATTATAGATGGAATACTTTACGCACTAGTGGTACACAGAAGAGATCTTCTGGTCACAGTACCATTACAATATCGTTCAGTTTGTATTTCGTTGGAAAGCAGGCAATCAACGACGGGCTACGTCGACTACTGGTTTCTTTCGAGTCTACACCGTTTGTCTATATAGAGAATAGCTTTGTCCGTGCCAACGTTCTAGGAGCAACAACAGAAAATACTATTCCTACAACAATGGCATGTTCGTTACTAAGTATGAATGTCCATACAGTTCCTCAGTTGCCAGATGTTCTGGTAGCTGATATAACTTTGTTATGGTTTAATTATAAGCCATTCACACCACACTTCTTTTATCGTGAGAAGTGGGGAGAAGGAGTTAGTCCTTTACAAGAGATTGATTCTAATAAATCAAAGGTAGCTAAAGTATATTCTGAGGGTTCAACCGATGCTGAAGGTGTAGGCACTCCTAAGAAGGTAGCAGATAAAGATAAGATTTCTCTAGACTGGTCACCACCTGTAAAGTTTCCCGAACATTCTCAACCTTTAAGAGAACGACTGAATATTAAAATGAATGATTTTGCTCAGTTGACTAAAGAAACTTTAGATAGTGGAATGGTCTTTGGATACAAACAGTATCGTACTTTATCAAGCGCCGAACAGGCTCAGGCTATGGCCGAACTTCTTAGACCTGGTGTTATAAGAGAACTAGATAAAAGTTATTTTAGGGAAGGTAGCAATTCGGGAACTATTAATCTAAGTTTACAAGTACAAGCTGCTACCAAATTAGAAGAAATGATGAAAGCTTTAAGAGAAGAGGTATCCTATGATGCAGGTCCTTTAGGTCCTTTGAAGTTTCAACTTGTACTTAATGATGCTTTTCGAGGTCCAGGAGAACAAAAGAAGAGACGAGACAGAAAAATTAGCCAAGGTAAGGGTCATGAGGCAGCACGTCCTGGTCGTTCATGGCACGAAGTAGGTTTAGCTTTTGATATGTCAACAGCACCTGTTGATACTCCTTACGAACAATGGGCTTGGCTAGTAAAAAACGGTCCTAAGTTCGGTTGGTATAATTTAGGTTGGTGGAAGGCAGGACGTATGGGTATTACCAAAGACGAATATCTCTTCAGATCTAGATCTGGAGCTGGCAATTATGGTTATAACCCAAATGCTCTCGAAGGTCAATTTACGCAATATAATAAGTTTTCAGAAAGATGGCATTTTGATTACAGACCAGGACAAAAGGCTGCCAGGGCTAAATACGGAGATAAAGGTACATGCGGCACTGGGAATCCCGTTCAGGATATTATTAATAAGGAGCTTTATATTCAAGAAAAATCTACTGCAGTTGAAGAGGTAAGCACTAAGATTGCAGAAGCACTAAGACAGTTAACTAATGATCCTGGATGGAAAGCTGATCGCGGTTCAAGCTCGAGTAGTTCCTTGGTTTTTTCTAAAAAATCTGGTTTTCAGATAGGTTCCGAAGATAAGGAATTAATTCCTCAATCGATTAGTATCTCTAAGCAGAATATTGTAGCACAACTTCCAATTGTTGGACACGAGTATCCAACTCAACAATATCTAGGTGCTACAGATATGAGTGCAGTGGTAACCTTTATAGCTGTAGGAACTAAAAAACTAGCTGAGCTTCAGAAAATGATTAAGATTCTTCAGGAGAACTCACGTGGTAGTCGACAAGCTAAAGAAGCAGCTGTAATTGATATTAAGAATAATGTCTTCAACTTGGTAGGTTTTAAGCAAGGAGTTGTTGAAGGTATTTCGGTTCGTAATATAGAGGGGACGCCAGATACTTATGAGGTTATTTTACAACTGACTGAACACAAGACAACTCGTGTACCTGCTTGGCGAAAAGAAAAGTATGTCGATGCAAAACGTTGGAAAGTTTTAGCTGAATATTTCTATTCTACCTATGTCTCTGGAATCTATAACTATAATCCTGTTTACTCAACTGCTGCATATGGGAGTAATACCAGTACTACGCATGGCAGAGCTGGAGTAAATCTTCCTATCAGCGAAGAGTACTGGCGTCAGATATTAGTTCCTTTTGCGATTCCTAGTAAGCAACTTATCTTTGCTGATGAGCTAGAAACACTTTGGGAAGGTGCGGGTGGTAATGATGATCTAAATCAGTTCTTTAAGACTATGGCTAAGGTTGCGGGCTATATAAGTCAAGCTAAAGCACAGGGTAAAAATCCATCTGATTATGATTCAACACTTTCAAGTGATTTTCATCAGAATGATTTAACTCTTAGATTGAGAAATTGGTTTATAGCAGGCAAGCTTCCATTCGTACTATTTCAAGCTGGAGCAGATAAAGCTAATATTGGTGCTATAGTTAATGCTCTTACAGATGAAAATGAATCAACTGTAGGTATAACGCTAAAAACTGTTTTAGTAATGTATACAGCGGTACTAATTACTATGCGAGTACGAGGTCATATACCGGCTGATGCAGTAGATGATCTAGGGTTAGGTAACCTATTACCTTCAGATAGTTTTGTATCTCCTGTCTATGCAGATGAGGAAGACTATGCTTTCATAAGATCTATGGAGAGAATACTAGAACTAACAGCTAATCAGATTCTTAAGACTCTCAAAGAACATCCAATGTTCTTCAGGGTAACCTTTGATTTTGATGCTGCTGATAGTCTATATCGCCATGGATTGCCATGTTATCCAGATCTTGATCTCCCTAGACATCCAACTACCAAGAACGTTTTAAATACAGATCCTGATTATTATTTCTTTAATGAGTCAACAGATGGAGCTATCAATGAGATAGGTCGAGATTATTATAATAAGGCTTTGACTGTTATGCAGAATACGCTACTATCTATGGGAACTCACTTATCTATGCAATCATATAGTAATGATATAGTTTCTTTTAATAAGTTTGCGATTAACACTGACACAGCCAAAGCAGAAGCAGCAGGTGGAGGAGTATCTGACCTATGGAAAGCAATGACTAATACTGCTGGACGATTAGCTGCATCGGTTGTAAGAGAAAATGAACTGCCATTAGAAATTGAGTATAATGTCTCAAGAGAAAAACTAGACAACGTTCTAGATTCTAAGCCAAGTGCCAAAGAACAAGTCAAACCTTTCCGCTGGAATAAAGCTGGAAAAGAGATTACCGTAGCTAAGTTTGGTGCTAACCAAGACGATAAAAACAAACCAAAGAAAGCAGACGGAAGACTATCCAAAACAGAAGATCTTCTATTTGGAGCATGGGCTAATTTTAAAGAGAATACCTACCGTATGAGTCGTGCATTCCCGACATTCAAGATTTACTTTATTGAAGACGATATTGATACTGATTCCAGCCGAGGAACAGGTAAGATAAAGAACTTCGATGACTTCTATAGTTACTCTGCTATTAAGGATATTCGTATAGTTAGAAGTCGCAAGATACCGGCAGACCTATGTGTTATTACGATTACTAATATATATGGAGAATTAGATTCGCTTACTTTTGGTGGAGATGGTCAGAAACAAGTAGAAAAGTTTGATCCCATGAAAGCTGATACTAAGTATGAAGATACTATATCTAAGAAGTTTACTACTGAGAATCCTTTTGCCAAATTAGCTATTATTGAAGGTTCCAAGGTTCAAGTACGTCTTGGTTATTCGAATAACCCATCGAATCTTGAGACTGTTTTTAATGGCCAGGTAGTTGAAGTAGGTATGCCAAATGGAACTCCTGATATTCTTCAGATTGTTTGTCAGAGTTATGTGGCTGAACTTGTAAGTGAGGTTAAAGGTACTTCAGGTAGCAAGGAAGAATATGATAGTACCCAAGAACTATTAAGCACTATGATATGCTCTCCAGAGGTTACTCACTTTGGTCGTTGGAGTCAGAATGCCCTTTATCAGACTGGAGAAATTCGTAACAAACGTTCTGATAGTCATGCTAAAGGTTGGTTCGATAAAAAGATTGACGAGGTTAAGAATTGGGCTCTTAAGAAGTGGGAATTCCTTAATAAGCCTCAAGATGATAATATTTATGCTCCTAATTACGATACTTATGGTGACATAATCGGCCAGATAAGTGATTCAGCTAATTGGCTAGGTATAGAATGGGCAGTAGGTGGACTTGCAGGATGTCTAAAGGATAATCGTAAGTACCATCCGTTCCATGTGACTATATGGGATATTTTTAAAGAGATGGAGTTACGACATCCAGGTTTTGTTGCATCTCCGGTTCCTTATGGTCAACGTTATACAATGTTCTTTGGTCCGCCAAACCACAAGTATTGGGCACGTCCGTTAAAATGGCATGAACAAGTTTCTTTAGATTCACTAGATCGTATGGTAAATCATTATTATAATTCTGAGAACAGACAAGATAAACAATATAGAGCTTTCGCAAAGGGCTTTCCTAGTAGTGCTGTAGAAGACTATATTAAAGAGAAGTATCATGAGAAGTTATCAACGGAACGCATAGGCGACCTAGGACGTCACAAGCCTTTTAGACAGCACTGGATGCTTACTTCTGAGCATCACATCATTGCTAATAATATAAGAGCATCGTCGCATGGAACCTTTAACGCGGTTGACTTAACTTACTTTGATGATGCCAAGGGTGCAGATTTACAAACAGCTTCAGCTCCCATAGGAGGAGCTATTGGTGCAGGTCTTAGCCCAGGACAAGCTCAAGCACATGCTAGTCGTATTATTAATAAAGCCATCGATAGTAATGCTGAAACTCTCAAGATGAAGGCTGATGACAATATCGAAGATAAAGATACTCGCATTATGAAGGCAGAGTACTATAGTTGTTATGGTAGTTACTTTGCTCGTAGATATGCAGTTGGTCTTCTGATACAAAGTCTAAAAGATACATATAAAGGTGAATTAATTATTACTGGCAATGCGAGTATTAAGCCTTATGATGTTTGTTTCATCTACGATAGTTATAGCGATATCTTTGGACCTGTTGAGGTTGAACAGGTAACACACATATTGTCACAGGAACAAGGGTTTATTACAGAGATTAAGCCTGACTTGTGTATTACTTTTAATGACTGGTCTACCCAAGCGACAACAGATGCTATGTGGCAGTTGGGCGTACAGTTTTCTCAGACATTGGGTTCGTATATGACTAGTGCTGAAAATACATCAGTTCAAACTGCAGTTGGAGGAGTTGCGGGGACTGCTGTGATAGCTGGCTTAACAGGTGGAGTTGGCATAATAGCAGCTTTATGGGGCGGTTACAAGATTATACAATGGACTCAGGAACGACAACCCTTGGTTATTTCGCCTTTAATCCATCGGCACAAGCCTCTAATTGCTGGTCTTAATGGATACAAGCATGATAATCTTATATTGAATTTTGGTGGAAAGTGGAAACGCTTTACTAAGGAACTTGATACGGGCTGGAGCGCTTTCTGGGAAAATGAAGAAATTACTGAATTTATCCATCAGCAGGGAGTTGGTTGGCTTGACTAAGAAAGTATCTACAACAGTAGCCCAAGAAACTGAACGTAAAGCAGGCTTAGTTCAAAAACGAGGAGATCCAAGGACTAGTACTCGTAAGGTTGCTTTAGGTACTATAAAAGAACAAATGATAGTTTCTTACCAAGGTAGAAAAGGCCTTCAAGTTCGTGTACTTATTGACAAAGAGTATGTTTTGTTTTACCAGGCAGATCCTCATACGTGGTACGGACTCGCTGATCCTTTCGACGTTATTGCTCATATTTATGGTGATAACTTAGTTAATCGGCGTGTCAGGATTGAATATGATACTATATATCCGAGTAACGGGTCGGTGACTATAGTAGGAGATAAAGATTTTTATGGCGATTTGGACAAGGCCATGGAGATAGCTCCTATGGGTACTCTTCTTTCTCCTGCTGGTTCAATGTTCTAGAGGTATTGACTTTAGTATGAAATACTGCTATAATTATAACGAGGTGAAACCTAATGAGTCGTAAAGTCTGGAAAGTAAATGAAGATAGTACCGCAGGTATAGAGTTACAACCTAGGTCTATTACCGCAACAGTAGGAACTGCTGGTCATCCTAATGGGATTCTTGTAGATGAATCAGGAGTTTATATAGGTGGCAAGATAAGCTTAATGACTAGTCCAGAGCAGATACGCGTAGGAGGTTTCTGGGTTCAACAGAACCCTTTCCTGGCAATGTTACCATCTACTATAGCTTTCCCTGTTCCACAGTTAATTTTTAATCCGCCTGTAGCTGGTATGGCTGGTATGGTTGAGACTTTAGCTTGGGCAATGGGGTACTTGCTGTAATGAGAGCTTATAGAGTAAAAGACTTAAAGTGGTCTTGGAGTGGAGATTTGTCTATTTCTGATTCAGGAGATTTACAGTCTACTCAGAATGGTTCTTTGGAGTCTTTCATTCAAGAGGTTCAGACACGAGTACGTAGTGATCTTGAAGACTGGGAAATGACACCACATTTAGGAGCTTCTTTAACAGAACTAGTTGGTGAGCCAAACGAGCCTAAGGTTGCCGAAGAAGGCAAGGTACGTATTCTATCAGCTTTAACTCGGGATGCTTTTTGCGATGCCGGATATATAAAGATACGCTATATGCCCGTCAGCGCAAGTCAAATTCTATATGATATTAAGATTGACTTACCAGATCTAGAACCCGAGGAAGAAGTACAAGCTTCTTTGCTTTTTGATACCAACGAGAATGACGTTAAATTTCTGTAGGTGAGGTAAATGGTAGCTACGATTCCTGAAAATCGAGAGAATGAACTAATCAATAATGCCCTGGCTGAGCTCAGATCAAAGACTGATATTAGTCAGTTAACGCCAGGAGCTAAAGCTCGATCTCTCCTTGAAATTGTTATGCGAGAGACATCTAATAGCTATACCTATTTTAACCAAAAGCTTATACAAGCATTTGTAAGGTATGCTGTTGGTAAGAATTTAGACTTGATTGGCGAGTTACTTGGTGTAAGTCGTTTGCCAGCTACACGTGCAGATGTCACAAGTGCAGTTCAAGTACAGAAATTCTTTGTAGATGGCGGTGGAGTATTTGGTACTGTCAACAGTAATGTATCTTTTGTTATTCCGGCAGGTACTGAGGTATATAGTAGAGTAGGTGCCACTGGACAAGCCATAGTATACGTACTAACTGCAGCTGTTACTTGTGCACCGGCTGTAACAGAGGCTTATGGAGCGATTAGAAGTGTTGAATTTGGTACTGATTCTAATGTAGGTGCCGGTACTTTAGTTCTACATAATTTTGAGAATTATGTAGACTATCTTAGTGATACTTTGAAGACTACTAATATTGACGGAATTATTGAGGCTCGCGACGAAGAGTTAGATGATAACTATCGTTATCGTATTACTAATCAAACCGTAGCAGCTGAGGCAGCTAATTCAACAGCTATTCGAATGGCTGCACTATCTATTCCTGGTGTTAGTGATGCCTATCTAGACGAGTTCGCAATGGGAATTGGAACGGGATATGTCTATGTTGAAGCAGTAGTCGTGCCAGCAACTGAGCAACTAATAGCTTCGGTTGGAGCAGCTATTCGGCAGGTAAAAGCTACAGGTTGCAATATCGTTGCTAGGTCGCCTAAGCTATCAGGCATAGAGATAGCAGTTACTTTAAATCTATACAAAGACTTACCAGCAGACGAAGAAGAAGACCTGAAACTAAGAGTACGTGATATTATATATGACTATGTTAATAATCTTAATATAGGTCAGGCTTTTGAATCGAGCAGGATTATAAACGAGATTCTAGGCGTAGACAAGAATATCAAGAGATTAGGAACACTGACTCAGCCTATTGATGAGCTATATATCTGGAAGTATTCAGCTTCTGACGATACGCGTATTCCTAATAATATCATAGAAGATTACCAGCCTGCTACTTTTGAACGAGTTATTATAGAGTTTGGCGAAGTGGCTGGAGGAAACCCAATTCGCATAACCGCAAAGAAAGATACGGGTGGTAGTATTGGCTAGTGTAGATCACAAATCGTGGATTACACAGCGGCTAGCAAATAGACTTCCTCAATGGTCAGATGCTAGACGGCAAGGCCATAGTGTATTCCAGCAGTTTGTGAATCCAATAGGTAAATCTTTAGAAGACTTGTTCAAGTTTGTAATCGACGAGAACAACAATAACTATCTAATGAAAGCCAACTTGGACCTTTTAGATATAGCCTATGTAGTTCGATTGCCAGAAAACTATTCATTTACACGCGATCAGAATGATCTTAGTGGAGATCAGTATGCAGTTCCACGGGTTGTAGGAGAACTTGATGGCGTAGATATAGAGGTTTCTATTACTTCTGCCAATACTATTGAAGATTTTTATTATGCATCTTTGCCTACTAGAGTAACTGATACTGGTACGTATGCAACCGTAATACCGATAATAGATGATACCATTCTAGATAATTTAGATTCGGCTACCATAATTTCACTCCCAGTAGATGAAAATGGAGATACAATTTGTCTCCGTTTAGTGATTACCATATCGGGTTGTGAAAACTTTATAGATACAAGTCGAAGAATGCCTTCTTCTTTTGTAACTATTGATGGTACAACTTTTACTGGAGCAACAGATACTGAGACAGTTTATATCAATTATAATGGTGTATTTCTTACTCACAAGATATGGAAGACCGTAACTAGTGTTCAGTATTATGGCTTACAGCCTTCGGATTCAGGTCAAATTAGGATTGATGCTTTTCATTTTAATATGGCTCGTGACGTAGATAAGTATGCTTTAGTAGTTGATATGGATACCGAAAAGTTACTATACCATAAGGTACTTGATCATTCTTTTAATGCTAGTGAGCCTAGTTATTCAATTCACCAGCATATGGTAGTACAAGCTAATAGCTTAAGTGCACTTTATAACGGTACCGACACTCTTGTGGATGTTAAAGAAATTGAATTAGGTTGGGATAATAGTGGTACGTTTACAAATGTACAGCTAGTAGATATTGCTGTTCAGCCTTTTACTGGACGAATCTTTGGGCTAGATGCTACACACCTGTATATCTTTGACCCATACGATAGTCAAATGGACTATACAGGTATGAAAGAACGTACATCTGGAGCTTCAATGATTATTGATACAGACTTTCCAGACTCTTTACGAGGAGAAACTATAACTTTTGACTCTGTCTGGAGAAGTCCTACTAAAAGAATATACAAGAATCGCTGGACAGTCAAAAGACCAGATGGTACACGGTTTCGTTTAGCTGTTGACGGTACTGAAATCGCTTACGGAAACGAAGCTTGGATATATAACAATACTTATACTGAATTAGTCTTTGGACCTTTTACTACGTTAGGTGGCGAAGATATAAATAAGCAGTCGTTTAGTTTAGAGTTAACTCAGCGTGGGACATGGCAGATTATGCTTGAAGTAGTCTTTGTAGACGGAACAACAGAAACAGATATTCTTCCTGTACAGGCTCACTATAAGACAGCATTGGCTCGTTTAGCATTGCCAGTAGGTCTTCAGAATCCTACAGGGCTGGCCTTTGATGCAGACCAGAAGCTATGGCTAGTAAGAGGTAGTGGAAATATAGCGCATAAATTAAGTCTTGCAACGGATAATATGTTAATCAATTTTAAAGATAAGATAGTTTATTTGCATGAAGAATATGATATAGTAACCGTATATCCAACAGACGACTGGATTGATTAGCAATGTCACAGGGTAGATCAGGCCATGCTTTTTATGTTGTTTATTTAGGAGAAGTAAGAATTGTTCCTACAGCCAAGAGTATCAATAACACTTTTGACTATATGGGAATGCTTGTTGGTTTAAATCGCCTACCTGGAGAGCGTAACGCAACATACCGTGGAAGATTAGCAGATGTACATGTCAATCAAGCAGGTGCTCATTATACAGGTCTTATAAATGGGATAACACGTGAGCTAGGGTTAGCCCAGTATGATGCAATAACTATTACGAGTTCGTTAGACTATCCACGTATTGAGGTTGGCGATACTTACATAAATATTTGGACTAGTACATCTGAGTATGAGACTATTGATATATATCTAAGGGATAGCACTGTATACACTTTGGATGATTTAGTTGTTGCAATAAATGCTATTTCAGGATACACAGCCACGCTTGCTGTTGGGGGAAGCGAATTTACACCAGCAGCTCAGTTACTGGTACGGGACAGTTTGATCTGGGTTAATGATGAGCTTTTGTCATCGACGCACAGAAACCTGCTAGAGAATAAGCCTGTTACACCTGGAAGTATTAAGTTTTCGAGACAGGGAAGTACAATCTTTGCAACTCGACAATTAACTGAGGCTGTAGTAACAGAGGCTGGAGATTACTACGTAGACTATACTGAAGGCCTAATAGTAAGTTATACTTTATCTGCTATAGACGTAACATGTCGCTATAGTTATAGTGAGTTCCCTATTACTTTAAGAGCAAGTCCTGTAAAGGTAATGGAATTTAATTCGCCAACTCTTCGAGAGAATATCTTTTATCAGGTACTTGGTCCTGATGATTTAACTACTATGGATGGTTTACCTAAATCTGAAGCTGTAGATTATATTAACGAGCTCTTAGCGGCTAAGGGAATGTTGTGGGGTCGATAGCGAATGGCTAGAACATATGTGTATATAGATATGATTCAGAATATTTATGGAGACGATACCTATTCTCCCCATATAGGTTTAGACTCTCAGGATGCTGCTTTTACTTTTGTGCCTTGGCGATGGGATGAAAGAATCTGGACTGATGCAGTTTTTGAGAACCTGGATCTTTCATTACCAACCTTATGGGATGGCAATGTAGCTGGTCTTTCAACTGATTATTTACAGTCAGGCGTTGGCAATAAGAAGATAGACTTAGAGATATTAAAGATTGTTAAGCAGAGACAAGAGAGTGTAGATTATTGGACACCTCAGATACGCCATGGTGCATACTATAAATACGACAAAGGACGATACTTCTTCGCTAATCGTTCAATTATACAGCATATAGATAATGCAGATAATGAAGGTACTGGTATACCAACAGATCGGACAAGAAATGTTTTACAGTTAACTCATGTACCACGAACAGGCTCTCCTATTAAGGCAATCATGTGGGGCAGAGATAGTGATGATGAACCTATTGCCTATAGGACGATTCAAAAGAAAGTAGATTTTACGGGTATTTGGACTAGCAGTGGAAATCTTGCAAGTACACGTGGAGGTACTACAAATGCAATTCAATGGAAATGGGTAGATCAAAGTAAGAAAGAATTTGTTACAGAGTGGTATTCTACTTATCCTAAGTTGATCTTTAATCAAGATTTTACTTTTCTCCAAGGCAAGGCGACTATTGCAAGTGACGACGATTTAGAGTATTGTGAGATACTAGGTGATAGTGACGGAACTACTACACAGATTTTCTTTACTAATTTATTTCCAATCTTAGATAATAGTGAATTGACTTTTTATGCAGGTGACTATACAACTACGTGGAATCGTTGGATAGATTTGGGAGCACATGCAGTTACAGAACTAGATTCGGCTATTCCGTCTTATGAGTCTCAGACTGGTCATAAATTTAGGGTAAATCAAGTTGCTGCAGATAATGGATACTATAAGATAGACCTTGATCGTGGAGAGATTACTTTTCCTTCAACTGCTCCAACTGTTGGAGATCGTTTATTCTTGCGTTATCGAGCTACTGCAGAGGTTGAATACGAACCCGAGTATTCACCTAATTATGATATAGCTAATGAAATTCAATTAAATCCTTTACGTAACCCTCTTAATCAGGGTTTCATATACTTAACCGAGCAAGATATGCGCGTTGCTAGCGTAGTGCTAACAGCTGAAAGAGAACTAGTTACTGACGAGACTGACGTATATGGACCTTTATTTATAGGAACTGACTATACATTCTTAGTAGCTACGGCTTATAATAGACATGGTTTACCAATACCTGGAGAGACTATTACGTTCTACTTGCCAGACTATACAGCTGACGAGGAACTAGGACGACTAGCAGGTATTGAAGGTGAGACTACTGCTATTACTGATGGCAATGGCGAAGCACGTATAGTTTATACGCCACCACACTCCGTGGAAGAACTAGGTACATATATTGAGCATTCAAATTTGGATGATTCTAAAGTACTAACAATCCCTTCTGGGGTCTCTATTGATACTAATGCAGATGTGTTTACTTATCGCGTATATAGTGGAGAGTCATGGCAACCTTGGGATAGCGTCGATGAAAAGGGTGGCGTAAAGGTAGTACAGTATGTATGGGATGCTACTGCTATACATCCTAGAACTGGTCTTGTTGGTGCTTATGTACCTGTTAAACCAACCATTATATCTACAACAGAAATAACATATGCTGAAGATTTACCTGTTACGAACTATGAGGCTCCTGGTCCAGATGTTGATGAAGGATCTGGTATTGCAGATTCGGTAGGTATAGTTAGCCATGTTTTTACTGTTGGTGAACCAGCTGGATTAAAATTAGAAACAATGTGGATATCAGCAGGTAAAGACGTAGAAGTTAAAGCTAAAGTATATAGTTCTTTGTATGATAGAGATGTAGAGAGTGAAAGTCTATACCTTCGTTTAGATGTACCTACATATTTGAAGGGTACTTATGTAGCAGAAGGTATTGGTACGATACCGTATGGTTTTAGGTTGTATGATGATTACTTTACTGGAGCTTCAGGACTTGATGGAGTTACTTACTTGTCTATTAATCCAGCAATGGGATACTGGGATGTCTTGTGGCCTAATGAGACTACTGGACTTATGGCAGCAACAGGCGAAGTAGAGGATGCTGAACCATTCATAGATACAGGAAGATATCTGTGGTTGAACGATGTATCACATGCTTTCTCAGGACATATGTTCTTTGTTAGAGATACAGGTGCAACTGGTCATAGGTTCGCTGTAAATGGCACACAGCAAGGTCACCAATTTAGTGTTTATCCTATTTAACAGGAGTTGAGTTATAGATGGCAGATAAATTTAGAGATAGTTTTCCAGTTGCAGTAACCTTTGCTAAGGGTGAACAGCCTTCAAGTGACAAGTATACGGGATGGGCTGCACAGACTAATACTGGTTTGCAGCTAATGGAAAAAGGTTTAGGAAATCTTTGGGGAGATGAAGTTCAGGTAAGCAATATGACTGGCGATCCGTATATGATAGCACGCCAGGCAAAACGTACTAGTCAGGTTGCAAACTTAGCAGCTCTTATAGGTCCTGCATCATCTATCAATCCTTTGCGTGTGTCTGATCGAAACTGGGTGAATGTTACCCTAAACGCAGGTGACATACCTTTATATGTAAATGAGTTTACACTTCCTGTTCCTGCTTTGATGTATGGTGCATTAGGCAATGATGCTTTTCCAGCGGCAAACGTAATAACCTGTACACTAAGTGGTGGTACATATATTCAGGATCTTTTAGAAGGTATCGGTGGAACAGTATTTGGGGTTGGCCAACGTCAGTTAACTAAAGAGGCAGTGGATGCAGCTGGAGACTATTATATAGATGCTCACGGTCGTGTATTCACGTTTAGTTATACAACTGCTACTGAGAATACAGCTTCGGGCACTTATGATACACAGTTATTCTGGGATTCGTATGATCAAGCTACGCCTAATGTTATGCCTGATATAAATGAAACAAATCCAGCAGATTTAAAATTCTGCACAGTTGTTTATGATGCAGCTAACGATCAGTATACAATTACCTTACCTAACCTTCGTTACTTTCCTGGCTATGAAGCAGATGGCGATCCTCTTTTAATAGATTCGGCTAATCCTTCAGCTAGCTTGTCACCTGAAGATTTTCAGGGTATGTTACCTTATACTTTAACTAATCAACTCACAGCAGGGGATATTATTCCAGATGGCTATATATATCTATGGGACACAGAAGATGCTGATCAGACACCTGCTGAACTAGCTGTAACAGGTGGAGGTATTGTTGAAGGTTTGACATATGAATTCAATACTGATTTTTCGTTTAAGGTATCAGGTGCTACTTTAGAAACGACTCAACCAGATCGTTATCGAGTAATAACTGTAGGTACGACTATTACTGAACTGTTAGCAGATTTGCGTTGGAGATTTAATGGCCATAGCCATAGTACTCGTAGATCTGGAATGCCTATTAGTCATAGTAGTATAGGTGGAAGCGGAATGAATCCTCAAGCAATAGCAGCTTATTGGGGAATTGACGTTACTGCACCTACAAGTGCGTTGCTTGGAAACTATCATCCGCAGTATTTATTGAGATATGGACGAGCCTCTGCAATGGATCCAGGAAATCAAGACAATGCAATGCTTGGTCCGTTAATGATGGGTGCGGGGACTGGTCCTTATACTGCAGCAAATAGCTATTTAAGTACAGCTATGGATTCTCATTGTATCTATTTCGGGCATACAGATATAAAACTATATAGAGATTACAGTGCTGAAACTGGTTCTGGTGTAGATGCGTTATCATCTAAGAGTGCTTTTTGTGTAGGATCCGAGACTACTACCACTACTAACTTACTTATGGGTAATCAAGCTGGTGGGGTTACAGGTTTATATTGGTCAGGTTTAGGTAATTATGGTTTTGCTTTAAGGCATGATGGTAGTGTGGCAGGAGCAAGACTTCAGGCTGGTCGGATACATGTGCATGATAAAACTATTCCTCGAGTATCTTTTGGTACTGGTCAGAACTATATTAATTTAGATGCAAATTCAGATCCTCTGACCACAATTTATAGAGAAGCTAGTGGTACTAAAATGTATTTTCAAGTAACTGCTACTAAAGCATATATAGTAACAGATGATAAAATAGAAATTTCTTCTGAAGGTGGAGCTGGTGCTGTAGGTATCCGGTTAGATGCAGAAGCAGCCAATTCTAATATTGAAATAGTTGCTACACAAGCTGTAAATGTATCTGCTGATACGCTTCGTGTTTTATGTACTGGTGGTGGAGGTTTGGTTATACCTACAACTATACCTTCGGTTCCTGAACAAGGCTCAATGTATTATAACAATGGTCTTTCGACATTGCGAGTATATTATAGCGGCAGCTGGGTTAATATTTAACAACGAAGGTATAAATAATGGCAAATTCTAGAACTGGACATCAATTTGGTGCTGCAATAACGTTTAGTGATGGCGATGACGGTAGCCCCACTAAACAGGTGGATACCTTTCAGTCCATTAAGAAACCTCTTCAGAGTATACGCTTTGGTCAGCACATACCTGATGATGCAGCAAAGCTTGCCTATGTGGGTACCCAAGAATTAGATGCAGACAAGAATCTTGTAATTATAGATCACAGTTCAGATCTTATAGGAAATTCAAGAGACTTTACTTCAGAGGAAGATACATTTGAAGGTAAGATTTTTAATTCTTACTATAAAAATATTCTACCAACTGATGTTTGGACAACAGCTACTGCTACTCAACCTACTAAGCCTTTGTATTATAAACACGAATTAGACAATACAGTAACCTTTGATTCTGTAGAGATTTTGAATTCTGATTTTCAACCAGTAGGTATATACCAATACAAGGTTGAATATGTATATGTATACAATGAGACTACAGGCTTGGTGACTACTACTGTAGACTATATAGCAGTTTATAATAACTTCATGAATAGCTACGATGAAGATACAGGTATATTTACTGCATACTACATACGCTATACCGAATCAGATAATACTGTAAAGACTGTTCTTGTAGATAATCAACCAGTATTTCGTCTTGCAACAGTATCCGATGTGTGGACTGATGCTAATTTAAAGACTTGGCTAAAGGTCTATACATACGAAGAACTTGGAGCGTACTATAAATTTAAGTTTGCGGCGTCAGGTACTTTTAGCGTTCAGATTTTAGAGAATGCACGTGTCTACCTAGAAACACCAGCAGTAGATGATAAGGACTTTCCGTGGTTTTTGAGAGTAGGTGATGGTTCGTTTATCTACGTTACCGAGACTGGTACACGATATATATATGACGTACCAGAATTTCACACTCAGCTTTTTAACCCTATAGAACCTTACAAGCTTGCTCCCAGCGAACAGGTCGATAAAATAGCTCCTGGCATTATACAACTACAGCACAAGTTGCTAGAATCGACCTTGTATCCAATAGATATTATCATTAAGAGCGCTTCTGACGTTGTTCTTTATGCATTAACAACCGACCCGTTGAAGCTAGACTCATACTACCAGGATACAACTATACTTTGGTCATCAACACGAATTGCAAGCTTAGATAGTATAGGTGGTTTCGTGCACTTAGACTTAGATATCAAAGATACCTACAAGATTAATGCTACCTATTACTATGAAGAGAAGTTCTATGAGTTTCTTACATTAGATCTTAATCCCATTTATAATACCGATGCTGCGAGTGGAGGATTTTACGCAGTCTACTTAGTGCCGCGATCAACTACAAACTATGGCCTAGATGTAGATGAAACTATCTACTATATTAAAATAAATAAAAGTGGTAAGATTACGGCATGTTCTGAGGCTGCCTTGAATGATACTGTTGCTCTTGGTGGCGTAATTGGCATGACCTATGGTGACCGTAATAATGTAGTTGCTAGTACTTTCCTTTATGATTATACCACGTTAGCACCTACAGGTGCGGGAGGTAAAACTACCCGCTACTTTATTTTAGGTGAAGTATCCGTAGTAGAAAGTACATCTATCAATGATATTGTAATTTTAGACGTACGTGTAGACGGCGGCGGAGTCAAGGAAGCTAGCCT
>Ga0307377_10002148_pt1 | contig 23604 bp, 20 predicted proteins | sample TR3MG_FD_202535 | JGI IMG/M metagenome (GOLD analysis project Ga0307377, IMG submission 202535) | Soil microbial communities from Risofladan, Vaasa, Finland - TR-3 | ecosystem: Environmental > Terrestrial > Soil > Coastal area > Acid sulfate soil | place: Finland: Risofladan, Vaasa | collected...
TGTCAGAGACGATTTGCTCGGCGGAGCCGGGCCGTACCTTGATACCACATTCTTCGTTGACGAGGTCCTTAAATCCGCAATGATCAAGGCTCACGATCGGCAGGCCTAGCGAAAGTGCCTCGACAGCTACGGTCGATGTGAGGTCTTTGAGGCTCGTAATCACAAATACGTGCGACTCCTTCATTACTGATAGGGATTGATCGCGCGGCAGCCATCCGTGCCAATGGCACCGCTGGGCAATGTTGAGTTTCGAAGCCAGGGATCGCCAGGATCGATTGCATGGTCCGTCGCCAAGGATCTCGATGGTATATTCGAAATCCTTTGTCAAGCGCGCCGCTGCTCGAAGTAGGAGAGGAAGCGCCTTGCCTGGAAGGTGCTGGCCACTCCAGCAGATTCTTAAAAGCTCACCGTCGCCTCGTGGCGTTGGACTGTGAGTGTTGAAATGCGGAGGGCCCACTTCGCAGATAACGCTGCTTTCAACATTAAATCGAGACCGCAGTTCCTCTTGAATCTCAGAAGTCGCCGCAATGACCCCTTTGTCAGCTGCTAGAAGGGCACGCCGTGGTCCGCGGAGAAGTATAAGTTGCAAAGAGTTAATGAGATTTCGTGCTCCGTAATAGACAGCACCTTTGAATCCAAGAATTGGAAGCAGTCGCCATTGTGTGTTTCTCATTCCACCGATTGGCCCCCAAACAAACGGAATGCCGAGCCGGTAGAAAGTTCCAGGGAATCGCCACCCGACATATGTGATCAGATGCAGAAGGTCATAGCGGCTTTTGCATATCTCATCTTGAGCATCTTTGAAGGCGCAGTTTAACCAATCCTGATAAGCAATATTCATCAGCGGCTTGGCGATTGAGTTCTCAATCGCGGGCCACATTCCGCTTGGACGGTAATGCCATGGGCGGTTTCTTACGTAGATAAAGCGCGGGTTGCTGGATAAAGAGGTCTGGTTTTGGCGACGATACTCTTCAATATTCGATTTGTTGTAATCCGCCGTCAAAACGGTTATGTCGTGTTCTGCCGCCATCGCAGTGACCCAGCCCCATCCAACGCCGGACTCAGATCCCTTGGTTGGATCGCAAGCGTAGGCGGCCGCAAGTATTTGCAATCGTTTCATAGCGGGCGGTTGGCCAATACCTTCTCTCGTCTATTTGCATTGTTTGCCCAGGATGAAACCAGATAATACCGCTGAAAAGCGAGAGGCCGAGTTCTAACCTTAGAGTGAAGAAACAGGCATTCAAGGTAAACATAAACGGCTACCATAACCAGAAGATCAACGGCATAACTTGCCGTAGTGGTCTCTGGTATGGCCCGGACCGTAAAGAACATCATGACGGCGCCACACTCGAGAAGGTGAATTCTGTCTTCCGGAGCCAGTTGTGTAGCCTTCTTCTGTAGGCGATAGAACAGTAGCCATCCTGTAATCCAAGACGCAAAATAAGGAATGGCACCGATAATTCCGGCGTTGAGAAGCGCCTGAAGGAAGGAGTTTTGTGCAGGCTCGTTTAGGACAATGCGATCAGTCCATTGGCCTCGTCCGAAAAGCGGGGCATCTTGAATGGCAACTAAGCTATGTTCATACGTTCGCGTTCGCCCAGTCATAGAGATGAACTGTTCTCTGCTCTGTCCGCGCCGGAGATACGCGGCAACATTATTGGACACAGTTGCCGGAGAATCAAGGATAAAAATCACGATAACAGCCGCAGTCGCAAATGGAAGCGCATAGCGCCGCATTCTTGACGAGACAAGGAGTGAGAACAGAAGAGCGGCGACGGCGCCGAAAACAGCGCCTCGTGATTGCATTCGATATACGATGAAAAATGAAACTGCGGCGGCACCAAGATAAAACGCGATAAGACTGGGCCGGCGAGTATGATACGACCTAATCAGGCACACCAATCCTGGTACAGCAGCCCATCTGGCGACTCCAGACGACCGTGATAGCCCGTGTAACTCGGTAATGACTCCATATCCTGTGGCGCCTCCTCCAAAAACCGAGTTACGGGCCTGATAGCCGATAATTGCCGCAACGAAGAAGGTTGTAACCCAAGTGACGATAAGCAATTGTCTGGAAGACTCAAGAGAGTCAGATCTATCAAGGAACGTCCAGGCTGCGAGTATCGTTCCGAGAAAGGGCAACGACCAATACAGGGACGCCATAGTATCCGGTGAAAAAAAAGATGCAAGCGCCGCAATCGCACCATACACCAAGAGAAGTCGAGATGGGGAAGAACTAGGCAAGAAGAGTTTTCCACGGCGCAGCAGAAGAAAAACGGCCCAAGGAAGCACGATGAAAGGGAGTGCGGCACGGATCGAAAGTTGCCAGTCGTATAGATTATTCGCAAGCTGGATGTTCCAGAAGCCTGTATTCAGGTTGATCCAGAGGCATCCCCAGAGGATAAGGGCAGATGTCGGTGCGTGCCATAAGCGAAGCGACCGCAGCGTATTGGTGCGTATGTTTACCATTGAGAGATTAGCTGAGCGTCAGGGTTCTAAAAACTGCCTTAAGGAGTTTCAAGGTCGTTTGCAAACCGGCATAAAAGTGTAGTCCAGTCAAAAGTGGACTGAATATATCCACGAGCCTGTTCTGAAATGTTCTTCGAGAGAGATGAATCATCAAGCAGTTTCAGTAATGCGTGTTGAAACTCCGATGCCGTTTCTGCGTAGAGTGCATGTGTGCCGGCATCTAGATTAAGGCCTTCGGCGCCTTTGCGCGTTGTAACAACGGGAAGACCAGCGGCAATGTACTCGAGAATCTTAAGTCGAGTTCCACTTCCCTTGAAGATTGGCGCAACTCCGATGCGGCAGGCACAAATGACGGCGTTTAGATCGGATCGAGAGAGAACGCCGGTGCTGATCAGCCATGGAGGGCAAGTTGGAGGTCCCCCTCCCGTGACGACGAGGCGAAGATTGGGACGTTGAAGGTGCAATCTGGGCATTACTTCCTTGGCCAGAAAGCGGACGGCCTCTGTGTTGGGTGGGTAGCCGTAGAGCCCCATAAAGAGAATCGACTCATCTGTAATTGCGAATCTTTTTCGCGCTGCGTCGATTGCGTCCCGAGGAACCATGTACGCGCTGCAATCGACTCCGTTGGGAAGTAGAGAGGGTAGGATGCCATAAAGTGAAAAAAAGTGTTGACGGTCTTCGTTTGACACGGCAAAGCTGCGGTCGCAGTTTGTTAGGAGATATCTTTCGGCCCGTTTCGTTAGCGCCACGACCGATGGGCTGTTGCGCTCCTGCCTGAGAAGGTACTCAACATTATGGGCATGGTAGACGACTTTTACTTTGGGAAGTGTCTTTCGAATCGCTAAAACAATCAGTGCAAGATACACAACCCAGGAAGCGCCCTCAAGTACCACAATGTCCGGCGTGAATCTCGCAATAGCTCTTTGAATCGTGATGATAGTGAGCGGAAACCAAGCAAGTTTAGCCATGCGGGAGGGCGATCGTTGTGGCAGGCTAACAATAGTGAGGTTATCGACGGTGGTGGTGCCCGACCGCCGAGCGAGTTGCACGAGAAGACTGGTGCCAGGCATCAAGTGTGCGCAATTGTAGGTAACATAGGCTGCGCCAGATGCTGGCGGATAGGCCTCGTATAGACAAACAAATGCAATCTTCATTTACTGAGTGTCTTTCTGCTCATCTGTTGGCGTTTGTCTCTAAATAATATGGATGTCATGGTTAGTTATTCGGGTGTGATTCAATACCGATATATCCAGCGAGCTAACTTGCGTTTAACATTTTGTTTGACTCGATAGGCGAGCGTATCTCGCTGGGGCGTATTCCAACTTCCCGATATGCCGTCGCAGAGTGGTGTGCAGGGCAGGGGCGCCCAACTGCCACCTGCCAGCAATGTTCGGTGAAGACATTTAGCCATTAAATGCTCGATAATCACTCCGCGCGTATCGTCTATTTCATCACGGTATGGAAGCAGATGGGTCAAAGCGATATGAGGCGTGAATGCAACAGTCCTCGTGTCGCCATAGGTCAGGTATGCATGGACATCGCAAATCAGGTCAGCGGACATCTTCCTGATCTGTTCAATAAGCTGAGCGCCATTGCTTATACGGTAACGTCCGGACACTTTGATAATGTAACGATAATTCTGCAGATCGGGAAGGGTATTGAAGGCGTAGCGCAACATCTCGATTTCGCCATACCCCTTTCCTTTTTGCTGTGCTCCATCGTTTCCAGCGAACGACAATAGTCGGATTGTGCAATCACCGGTGTGTTTGTCTGCTTCTTCACGAAAGGGGGCAAGGTCGGCCTGTGAATTCTCGCAAAAGACAATATCGGCATCGCAGTTAAGCGACATCCAGGCTCGAAATGCTGTCAGGTAATCCTGTTGTCGCTCTTCGGGATCAGTTCGTTTTACGTAGGGAGTCTGGCCACAATTGATAGTTGCCGTGATAAAGACCAGTACATCAGACATACTTGACATTCCGTCTGCACGCCAGTGCATTGTGATTGCAGTTAATATTCATGTGAATGTCCCTTGATTTGTGGCAATGCTTTCTCTGGTGCTCGCCGTAGTTCCCGATTGTGGGGGATTGAGTTGGAAGTCTGCCGATGTCTTACTACGCAAGAGCGTGGTGATCGGCATTGTTTCTGCCAATGTGAGTCTTGTGGGCGAACGACGACGCAATGACAGCCACGCTAGTCTCCATGAACCGCTCGGCGCTGAACATCTTTGCTCGTTGCGCCAAGTGGTTTCGAAGAGCGCACTGTTTCTCTGCGTTATCGAGAACGGCGCAAATCTTGTCTGCCGCTTCATCTATTCCGCCAAACAACAGGTCAGGGGAGTCAAGTATCTCGGTTTGCCCGCCGTTGTTGGGAGCGAACACGATCGCACCTGCCTTGACCATCTCTGCAACCGAAATTCCGAAGGGCTCTGCGCAGCGAGTCTGGATTCCGAACCGGCAGTGAGCCAGAATGTGAGCCTTCTTTGAGCCGCCCACCTGGCCTTCAGTCGTAATCCAGTATTTTCGCAACTCACAAAGCCGCGCGATACGCCGCCCATAGAGATCATTGCCAATGTGGCCGCACAAGTGAAGTCGCATGGCATGCCCGCGCCGCCGCACTATTTCCAGAATGGCAATAGCCTTTTCTATTTGCTTCTCGGGTGCGATGCGGCCGATCATCGCAAAAGCAAGCTCTTTGGAATCCCAGGGGACATTTGGAAAGTCCGACCACACAGGTGGGTATATCACCGCCGCACACTCCACCCCACAATCTTGTTTGAGAAGTGTCGCGCTCCAGCGCGAATTGGCAATTATGACGTCGCCCCGGAGCACATCCCGCCTAGAGGGCCTTTCATAAGCTGCAGCAATTGCCAGATACGCTCTGCGCATGAGTGAATCTCTGTAAATCAAGCCGGGGGAAGGGGGATCGAGGTGGTCGCGGATCTCATGATTCCAGCTAAAATCCGCAAGGAAGTGAATACCTGGTTGGCCCCAGTCTGTCGTGTTATATGCACTAACTCGCACATCGTATTCTCTTGCAATCCTAGAGGCGAACCGCTGATAACAGGCACCGCGAAGCGCCGAGGCATTGAATCGATGCATCGGGAAGGGAACTGGAGCTATCCGAACTTTGACTTCGTCTTCTCCCACCTGTGTCCCATAGTAGGCATTCAGTGCCGATAGGTTCCAACCGCCGGTCGTCATGACTGTCACATCAAAGTCATGCTTGAGCGCCTCGATCAGCCACATCACGACAGATTCCGAGCCGCCGCGTCCTAAGCGTGGATGGCCGATTACTACCCTCGGACGTCTATGGAGGGCAAATTGGTCTTTGCCTGGATCTGCCTCCAAAGTGCATAAAGCCTCATCTGTTATCGAGTCATTCGGTCCACTATTATCAGTGCCAAAGTCTGCGCGCGAGCCAAATTTCGAGGTGTAGTCGTCATGGGCCATCTCAGATCAGCAAAGCCTCAAGTGCTGTGCGACGATCTTCATCAAGTTCTTGCCATAGAACAGCGACAAAGTCATAACCAGCGGGCTGTTGTTTATCGTTGATGTGAAACAGACGAGTATGCCAAAGTGGCTTTGTATCAATGCCGAGGAACTCGTAACCGAGTCCAGATAGGATTTCTACTGATTGTTGTTCCCTGAAAGTGTGCCCATCAAGGTGGCACTCGAACACTATAATTGGTGGACGCTGTTTTGCGAGCCATTCCCGCATCGATGCAAGGATGACAGTCTCATGCCCTTCCGTGTCAATTTTTACAAGTGCTACTGCGGAACATTCCAGCGAATCCATGTACTCAGCAGCATTTTTGGTTCGGACGCTGATGGTTTGGAGATGCTTCATGGAGTCTACATTTATTGGCGACAGTGTCGTCATGCCCATATTTGATGGATCAGTGACACTCATGACCGCAGAGCCATCGCGATCAGAAAGCGCACATTCGTGAACAGTCGCATGCGAGTAGCCGTTGATTAGCAGGGAAGTGCGCAGGCACGACGCAACAAGTGGTTGCGGTTCAAATAGGTGTACTTTGCCCGTGGAGCCAACACGCTTGGCAATAAATATCCCAGTTACACCAAAGTTGCCGCCTATATCCAGAGCCGAATCACCGTTACGGAGAACTGCGTCAATTACATCTGTGATCCGTGGATCATGTTCCCCCCATAGATACATCGACCGGCCAATATATTCGTTGGCGAACACAACGGCTTGCGCGCCGTATCTTAGCTTAGCAATGACCACGCCTTCTCCACATACCCACGCAGCAAACCGTGAATCGACTATCCTATGGCCAACCTTCACTGTCTTCAACCGGTGCACGGCAGATGCAAGAGCAGCACGGGCTATTTCTCGCACGAACATGGCAGGTACCGCATTCCTTTCAATTGAGAACAATGGAATATGATTCGAGTATCAACAGGCGAGCTGCAATGGACAGTGTCCCACGCGGTTGCTACGATACGGTATTTGTCAACAATAACAAGATGGCAGGTGGATTAGAAACATGTTGAAAAACTGCGAATGTCACGTACTTGAAAAGAAGATCGTCCTACAACGTACGCAGAGCGATCTGCAACGTCTCAACGACGGTTTTGGTGCTCCCATGTTGCCGCATGCCGAGACAGTTAAGCATTTTTTAACAAGTTAGTAGGGCATTCCTTTTTAGATACGTGCGCGCGAATACGGGCGCGCATCGAATCGCGATCATTTTCAGTCAGAAACAATGTGGCCACCGTAGTCACGCCTATGGCGCATATTACCAGGGATGATATACCGGCACTTAGCCACGCCGGAAAAAGGTTGAATCTCACAATCCACAGTGGAAATAATGCTGAAAGTGCAATGAGTGATGCAAAAGGAATCAGCATGCGGCCGACCACAAACCATATTGTCAGGTGGGCCTCATCGTATGCATTCTTCACTGAAAGTGGCATCATAATTACGGTCAGAGGCCCAAGGGCTGCGAGAGGAATTGCAGAGGGGCCAAAACGGCCGAGGAGCACAACCGCGAGCGCGAGGGAGAGACAGGCTGTGGCGAGTTGTCCCAGAGACGCGCCCCTAAATCGGTTCGTGGCCCAGCCCGCGATGGTGAGCATTTGAAGAAAGGCCTCTACCATGAAGGCAATCAAAAGGAGATGAAGCAGCATGGGGTCCGGATCGATGTGGTGATGTGACCAGAACGAGATAATCCAAATCCCGCCCGACCAAAGAATTGCAGTGAGACTGATTGCAATCACCGCGTCTATAGCTGCCGAGATGCGAAAGAGACTGCGCAGCTTATCCTTGCTCGGCTGGGCCGCAGCGGCGCTGAATTCGGGGCCCAGAGGGGCCCGGAGTAATGTTAACATTCCCCGGACTACGTTGGCGACGGTGCGAGTGGTGGCGAAGAGTGCCACTGATGGCCCGCCGAGCGCGCGGCTCAAGATTACGATTGGACCCTGTACAGTGAGGGCGGTGGCAATCATTGAGATACCAAACTGCCCGGTGGGCGCGGCGAGACTTTTGGCTGTGTGCCAGTCTGCGTCACGGATTCGCGGCATCAGGCCCGAACGCCGCCAGCTGAGGAGTCCTGCTGCGAACACTAAAGTGAGCAATGTGGTGCCCGCAGCCACAATGGCTAGTGACGCTGGGCTTGCGCCTAAGATTAATGCAATTGCAGTGATAACTACTGCGAAAAACATAAACGCATTGTAAAGCCACTGGTATGTTGCGAATTTACCAATTGCAATATAGACAGAAGTAAGTTGACGCCCCGGGATATTGGCCAGTAGTGAAATGCCCAGGCAGAGAAAGATAATGCGAGCGTCGCGTTGATCAATTACCGTTAATCCAAGCCATTTATTCACGCGAAAATAGAACAGTGAAAGTGCGCTGATCAGAACAATGCCGATTCCGGCGATCATGAGTGAGGTAGCCCACGCAGTGCCCTGTATCCGCTTAAATGCCGGCCAGTCATTGCGCGCGTAAGCCATGGTAGCTGCATTTGTTGCGGCCGTGGTAACACCAAAGTCCAGGTTAGCGAGATAGTTTACAACGGAGTAAAGGGCCATCCATTCGCCGTAGACAGCCACGGACCAGAAGTGCAGGTATAGAGGGAGAAGCAGCAGGTTACTGCCAATGCTCAGCCCGTATGCAACTACCCCCGCGCCGGTTCCGTGCAGCATGCGCGCAATAATTCCAGTGCGCCTGGCGCTGGAGGCGGGGTTCTCAAGCGCGGACAGGTCGGCCTCGAAAGGATCACTTTGAGTGGATAGAGGTTGTGGCATTCGAAGTCTCGCGGCGAAGTAACTCCATACCCGCATAAAAGATAAATCGTGGACCGTCCAACAGATCGCGCCGCCAGAGTTTGCGGGGTTCCTTGAGGAAGCGGTAGACCCATTCAAAGCCAGCACGGCCCATCCACTCAGGGCAGCGGGGAACTGTTCCGGCGACAAATGCAAACGCGGCGCCGACGCCTATGGCGACGGGAATATCGAGCTTGGCTAATCGTTCGTGGATCCAGATATCTTGCTTTGGCATGCCGAGCGCGACCCAAAGAATGTCTGGCCGGGCGGTATTGATCCGCTCGATGATTTCCGTCTCCTCGGACGGAGAGAGAGAGCGGAAGGGCGGGGAATAGGCACCAGCAATTCTGTGGCCGGGATAGTCGCGCGCTACTGCCTCGCACAGCGCTGCCAGGGTCTCTTCTGTATCGCCGTAGAAGTAGCTGCTGTAGCCTTTTTCCTCTGACCGCCTCAGAAACTCCCGCATGATTTCTGCGCCCGGTGTCCGGACTACATTGCGGCGCCCACGCAGACGCGCGAGCCAGACCGGCGCGATTCCATCGGGAACCCAAAGGTCTGCGCCATTGAGGATTGCATGGATGCGGGGATTCTGGTGCGCTTCAAGCAACCCGTGAAAGCCCGTTACGATTGCCCGGTGGCAACGTCCATCGCGTGACTGGATCCACCGCTCGATATGGTCCACCGTACGCGCAGCCGAGAGCAGATGTACGCGCGAGCCAAGAACGCGGACGGATGGCTGGGTGCACTCAGCGGATTGGTTTTCGATTGTAGTCATACGATGTTTTCAGGCAAACGCGATACTGCGGACGAGCCTTTTGCTGAATTGTTTGCCGAACCGAATCGCGGGGTGTTCGATGACGTGGTAGAGCACGAATGAGACAAGTGCTGTCAGCAGCACGGTCAGGATTGCGCTGACGAACACATTGCCGAAATGAAGAAGCGAAAAGCAAACCCACAGCATGGGAACGTGGCACAGATAAACGCCATAGGAATACTGAGCGATTGTTCTCGTACTCGCGTTCAACCAGACTCCCTTGACGTCCGCGAAGAATGGAATGGCGAGACCGGTTACAGCGCAGAAAGCCCAGTCGCGAACTAGGTCGAGTGATGGGGGCAGCCATATCTTGTGGTCGTTTCTGAATGTCCCATGAAGGAGGCCGTGCCAATCTATCCCGTAGACGCGGACAATATCTTCCAGCCTGTAGAGCATAACGAGAGCGACGACAACGAGCACCCATAGTGCGCCCGGGAGCCTGCGCCGCCCGGTTTCCAATAGTCTCCACGCAAGCACGCCCGCAAGAAAGCAAGGGAAATAGCGCAAGAGAAGAGAGTCGGAATCCATTTTGCTGCGCACAATATATTCCAATCCAGCGACGACGACGGTTCCAAGCCAGATCAGTGCAATTGCCCGCAGAGAAGGGAAGCGGCGAATCAGGATGTAGAGGAGAGGAAGAAATGCGTACATTTGCACTTCATAGGGAAGCGACCAGAGAACGCATAGAACCGACGCACTGCCCGTGATGTTTTGAATCAGGAAGAAGTTTGAAAATAGGCCCGGCCATCCAGGCCATATCGAGCCGCCTATTGCCCCTGCTAACCAGGGTACAGAAGGGATGTGGAAGGCGATGACCAGGCAAATAGTGAATAGGCTCAATGGGTAAATCCGGAAGATCCTTCGTACGATAAACACGGTGTACAGCCTGACACCGGATAACTCCATTCGTCCCATCGAGAGCATCAGGACCAACGACGTGTGCACAAAGAAAAGAAGAACGCCGAAGCGCCCGAGATCGCCGAGGCCGCGTATCCTCATAGCGGCCATCGTGTGGGTGAGAAAGACAAGTCCCACAGCGACGGAGCGCAGTAAATCCAAGTTTGCCAGATCTGTGGTTGCCTCGCTTGCAGATCGTGGTTTCAAAGTCGAGTTCTCGATGTCTTTAACCCGCGAACAATCTTCGGCAATCGCAGATGCTGTTGCTGCCACAGTTTGCATGGTCACATCGGTTCTTCATCGTTGTCCTGGCCGTAGCGGCCATAGTAGTTATATCCGTAATACGAATAGCCGCCTGACGATGTGTCGTGGCTCATCTGGTTCATGACCACTCCGATGATGTTAGCCCGGAGCCTTTTCAGCGTTGAAACCACTGCGGCAACGGCTTTGCGCTTGGTTTTACCGGCAAGGCTGACGATGAGTACTCCATCGGCCGCAGTGGCGATCTGGAGGCACTCGGCAAAACCAAGCAACGGGGGCGAATCCAGAATTACAAGGTCGTACTCCTTGTTGAACTCGTCCAGCAGGGACGAGAGACGCGGGCCGATGAGGTCTGCGGCACGATGGGAGCTTGGACCTGCCGGGAGCAGACTCAGGTTAGGCCTGCCTTCGATCGGGAGGACGACATCCTGCCAGGGCATCTCGCCGGTGAGCACATTGGAAAGGCCTTCGCGCGGGTTGATGCCAAACTTTGAATGAAGGCTGGGGCGCCGCAGGTCGGCGTCTACCAGCAGCGTTTTTTTGCCGCGATCGGCATTGGCTATGGCAAGATGGGCAGCGGCAGTGGTCTTGCCCTCAGACGGCGTGGCGCTTGTCAGTGCGATGGAGCGAAGCCGGCCCTCGAAGTCGGACAAGAGAATGGTGTTGCGGAGGGTCCGAATGGCCTCCTCGAAGTTGGAGGTTGCGCCGTAGTATCCCTTGCGATTCGGAACTGGAACGACCGCCGCGGGCGGCACCTCTCCCGGCGCCGGGACGATGGGCCTGTACAGTTGAGCCGCGGTGCGGTCAATGGGCATGGTACCAATGACATCCACCCCCAGAAAGCGGCTGGCCTCCAGCGGATCGCGCAGTGTGTTGTCGATGGAATCCAGAAGTATTGCAGCGCCGATGGCCAGAAGCGTCGATAGAAAAAAGGCCATCATTAGGTTCATTCGCTTATTGGGATAGACGGGGGACAGCGACGGCCGAGCCGCGTCGGCAATGCTGATGTTGTTATCCTGGAACCCGGCATTGATGTCTGCCTCCTGGATTTTTTTCACCAATTCGTCGTAAAGGGCCTTGTCGGCATCGGCCTCTTGCTTCAACTGTCGATACTGGAAGGATCGCGAATTGAGGCTGTCCCACTCGGCTTTGGTTTTTGCTACGGTTCTTTGGAGTAACTGCTCGCGGCTGAGTGCTTGGCTATATTGCACTGCGACTCTCGCAGCAACGTTACTGCGAGCCTGGTTGAATAGCCTTTCATCTTCCGTGACGGCCGCCTCGGCCTTTCGGTATTCAGGATGATTGGATCCGTAAGTCTCTTTAACCATCGCGAAGTGCTGGCGCGCCTGTTCCAGATTGTCGCTGAGCTTATTGAGCGAGGAACCCTGTGAAGAAATCTGAGCAGCTTCAACAGAGCCGGATTGGATTGCTTCCAGTGCCGCTTGTTTATTTACCCTGTCGATTTGAGCGTTGGTATATTCGGTGTTCAGTTGCAGCAGGCGGGTTGAGAGAATGTTCGATTTATCTTCCGGGTCGATTACGTCCAGATCTTTTTCAAACTGCGCGAGGGCAAGGTTGGACTTCTCCATCTTTGCCTTGAGCTCATCGAGCTGTTTCTCCATGAACGAGGACAGGCTTGCTGAGGATCGGATGCGGATGTTATAGGCGTGCGAAAGAAATGAGTTTGCAACCGCGTTCGCAATGTCGGCGGCCTGCCGCGGGTCTGCAGAGCGATAGCCGATGAGCAGAAGATTTGTGCCGGTGGGCCGGCTGACCTGGAGAGCTCCGAGTGAAACCGGCGCTTCCACCTTTTCCTGCACCTGCGCCCCCGTCTGGCTGGACTTCCCATTGGTATTGAGCAAGTGAAACTGTTCGGCTACCGGACGGAGAACGGCGTCCGATTGAATCAGTCTGATCTGGGTGGCGAGGAATGTATCCGGATCCTCGATATAGGCCGTTGTAGAGTCCTGCCCTACAACCCCCGATGGAGCCTGAAAATCGACATTGACCGTTGCTGTCGACTCGTAGATAGGCTGCAACCTCGCCGAGACGATCGCAGTAACCAGAACGCAGGTGGCAACAAATGCGATGATCTTCCAAAGCTGACGGCGCAGAACCCAAAGATAGTGCGACAAGGGAACGGATGGCGCTATCGGTTCGATCTCCTGCTGCGGCGCAAACGGCGCATAATAAGCCACTGGTGGCAGATTGACGGCCGGGCTGGAGGGTACTGCCTCTGGCAGTCTCGCTTGTTCAGGCATGTTTCCTCTTCATTCGACCTAATGAACTATATAAACCAGAATGGCAGCTATGCCCAGGCCTGTGCCTATGGCCAGCCCAAGCGCCTTCGCACTCATCCGCTGACCGTTCCGAGTTGGAACGTAGAGGACGTCGTTGCCGTACAGAGGCACATCTGGAGCCTTTCGGGCCAATATCTTGTTGATTGGGACCGGTATCTCGCTCTTGTGGCCGGTGCTGTCATCGACACGGTAGATGTACGCCGTATGCGAGGAAAAGCTATCAAGGCCTCCGGTCAGGGCCATTGCCTTCAGAATGCTGCTCTCCGAACCGTTGGCAATCGAAAACGATCCGGGACGTTTTACGTTGCCTACAACAAATAGTTGGCCGCCGTCTGTAACGCGGATATTCTCTCCGCCGTTCAGTTTCATATTTGAAGCCGGGTTCGAGACGTCCAGAATGTCGCGCACCGGGATTCGCTCAGTCAGTGTTGCCGGAGCGCCATTCACGTTGGCCGTGGGGCGGCTTATCAAGATTTCCGTTCCTGCATTTTCTGCAAGTCCCCCGGCTCGCGTAATTGCCTCGAGAAGCGTCACGGTGCCGTTTGCCTGAAATGTTATTGGAGTCCTCACCGCACCAACGACAGTGATTGGCCGGCTGTGATACTCAACCACAGTGACGGTTACAACAGGGCTAACCATTAAATGCTCTTCGACCAGTGCCGTTGTGATGGCTTTCTCAAGTTCGACGGGCAGCAGCCCGTTCGCGTGAATCGGCCTTTGCAGCATCGGCATGCGAATATTGCCGTCGTCGTCTACACGGATCGTACGCGACAACTCCGGCGCGTCGTACACGGAGACTCCAAGCAGGTCTTCTTTGCCGAGCTTCTCCGGAGAAAGATTGGGACCACTGCTAAAGGTGGTTGCCCCGGCGGGAGCGGGGGGGGAATTCGCCTCCTGCTGGGCTAACGTTGAACTGGCAACCGCAATTGCCAGAAGGGAAATGGCGATACGTCTCATAAAGGACTCCCTGATCCAGGCTAGCGCCATGGTGCCATGCAGCCTCGATCGCGCTGCTCGGGCCGGCCGAGCCTTGCATTCTCATTCACTGATTGCCGTTGGTCTTCAGCGATGTAATGTCCGCCGCGAGCTGCTCGATCTTGCGATCCAGGCTTCTCATTTGAGTGCGGAATTCGTCCACGTGAATCCCGAGCACTTCCTCGCGGCTCGTGCTTTTCAGAAGCACGCGCATCGCGTCGCGGGTCAGGTCCGAGACGCTGCGCGCGCCTGTTACTGAACATAGACGTCTTAGAGCCGAATACTCCTCTTCGGAGAGCCGGACACTGATCATGCGTGAACGCGGATTCAAAACTGTCATGTTTGGTTTCGGAAAGAGTTGGAGTGAAATGGCCACAGTTGTCGCAGGCTGGGCAACGCCAACCATCGCGGTGGCAAATGATGCGAAGCTGCGTGGATTGACTCGCAGCAAACCCTGACTTCAGGAGTGATTTCAGGGCAGGCTTCGCCCCCGTTAGTCCCAGGCAATCGAAGTGACCTTAAGCAAGCCGCCCACATGTGAACCACTTGTGGGGCTGCCAGCGGAGGAGCCGGCTACCAGCTGGCGCGAACGAGCTCTGCGGTATTCAGATATTCACTAGAGATAGCACGCGTACACGAAAGATACAACAAAAATGTGAGACAGAAGTGTGACAATGCAGTATTTTCATAATTTCAACACATCTATATCATTTAATTGATATTATCCTCTGATTTCAATGCGAGATTGCGCGCAAACGTACGTCAATAGACGTCATATGTATGACGCCGTGGCGCAAACGGAAGCACGCGCCTCCTTTGCATGCGACCGATGCAATGAGAAGCTGTGGTCTATCCAAGGCAATTGAGGAATTCAGGCAGGCTTGCGCGGTTGTGTAGGGTACGATCAACAACCAGGAACCAGGGCAAATTTAGCAACGATCGCTTTAGCGCTGCGCATTGCGAAAACAACCCCTTAAGTCCCCACACGGAATCACTAACCAAAATCAGGCGTAAAACCCGCAGTTATCGGCTCGCTGGCGGTGTGGAGGAGCTACTGCCCTTGAGTGCCAGTGCAGTGCCGAGTGCGCCTCCGACAATGATGCCTGCGATGAGCCACTTCTTTCCTGTCGACATCCCAGTGGCTCCATTGATGTCCATATCCTTCACGCAGAGCATTGCTCCGGCCCCACCTGCTTGCCCTTGTAAGGTGCCGGATACGACGACTTTATCCCCTACATATTTGTGGGAATCCTTGCAGGTCAAGACGTACTTCACATTTTCGTCGGTGGTCAGATAATACGTGCCATTCTCGAAGGTCACCAGACCAACTCCGGAGAACGCATTAACGTCTGCGCCGGTTTGCATGGCGAACGAGACTACGCGGCCCGGGCGGACATTCGCCAGCAGAACCCCATGGTCATTGGTCACTCCGAAACTGCCATTCAAAGAGGCGACTTCTACAGTGTTGTCGGCCTTCAGGGAAACTACTCCGCGCGAATTCGGCTCGTTTGGGGTCACGCGCAGGCCATTTGCATCCAGTTGGAATGGACCGGAGGCGGCCACTTCGCTTTCTCCCTGCTGCAAGACCAGGCGATTGCTGTAGAGGGTGCCGCGCGAACTGGAAGACAAGGTAATTTCTGCGCCCTTGCTCAGGCGCAAATCAGCAGTTGCCTGTCCGGTTTCCACAACAGACCCGTCAAACAGGGTGGCGTTGCCTTTGACCGCGTAGCTGTCCACGTGCATATCTCCGCGCGCATTCACGGTGCCAATCGAGACCGTTGCGGCGGCAGCATAGGACAACATGCACAACACAATTGCAGCAACTTGCAGTTTCCTGAACATGTCTCGCCCTCGCGGCTCGCGGTGCAGACACACCACGACTCGTCACTTTACTCGATTATACCCCAAAACACAAAGGACTTCAAGGTGCTTCCTCGTTGAAATAAAGTCAGTTACGCATTACCTATGCAATACATTCAACCATAGACTCTCTGCCCTCTAGTACTTAACGGAAAGTGTCCGATTTTCAACAGGGTCTTATCCTTTCAGGTAGATAAACTACGCGGTGCTCTGCTGCGGGCTAAAATCGCAAGAGGGTCGAAATTGGGTTAGAGTGTCTCTGCACTGTTTATTCAGAAATTGCCTTCTCTTGGTGCTATGTTTTCCCGTTGACTATGATGCCTTCTTCTAGCCGGTTTTTGGCCAGTGCGCTGCGAATCGTCGTTGTTGCCGCCTGCTGTTTCGGGATCTGGAGTTCGCTGAAGCTGGCGCGCGCGGACTACCTGTTCCGTCAGGACACGGAGGAGTCCGTGCGTGCGGCAATTCGCGTTGTGCCGGACGCGTGGGAATACTACATGCGCCTGGCTCAGTTCGACCGGGCCGATGCGCGGAATCTGCTGACCACGTCGCTCAGCTTGAATCTCTACGACGCCCAGGCGGACATCGAGTTGGGTCTGCAATACGAGGCCGAGGGCGACTATGCGCGCGCCGAAAAGCAACTGCTTCAGGCTTACGCCGTGGACCACACCTATCTGCCCCGCTGGAGCCTTGCCAACTACTACTTTCGCCGCGACAACATGCCGGCCTTCTGGGCGTGGGCCCGCAGCGCCGCCGCCATGCCGGCCGATGACGTTGGTTCGCTCTTTGAGCTGTGCTGGCGCGTTTCGCCTGATCCGGCGCGGATTACTGCGGCAATCCTCAATGACAAGCCCGAATTGATCCGCCAGTACATTGGCTTTCTGCTGGCCAAGAATCAGCCTGCCGCCGCTGCCGCAGTTGCGCCCCGCCTGATGCGATCCGGCGACCCGGCTTCTGATCGTCCGATGATGTTTACCGTCATCAACAGGCTGGCTGCCGGCAATGAAGCTGCCGATGCCAGCGCATTGTGGCGCTTGTTGATTGAAAAACGCTGGGTCGTTGCCGATTCCACCGTGCCCAACAACGCCGGTTTTCAGCGCGACCCGCTGCCGGTCAGTTTCGACTGGTCCATTCCCGAGTATGAGGGCCTGCACTCCTGGCCCGGCTCTTCGGGCCTTGAGACCGAATTCACCGGAAGACAGCCGGAAGACTGCACGATTGCGGATCAGGACGTAGTGCTCGCGCCCGGCAAATACACACTGGCCTATGCCTACCACACCACCGACATTCCTCCCGACACCGGAATCCATTGGCAGATGATCGATCCGAAGTCGAATCTGATCCTCGCCGAATCTCCCGCTCTCTCCAGCGAAGAAGTGAAACACGCATCGATGGGCTTCCTGATTCCGCCGGGCGTATCTCTGGTTCGTCTTCGCCTTGCATACCGGCGCACGCTCGGGACAACGCGCATTGCAGGCATGCTCGACGTGGACTCGGTCCAAATTAAGAAACTGCCCCGGTGATCGCTTGTTCGGGATGCCGCTTCTGGGTGCGATACCCCGAAAGACTACGGTCGCGGCGACGCAGTTGTCGCGGCTGGTGTTTCCTTTTGCGGATCCGGCGTGTTCTGTGTTCGCGACATATAAAGCAGCGCCAGCAGCACGAACATCCAGCCGGAAACCGCTGGGCGCGGAAACGGAAAATCCACGCAAGCGTGCAGCATGATCGCGATCAATCCCATGCCCCAGGGATTGCGAGCGGCCATAGGAACGGCAACGGCAAACGGGATCAACACCAGCAGAAGGAATGGGAATCCGCCGTCTGCGGCGAACTCTGCCCAGTCGTTGTGCGTGTGGTTGGCGTAAAACGGAAAGTCCTTGATTGCGTATCGCTGGTAGACCTCGGGGAAGGTTCCGAGCCCATACCCTGTCAGCGGCCGGTGGATTGCCATGTCGGCGGCGGCCAACATGAACTCCTTGCGCACCAGGTAAGGATCATTCTGCTGGTAGCGCTCCCAGACACGTTGCCAGCCAACCGCAAGCGTAAAGGCCGCGGCCAGCACGGGGACCATCACCAGCATGGCGGTTGTTGAGCGTGTGGGCAGCCCTGTCTTTGGGTCCCGCAGTTTCACAAGCCCGATCACAAGCATGGCCAGCAGTTCCGCGGTGCAAAGCGCTGCGCCGGCGCGCGATGCCGAACCGATCACCGATCCATACAAAAGGCCGCCCGAAAGCACATACCACCACGAGCGCCAGCCCTCACGCAGCGCTCGCCAAAGAGCGATAGGCAGAGCCAGTTCCACAAACTGCGCATAGTTGTTGTAGGACGGAAAAGTGGCGTAGACATCCGGATATCCGGTGGGAAAGAGCCAGAGAACCAAGCCCTTGGACGTGAAAAGCTGTGCCAGGCAGAGCACCGCCATCGCCGTTGCAAACACCAGGAACGCGCTCAAAACATTTCGCCGGGCGGTACGCGCTCCAGCAACAGTTTGCGTGAGAAAAAACACCCCCGCAAGCGCGCCCCAGCGCAGGACCGAGGCGCGCGTCTCAAGGCTGGAGGCCGTTGTATGCAGAGCCAGCTGAATCACGCCCCAAACCGGGATCAGGTAGACAAGAATCGGCGCCAGACCGCCGGCAACCTGCTCCTTGCCGCCCCTGATGCCAGACGCCAGGTAAATGGCGAGCAAAGCAAAGATGCCGATCTGGAAGCCCTGGAGCGCCCAGGCCTCGCGCACAAACATCGTGACGGTCGAGAACATGAGGCATAAAAACAAGCACGCGCCCACAACCATCGGCGTGTGCCGGCTGGCTTTAACCGCCCGGCCGTTCAAGCCGGAATCCGCGCTGATAGGGATGACGGGCAATGCGACCATTGTAAGCCACACCCGTACGTTGTTGTGCAAGCAGGAGTTTGAGTTTCGGTTGCCGCCGCACCGGTGTCAGTGGTCGCGCGCTTATTTGGGGGACGGCTCGCCTGTAGTAATTGGTTCCATCTAACGCAGAAACCCCGGAAATGCCCTGAATCCAGCCAAGATCCAGCCGACATTGATTCCGCCGATATTTCCTCCAGATGCAAACGTGGAGGGAATCATGAACACTGTAAGCGGAACGATGCTAGGCTTGGCGCTGGCGATGGGCAGTCTTGCTTGTTCGGCGCAGGATGCGAAGATTCCGATCAAGCAACTTGAACGAGAAGCGCAACTATCCGCCAGAACTTCCGTGCCTGCCAATGAGGCTGCAATCGGCCGCGCCTCGGAAGCTTACTCCGGGTCGTCGTCTTCGGGCTTTGTCTTCGTGCCCCCCGCGCCAAAACCTCCACGCACCCTGAGCAAAGGATTCTTGGTGCTCAATGGCCTGCATCTCGGCATGGCCATCTTCGACGTCGAAATGACGCAGCACTGCATCGCGGACCAGCATTGCGTCGAGGGCAATCCCATTATGCCGTCGTCGCACGCGGGCCAGCTCGGGGTGAATTTCGCTCTCGTCAGTTACAGCACGTTCATGAGCTACCGGCTCAAGAAGAAGGAAAGCAAGCTCTGGATTCTGGCGCCAACCGCCGGAATCGTAGCGCATACGGTGGGTGTCGTCTCTGGATTCGCGCACTACTAGCCCTCGACTTTCTAATCCTGACGCCACGCTCTCCGCAACGGCTGGGCATGCGCCCAACCAGAACGCCGGGGCCAATAGTGGCCCGGGCGTTTGCGCATGGCCGCTTGACAGATCGAGCACATCGGTAAAATAATATGACTGTTGGTCACAAACGGGTGTTATTCGTTTATGAGCATTGGTCGCAAATCAAGCCGGATCGTTCCACGCAGTGCTTCAGCCGTCCCCGCTTCTCATTCGCAGCCCACGGGACGCCGACAGCGCCGCGCCGCGGAAACCCGCATCCGGCTTTTCCGCTGCGCCTTGCAGCTCTTTGCCCAGCGCGGTTTTCAGAACGTGACCGTTGAAGACATCACTGAGGCTGCCGACGTCGGCAAGGGCACCTTTTTCAACTACTTTGAAACCAAGGATCACGTCCTGGGCGTGATGGCCGAAATTCAGCTTGGCAAGATCCATGCAGCATCTTCGCGCGCCGTCGCCGACGGACTAACCGTCTATGCCGTGTTGCGTCAGCTCGCGCAGCGACTCGCCGAAGAGCCGGGACGAAGCCCAGGTCTGGCGCGTGCCTTCATCTCCTCCTTCCTGGTCAGCGGCAAGGTCCGCGAAATTCTGAAACGAAACATGATCGAGGGCCGTAAAGCAATTGCGGCGGTTATTGTGGAAGGTCAGAAGCGGGGCGAGATCGACCCGGCCCTGAATCCGAAGAAACTCGCGCTCCAGTTCGTTCAGGCGTGCATCGGGTCTGTTCTGCTTTGGTCTCTCCACGAGAAGCCCGCGCTGAAGCCATGGATCGAAGACAGCTTCCAGCACTTCTGGAGATCGATCGCCGTCTCCGGCAAAAAGAAGGCATCATGAAATCATTGTTTTTCAAAATAGCTCTTCTTTCTCTGGCCTGCGCGACCGCGGGCCCTGTTTGCGCGGCGCAGCAGGCTGCGCCTTACCGGCTCACGTTGCAGGACGCCATTCATAAGGCTCTGCAGGCAAACCTCAGCGTGCTCGTCGCCGGAACCCGCGTGGACGAGTCCGAGGGCACGCGCGAGCGCAGCAGGGCCGCAGCGCTTTTTCCGCGTGTAAGCGCGCAAACCTACGCTAACGTGCAGAATCGCAACCTGCGTGCCTTCGGCATCTCGCTGCCGGGAATGCCCGAGGTCGTGGGCCCCTTCTCCAACTACGACGTGCGTCTTTATGCGCAGCAGAACGTGATTGATCTTGCAAGCTATCGTGCGTACAGGGCCAGCCAGTTCGCCGTGGATGCCGGCAAAATGGACGAGCAGGACGCACGCGATTTGATTGTCCGCTTTATCGCTGCGCTTTATCTTGACGCCCAATCGGCCGAGGCTCGCGTCGATGCCGCTCAGTCACGCGTGACGGATTCAAACGCCCTGCTCAAACTTGCCACCGACAGGCATGACGCCGGTGCGGCCACGGGTGTTGACGTGCTGCGCGCCCAGGTGCAACTGGCCAACGACAAACAGGCGTTGCTGGTGGCGCAGAACCAGTTGAAGCAGTCTCTCCTCGCCTTGGCGCGGAATCTCGGCATGAGTCCAGGCACGCCGCTCGAACTCGCCGAACCTCTGCGTTACGAGCCGCTGCCGCAGTCGCAACCGGACACGCTTCTGGCCGCGGCGCTGAAAGCGCGCGCCGATTATCTATCTCTTGCCAGCCAGCGCCAGAGCCTCATTGAGCAGCAGCGCGCCAGTCGCGCGCGGTTCTATCCCAAGCTGAGCATCAACGGAAACATCGGCGAAATCGGCCGCAGCGTCGGCGGAATGCAAACCACTGGCCTCATTCAAGGCCAGATTGACTTTACGGTCTTCGACCGCGACCGCGCAGGCGAGGCCGCGCAGCTTGCCAGCCGCCTCAGGCGCATCGACGATCAGATCGCCGACCTCGAGCGCGGCGTCGATCAGGACATCCGCCAGGCCCTGCTCAATCTCGATTCCGCCGCTGAACAGGTCGATGTGGCCAGCCAAGGACAGCAACTGGCGCAGCGCGAACTCCTGCTGACGCAGGATCGCTTCAAGGCCGGCACTGCCAATAACGTCGAGGTCGTCACCGCTCAGGACGAGCTGGCGCGCGCCGAGGAAAACTACATTGTCGCTGTTTCAAGTCATGTGGACGCCAAGTTTGCTCTCGCTCGAGCTATGGGCGATACCGAGAAAAATATTCAGCAATTCATGGGGAATCCGTAACCGATTTCCTGCAAGTAGGCTGCATTTCTGATTGTACTGACTAGGCTCCGCACAAGGATAAACATCATGAAACGACTCATACCGATCGTGATTCTGCTGGCCGCGGCCATCGCTGCCGGAGTGTACTTCTATCCGCGGTTCGTAAAAAAGCCTGCCCCGACGAACGAACTCACACTCTCCGGGAACATTGAGGCGCACGAAAGCCTGGTGGGCTTCAAAGTGCCTGGCCGCATCGTTGAGTTGCCGGTCGAAGAAGGTCAGCAGGTGGAGCAGGGCGCTCTGCTCGCGCGGCTTGAAGATGCCGACTACAAGCAGAAGGTAAAGATCGACGAGACTACCGTGGCCGCGCGCGCGTCCAGCCTCGCCCTCACTTTGGCCGGAACCAGGGAGCAGGAGGTCAAGGTGTCACATCAGATGGTTCTCGATGCCCAGGCCGATCTGGCGCAGAAGAAGGCCGACAATGATCGCGCCCAGCAACTCTTTGCCAAAGATGAAATCTCCGCGCAGGACAGCGAACTGGCCGCAACCGCGCTCAAGCGCGCGACCGCAAACGCCGCCGCCGCCCAGCAGCGTTACAACCAGGCCGTCGAAGGAAGTCGCAAGGAAGATATAGCCATCGCCCGCGCCAACCTTGCTCAAGCCGATGCCAGCCTTGGCCTCTCACGCATTAACGAGTCTTACACAACCCTGCGTGCTCCATCGAGCGGTGTGATCACCGTGCGCCAGGCCGAACTTGGTGAAGTGGTCTCGCCCGGCGCGCCGGTGGTTACGCTTGCCGACCTCGATCACGTGTGGCTCCGCGCCTACATTGCCGAAACCGATCTGGGCAAGATTCACTGGGGTCAGGATGCCTCCATCACTACGGACTCCTATCCCGGAAAGCAATACCACGGGCGCATCTCGTTCATCTCTCCCGACGCCGAGTTCACGCCCAAGAGCGTGCAGACCTCGACCGAGCGCGTTACGCTCGTTTACCGCATCAAGATTGACATCGACAACCCCAATCACGAACTCAAGCCGGGAATGCCTGCCGACGCGCACATCCAACTGGCCGCCGCTCCGCCCAACTCCAATCCCCCAGCGCCCGCAAAACAATGATGGACCAGTTCCAATCCGCAAGCGCACCCGCCATCAAGGCCGAAGCGCTCACCAAGAGTTTTCCCGGCGTCCGAGCTGTCGATGGACTCAGCATCGATGTGCGCGCCGGAGAAATCTTTGGGCTCGTCGGGCCTGACGGGGCAGGGAAGACCACCACCTTGCGCATGCTGGCCGGCATCATGCCGCCCGACTCCGGCCATGCAACCGTTGCCGGCTGCGACGTTGTGCGCAATCCCGAAGCCGCCAAGCACGCGCTCAGTTACATGCCGCAGCGCTTCGGCCTCTATGAAGATCTCACCGTCGACGAAAATATCCGCTTCTACGCCGATCTGTTTGGCGTGCGCAAGGCTGAACGCACCACCCGCTCCACGCAGTTGCTCCAGGCCGCGGGCATGAGCGAATTCCGCACGCGCATGGCCGGCAAACTCTCCGGTGGCATGAAGCAGAAACTCGGGCTTGTCTGCGCGCTCATTCATCGCCCCAAGGTGATTCTGCTCGACGAGCCCACGACGGGCGTCGATCCCGTGTCGCGCCGCGATTTCTGGCGTATTCTCTACGAACTCGTCTCCGAAGGCGTCGCCATTCTCACCTCGACCGCGTATCTGGACGAGGCCGAGCGCTGCCACCGCGTCGCTCTCATGCATCAAGGGAAATTGCTCTTCTGCGACACGCCCGAAAACCTCAAATCCCAGATGCGCAAGGGCGTGCTTTCGGTTACCTCTCAAGAGCCGCGCCGATTGCGCGACGCGCTCGAGCACGCCGACGGAATTTCAAGCCTCGTCCTCACAGGCGATGGCGTACACATCGTTGTCGATAGTGCCGCAAAACGCATTCCAGAATTCGAATCGC
>Ga0307377_10002150_pt1 | contig 23600 bp, 17 predicted proteins | sample TR3MG_FD_202535 | JGI IMG/M metagenome (GOLD analysis project Ga0307377, IMG submission 202535) | Soil microbial communities from Risofladan, Vaasa, Finland - TR-3 | ecosystem: Environmental > Terrestrial > Soil > Coastal area > Acid sulfate soil | place: Finland: Risofladan, Vaasa | collected...
GGGAGGAGCGCGGGCATGTATATCGTGACGAGAGTGCATCCAAACGTCATTGCGACCACGAGCGGACCAGCGGTGACGATAGGTGGGCGACGCGGACCACAGCCGATTCACATGCGGCAGGGGGAGATGGATGGGGCGTGCGGTCCATATTGCGTGCTGATGGCGCTCATGGCGCTGCGCGTGGTCAGAAGGGGGTGGGTGACGTACTCGGCAGCGAAGGCGCCAAGGGGGGTGAGGGCGGCGTTGCGGCTTACGTCCAAGTGGTACTTCAGCGGAACGGCGGTGCGGGATCTGGCCGAACTCGTGCAGCCGCTCAATCGCTTGGTCACGACGCGCACCAGCAAAGCGTCGCACGCCGCCCTCGTCCCCTTCATCTTGGACAATCTCGCCGAAGGGCGGCTGGTAGTCGTCTGGATCAATAACAGCGCGCGCCGGCTGAAGCATTGGACGCTGGTGCTGGGGGTGGCGGGGGTGCAAAAGCGCGACAACTTTACGCCACAGCACTTCTTGCTGCTCGATCCGAGCGAAGACCCCATCCCGCTGCTCCAGTGGAACTCCACGCTCGCGGTGACGGCTGCGGCACCAGGCAGCCGAGCGCGGCTGTGGCTCGAGCGCAATGGAAAATCGACGCTGGTGACGCTGCAGCATGCGCTTGCGATCGGGCGGCGGGATAAACGGAGCAAAAATCATGGGCAATAAAGAAGCGGGGGACGGCGGCATGAGGGCGGAGCGCACGATTGCGCGCGCGTTGAAGCTGGTCGAAATGAAGCTGCGCGCAAGCGAGAGCGTGCTCACCAGTCCACGTCTGGTGCGCGAGTACTTGATATTGAAACTTGCGCCAAAAGAGCACGAGATCTTTGCGGCGCTATGGCTCGACGCACAGCATCGCGTGCTCGCGTGCGAAGAGTTGTTTCGCGGGACGCTGACGCAGACGAGCGTTTATCCGAGGGAGGTGGTGAAGGGGGCGCTGCGCTGCAACGCGGCGGCGGTGATATTCGCGCACAACCATCCATCTGGGGTCGCCGAACCGAGTCGCGCCGACGAGCTGCTCACGCAATCGTTGAAGACTGCGCTCGCGCTGGTGGATGTGAAAGTGCTCGACCACTTCATCGTGGGAGGGGCGGTGGTGATGTCGTTCGCGGAATCGGGACTTCTTTGATATGTGGAGTTGGAGTTTCTTGGCGCTCGGAGAGCCACGACCAGGACTGCACATATCTATGGCTGCATCCGGCGCAGCCACGTGTGAACTCAAGCCGGCGCAGATGATGATCGATGGGCAGCGGCGCGTAGCGCATTTGGCTTTGAGCCGCCCCGCGAAGTCGGTCAACTACTGCGGGAACGGGGTTCGCGCAAGCAACTTGCGCGTCATCGGAAGCAGATCGACGACAACCATGGAGCCCTCCTGGGTGGTGGATGGAGGGCGTCACGCTACCAATAATTATGTGAAGCAAACCAGCAGAAAAAACGGCCCCTACCCAGGCAGAGGTCGTTCTACTCCACATATCAGAGTCGTCCACATTCGGCGAAAAATGTTGAGCTCACCATTTTTTGCGGAGCGCGGGCTGCTGTAGAGGCGGCGAATACGCTCAAGACGCGCTAAGCGCGATTAGCGAGGGTCAGAAAGCGGCACAAATATGAGGAATTCAGGACATGGGAAAGCACGACGAGTTGGCGACGTTGTTGAGCGGGACGCCGCTGCGGGCGACGTTCAGAAAGTTTCTGGAAGCATCGCATGCGCCAAGCACGGTGAGGGCGTACAGGGAGGGGGTGGCGCATTTCAAGCGCTGGGGAGGCAAAATTCCAGCGACGGAGACGCAGGTGGCGAAGTATTTGGCGGCGTACGCTGGAAAGTTGGCGAAAGCGACGCTGGAGCAGCGATTGGCTGCGATTCACGCAGAGCACTTGGCGAGGGGGCTCAGGTCGCCGGTACGCGGGCAGCTGGTGCGGGCGACGATGAAGGGGATTGCGCGGCTGTACTCGAAAAAGCAGCGGCAGGTGCGGCCATTGCTCAAAGAGCATCTGGTGGCGATACTGCGCTATATGCGCGGGGTGGAGGGGGCGAGGGACAGGGCGCTGATGCTCATCGGGTTCATGGGCGGGTTCAGGCGGTCGGAGCTGGTGGCGCTGGACATGGACGACATTGAGTTCACAAAGAGCGGGTTGGTGATTGCGGTGCGGCGCAGCAAGACGGACCAGGAGGGGGAGGGGCGTCAGGTGCCGATTCCAAAGATGCGCGGGGCGCTTTGCGGGGTGCGGGCGCTGCGGGCGTGGCTGGAAGCGTCAGGAATCGAGGAGGGGGCGGTGTTTCGGTCGATCAATCGGCATGGGCACATTGCGGAGAAGCGCTTGTCGGGGGCGGCAGTGGGCTGCATCGTGAAGTATTACGTTGGACGCATTGGGCTGGACGCGAGCGAGTACTCGGGGCACAGCTTGAGGGCGGGGTTGGTGACAGCGGCGGCGCGGGCAGGCGCGGCGACGTGGCAGATCAAGCGGCAGACGGGGCACAAATCGGATGCGGTGCTCGCGCGCTATATCAGGGACAGCGGGCAGTTCGCAGACAATGTGGCTAAACTCATCTTTGGGAAGTAGCAGGATGAGGGCGGGCGAGAAGTGTAGCGATGACGTGTCGCGCCTGGCGAGCGAACGCGGTGCAACTGGGGAGTCGCGGGCACAAGGTAGAAACGAGGCGGCCTACCGTTTAATCTGACGCTTCTTTTGTCCTAACCGCATCTGCTCTTCCACGTTCGCGAGTAACTGCGATGGTGTAATTTCAAGCACTGCACAAAGCTTGAAAAGAATGCGAACGCTTGGACTATTGCGTCCAAGTTCGATGAGCGAAATGTAATTGCGCTCCACCCCCGCGTCGAGCGCGAGCGCCTCCTGCGACAGCCCGCACCGCTTACGCTCCGCTCTCAAAACTTCGCCAAACGCACTTTCCAGTCGCATGCCAACCCCTTATGGAGTTGACACTAAGCTGAGCGAGTAATATCGTCTTCACAATATATTGGGCAAACGAGAATTTCTAGTTGGCTATTTGTTCGGTCAATCAGGGGGATTCAAAAATGGCAAAGCTTACGAAATGCAAGACGTGCGGCAAGGAAGTTGCGGCATCGGCGAAGGTCTGTCCAGGATGCGGCGCGAAGCTGAAGATGGGAATGTTCTCAAAGATTGTGCTGGGTGTCGTTGGTCTTATCGTCATCGTTGGGATTGCGGGAGTGGTCTTTAAGCCGTCACCCGAAGAGAAAGCGAAACAGACAAGTCAGAAGCTACAACAACTGGCCGCGATGAGCACAGTAAATATTGATTTTCAATCGGCCTCGGTTGATAGTCAGATCGAAGCGAACAAGGGGAACGCCATCACTACGAATGTCGTGGTTCAAGGCGTTGAAAAGTTGGAAAATCGATACAAGGTGACTTCGTTGCTTAGCAACGCAGGGGTAAACGTAAAAGGGGTGTTCCTTTATCTCTATCCCCGTAATCCACAAGACGAGCAAGCCATCGCAAATCTCAAAACACTTGAGACAATTCAAGTCAAAGGGATCATTTCGGGTACGCTGCTAGGCAATCTCGAACTCGATCCAGCGATTCTCGCAATGAGCTCTCCCGCAGCTTTATCGCAATCTCAGCCAAAAGCGGAAGCGCCAGCGCAGCCTAAGCAGGAAGTAGCAGCCGCAGTGCCTGCCGCGGCGAAAGCAGATTTTTCTACGTTGGTTGGCAAGCCCCCCTCGGATGCACTTGAGCATCCAGCGCTCAAAGCGAAGTTTGCCAGCCTATTGGGCGCGGCGCTTAGCGACTTTGCAGATCGGCTGAACGTTAGCAGTGGAATCGAGGTTAATGGAAATTATTATGTCGGAGCGGGCTGTGCGCCGCATCTTTGTAGCAGTGATGAATCGATTTTCTCTATTGACAAAAACACAGGCACCGTTGTCGCCGCGATGCTAATGGGGGGAAAGGAGATCCAAATGTTCGGCGCAAGCTCGCCGAACGAACTCCCGCCGCCATTGTTGCAATGGTATAAGGAGAAGGGAGGACATTCGGTGAATGCACAAGCATCGCGATCCTCGAATGCTTCGGTGCAATCCCCAGAGACTCGCGCGGCCCTCGATTTCGCAATCGCGTTTATCAAAGCCCATATCTTCGAATGCGGAAAATTACGCTTTGTTGCACGTAGGAATCCCCCCGATTTTGATTACGTCTACCAAATACTTGACCCGAGGGTTGCCGTTCAGCCCACGAATGCACCTAGCGACATTGATAAACTGAATGGACTTGAATGGCGGGGTCGCATGATTTTATTAGCGAAAGCGGCTAGAAACGTAGACTTCGACTTTAAGCGCGAACCCGACAGCAACAAGGAAACTGGGGAAATTCTCAGATTTGGTAAATGGAACCAATGGTTTGATCCAATGAAACCGCCTGCTTTCGTAACAAATATTGAGAAAAGGCGCGGCGAATGGAAGGTTGTTCCAGATCCTTTCGCTGGCCAAGGTGAGTACTTGAAACCCGTAGACTGCACTATCCTTCCCGCGCCACCAAAATAAGAGTCACTGTAAGGCGCATCCAACCTAGAGACTACCCGACAATGAAATTAAAAATATGGGAGTAGTTGGGGAGGGGGTGAATCGCTTGCCGACGGCACGGGTGGCAGCTGAGGAGACGCGGCTGCCGTTCAAGCGTAGACTAACCTCGCGCTAGGATTGACAAGGGCATAGAATTACTCAGTAGTCGGTAAGTAAAAAGCGACATTAACAGCCCGGAGAAGCGCGCCAGTGTTTGTTCTGCGAACAATGGTTGTAGTGGAGCTAACAGATTTCTGAGTATAAGGGCGGTGGGCAGTTGATTGGATCTTGAGTTCTGGGATGACATTGGTAAATCCATGGAACTTCAGGTTATGCGTAGAACAATAAGCAACCAATGCGCTACAGCGATCACCAACTCGCGTACTTCGCGCACCAGCTAACACGCCGTGCCGCGTCAAATTCCATGGACCGCATGGCCGGTGCTCTGCTGGACGCTCAGGTCGATCTGAATCCCCATCAGATCGACGCTGCTCTATTCGCCACGAGCAATCCACTATCCAAAGGCGCAATTCTTGCCGATGAAGTCGGGCTCGGCAAAACTATCGAGGCCGGATTGTTGATTGCCCAGCGCTGGGCCGAGCGCAAACGCCGCATTCTCGTCATCACGCCAGCCAATCTGCGCAAGCAGTGGCACCAGGAACTAGCGGACAAGTTCGGTCTCGCAGCCAGTCTTCTTGAAGCCAAGTCCTACCGGCAGGCGATCAAAGATGGTGCTGTAAATCCGTTCGACGTTACAGGCAATAGCGCAACCGTATTCATTTGTTCCTATCAATTTGCTGCCGGCAAAGCCAAGGATGTGCAAGCGGTGCCATGGGACTTGGTGGTGATCGATGAAGCGCACCGCCTGCGTAATGTCTACAAACCGGAAAACAAGACGGCCCGCATTCTGCGCGACGCTTTGGCTCTTCCGCACAAGGTCCTGCTAACGGCCACACCGCTGCAAAACACTCTGTTGGAGTTGTATGGCCTTGTCAGCTTTGTCGATGAACGTGTGTTCGGTGATCTGGAGAGTTTTCGCGCTCAATTCGGTCAAATCAAAGATGCCGCGAGCTTCGACGCACTGAAGAGACGTATCCAGCCGATCTGCAAGCGAACACTGCGTCGGCAGGTCGAGGCCTACGTCAAATACACTCGGCGAATACCGCTGCTGCAGGAATTCGTTCCAGGCCCCGACGAAACCAAACTCTACAACTACGTATCTGAATTTCTGCAACGCCCATCCCTGTACGCGCTGCCGAACAGCCAACGACAGCTGATAACGCTGGTCCTGCGCAAGCTGCTGGCGTCCTCGACATTCGCCATTGCCGGGGCAATGGAAACGCTCATCAAACGGCTGCGGCAAACCCTCGATGAGAAAGCTGCCAGCACAGACCTTGCCGAGGAACTCGACCAGGATTACGAGGCGCTCGACGAACTTGCCGATGAAATTAACGCCGAAAACGCGGGAAATACTAAGGTCACGACCCAGGCTGAAATCGCCGCCATAAAGGCCGAAATCGGCGAGTTGGAATCTTTTCGCAACCTGGCCATCTCGATAACGGAAAACGCCAAGGGCACGGCCTTATTGCAAGCGCTCAACGTGGCGTTCAAGAAGCTGGAACAGCTTGGCGCTGCCAGGAAAGCTATCGTCTTTACCGAGTCCCGCCGCACCCAAGAGTACTTGCTGAAACTGCTGGCTGAGACGGAATACGATCCCAGTGTCGTGCTCTTCAACGGCAGCAACAGTGACGCCAAGGCGCGCCAAGTCTATGCCGAATGGATCGAACGGCACGCCGGAACCGACCGCATTAGCGGTTCCCGCACCGCCGATACCCGCGCCGCGCTGGTCGATTATTTCCGCGAACAGGGCAGCATCATGATTGCGACGGAAGCGGGAGCGGAAGGAATCAACCTCCAATTCTGTTCGATGGTCATCAACTACGATCTGCCGTGGAATCCGCAGCGGATCGAACAGCGCATCGGACGCTGCCACCGTTATGGGCAGAAACACGATGTAGTCGTGGTGAACTTCCTGAACCGCGATAACGAGGCCGACCGGCGCGTCTATCAGTTGCTCGCCCAAAAATTTCAGCTTTTCGATGGCGTCTTCGGTGCCAGCGACGAAGTGCTGGGCGCGGTGGAGTCCGGTGTCGATTTTGAACGCCGAATTGCGGAAATTTACCAAACGTGCCGCCACCCCGAGGCCATTCATACCGCATTCGAGCAATTGCAGCTCGATCTGGCGGGCGAGATTTCCGACGCCATGCTCAATGCCCGCAAGGCACTGTTGGAGAACTTCGACGAAGAGGTGCAAGAGCGATTAAGGCTGCGCAACCTGGATGCCCATGCGTCACTTGGCCGGCTAGAGCGTGTATTAATGCGGTTTACTCGCGCCGCGCTCAGCGGACATGCAGACTTTGACCACGATGAAACCGGATTCCAACTGACGGGCCTTCCCGATGGCATCCAGGACGGCATTGCAGCCGCGATCCCGCTTGGCCGGTACGAATTGCCGCGTCGGAGTGAGGAGGCGCACATCTACCGTATGGCGCATCCCCTCGCCCAGGCTCTAATCGACCACGCCCAGCGGGTATCTTTGCGACCCAGCAAGCTGCTGCTGGATTACGAAGCCTACGGCACCAAGGTTTCAGTAATTGAGGAAATGCGTGGCAAAACCGGCACATTGATGGTTCAGCACCTTCAAATTCAATCGCTCGGCACTACTGAAGAGCATCTTCTTGTCGCCGCAATCGACGCCGGTGGTTCGGCGTACGACGAGGAAGTTACAGACCGGCTGCTCGGCATGCCCGGAAGGGCCACGGCGTTGCCGCGGGTCGATGGCGCACCGGTTCAGCATTCACTTTCCGTCGAAATGACACCTGCTCAGCAGACTGCGCTGGATTTTGCAGCGGCAAACGTCGTAGTGCCTCCCGCTCTGCAGCAGGTAATAGATCAGCAGAAGGTTCGAGTGATGACCGACCTCGAATCACGCAATCTGAGCTTTTTCACGCAAGAAACGGAAAAACTAGATTCCTGGGCGGATGACCTAAAGGTGAGCCTGGAACGTGAAATCAAGGACCTCGACCGGCAGATAAAGGAAGCACGGACAAAGAGCAAAGGGGCAGCTACACTCGCCGATAAGCTGCAAGCCCAAAAAGAGCAGCGTGATCTCGAAACGCAGCGAGACAAGAAGCGACGCGAATTGTTTAATCGGCAGGATGAAATCCAGGCCAGGCGTGATCAATTGATCGAGGAACTTGAAGGTCAGTTGGGCCAGCAAATCACACAACGAACGCTGTTTAGCTGTGAGTGGGAGGTGCGATGACAGAACCAACTATCATATGTCCCAATTGCGGAACGGAAATCCGCCTCACCGAATCGCTTGCGGCGCCTTTGATCGCGGCGACACGGAAGCAATTCGAGCAGCAGTTGTCTCAGAAAGATGCGGATATTGCCAAGCGTGAGCAAGGAATCCGCGATAAGGAAAACCAGATTGCCGAGGCCAAGCGCACGTTGGATGAACAAGTAGCCGATCAGGTTGCGGCGCAGCTGAAGTCTGAGCGTACTCGCGTTATCGAGGAAGAATCCAAGAAGGCCAGGCTGGCCGCCGCCGCCGAGCTGGAAAGCAAGGCGCGAGAACTGACTGAACTTCAGGAAGTGCTCAAGGTACGCAATGCGAAGCTCGCTGAAGCCCAGCAGGCGCAAGCTGAACTCATCAAGAAACAGCGCGAACTCGATGACGCTAAGCGCGAACTGGAACTGACTGTTGAAAAGCGTGTACAGGAAGGGCTGACTGAAGTCCGCACACGGGCGAAGCGTGAAGCGGAGGATGGCCTGAAGCTCAAGGTCATGGAAAAGGACCAGACCATCGCGTCGATGCAGCAAAAAATCGAAGAACTAAAACAAAAGGCCGAGCAAGGCTCCCAACAGTTACAAGGGGAAGTGCAGGAGCTTGAACTTGAAAACCTGCTTCGGGCTAAGTTCCCGTTTGACTCCATCGAACCCGTTCCCAAGGGCGAATTCGGCGGGGATGTTCTGCAGCGTGTTGTCAGCCCGGGCGGTCAGCCAAGCGGCACGATTCTTTGGGAGGCCAAGCGCACCAAGAATTGGAGCGATAGCTGGCTCGCCAAGCTCCGTGAAGACCAGCGCACCGCAAAAGCCGAAGTATCCGTCCTGGTCAGTCAGGCACTGCCCAAGGGGGTCGAAGCCTTCGATGTTGTGGACGGAGTATGGGTAACCAGTCCGCGTGCCGCGTTGCCGGTAGCGACAATCCTGCGCCACACGCTAGTACAGGTCAGCATGGCGCGTCAGACTTCGGAAGGACAGCAAACCAAAACGGAAATGGTTTACCAGTACCTGACCGGGCCACGTTTTCGCCATCGAGTCGAAGCAATCGTTGAGGCATTTTCAACAATGCAAGAAGACCTCGACAAGGAGCGGAAGGTGATAATGAAGCAGTGGGCCAAGCGCGAGGAACAAATTGAGCGCGTCATGGGGGCGACGGTAGGGATGTATGGGGACCTCCAAGGGATCGCGGGTCAGTCATTGCAAGAGATTGAGGGGTTGGAGCTACAAGCTCTTGGGGTAACTCACGTGACTACAGACCAATCATGACTACCGGCACTGTTGCACTAACCAAAAAGTCTCCACTCCATGAAATTCTGAAGTGGTCAATCAATCGGCCAGAATGGCAGCGTGACGCCCTACGCCGCATTGTTGAAAAGGGTGACATCGACAACGCGGACATTCTTGAACTAGAGCGAATCTGCCGTTCCAAACTTAAGATCGACGCGGTTAAACCTGTGCCAATTGCATGCGCTCCACTCGCTGCGGCGCATTTGCCGCCTGCTCCAGGGGGGGCACAGTCAGTCTCTCTCGTATCCATTGGTGAGCTCAAGAATGTTAACCGGCTGCCTTCCGGTTCAGCCATTCCGTTTGGCCCGGACGTCGGTCTAACTGTAGTCTACGGAGACAACGGCGCCGGAAAATCAAGTTACGCTAGGGTAATCAAGAAGGCATGTCGTGCCCGGGGGATTCCCCCAAATATCACGGCAAATGCGTTCGTCTCGGCAGCGGCGACCAAGCCCGTCTCAGCAGTTATAGTCTTCAGGCTTGGTGGCGCCGACATTCCGGTTTCATGGACTAATGGCGTGGTGGCGGATTCACGACTGGCGAATGTCTTTGTGTTTGATTCCTTTTGCGCCGAACACTACGTCAGCAACGATAGCGCAGCAGCGTTTACTCCTTACGGGCTCGACGTCTTACCAACTCTGTCCAGAGTGTGTGACGCCCTGGGAGGGAGGCTCAAAGCGGATGTGGCGGTCTGGGAAAAGGCGATTTCCGTTGCTTGTGCCAACTGGAAATACGACGCAGCTACCCTAGTTGGTAAGTTAATTCAAAGCTTGTCTGCCACGACCAAAGAAGGAGACATAACCGCCCATGCTGACCTCAACAAGAAGAATATTCAACGGCTACATGATCTCCGAGAGGCCCTTAAAGCCGATCCACTACAGAAGGCTAAAGAGACCAGAGCGGCGATTACTCGGCTTGACCTGTTTTCCAAGAAGGTCGCCAGTGCGGCGGCCGATCTAGCCAAGGACAAAATCGAACAAATCAAGAAGCAGATTGAGAATGCCAAGGCGGCAGAAAGTGCCGCTAAAGCTCTTGCCGCTGGTCAGTTTGATTCATCGTTCTTGGCAGGCACCGGTTCAGACCTATGGCGGGCGTTGTGGGATGCAGCACGCGAATATTCGGAATCTGAAGCCTATGCGGATGCGCCTTTTCCAGTTGTCACTGATGAAGCCCGCTGCGTTCTTTGTCAGCAGGAACTTGATGACGATGCGAGTAAGCGATTTACACGCTTCGAGGCATTCTGCAAGGACAAGACCCAACAGCTTTCGGCAAATGCTGAGGCGCAACTGGCGGCAACACTGCACAAGCTGGATCTTATGACCCCACTCGCACCAGAACTCAAGACGGTCGATGCCGACCTCGCTGGTCTCACAGGTGATCAACGCCTACTGCTTTCTGCGTTTGCGGGAAAATCAGATGCGCGGCTGCACGAATTAAAGCAAAGCGTCGCTAATAGAAGCTGGGCCACGCCTACCGATGGTGCAACGTCCCCGGAATTTATCGTCAAGGAAGTGTTGATAAATTTGGAGGTTCGTGCCAAAACCGAGGAATCGGCGCACGATCCAGAGACACGCAAAAAGCTTTCGGCAGAGCTTAAGGAATTGGAAGCGTGCGAGTGGCTATCTGGCGTAAAGGCGGACGTGCTTGAACAAATCAAAAAATACAAAGTAATCGCGGAGTTGGAAAGTTGCCGGAAAGATCTCAATACTGCTTCAATTACGACAAAAAGTTCAGAACTCACCAAGCAGTTTGTGACAGACGCCTTCCAACAACGTTTCAAGGAAGAGTCGAAACTGCTCGGGCTTCGGACTTTGGAGGTTACGCTGGAACCGGTGCAGGGGAAAAAGGGCGAAACAAAATTTGGTCTCCGACTGGTTTCGGCTGGTAGTAGCAGGGTAGCGGATATCGCGAGCGAGGGAGAAAAACGCTGCATCGCACTTGCAGCATTCCTGTCGGAGTTGTCTCAAGCTTCGCACCAGTCAGCCTTGGTGTTTGACGACCCGGTGTCATCTTTGGATCATTGGCACCGAGAGAAAATCGCTGATCGCCTAGTCGAAGAGGCCAAGCAGCGACAAGTCATTATCTTTACGCATGATGTAGTCTTTCTGAATGATCTTTTGGCTTTTACCGAAAAGGTTGGGACGTCACCGCATGTTCTAACACTTGAATGGAATAATGGAGCCCCTGGGCAATGTATCCACGGACTCCCTTGGGATAGCAAGAAGCCACTTGATTGCTTGGCTGAACTGGAAAAAAATCAGAAGGACATCTCCGCAAAGTGGAATCCGCAACCGAACGCAGCTAATGTTGAAGCGATGCGGCATGCCTATTCGCGGCTACGGTCCACCATGGAGAGGATTGTCGAAGTAGAGCTTCTCGATGGTATGGTCTGCCGTTTTCAATCTGAAATTAAGGCGGGCAAAGCGAATAGTCTAATAGGCATAACAGCAGCGGAATGCAATGAAGCAAAACGCCTTTTTCAGAAGTGTCACAAGATAACTGACGCGCACGCACCGTCAATGACCGCGGTACCCAATGCCGCAGAATTGGCGCAGGATCTTGTGGACGCAAAGAAGCTAGTTCAAGATATCAGGTACCGCAAGAAACAAAATATAGTTGCGGGGGCCAAGCCCTAGTCATGGCAAACAAGCAAAAACTAGAACTTACTTGGATTGGCAAGGATGCTCGCCCGAAGCTGGAGCCGCGCATTTTGTTGGGCGATCCGGAAAGGAGTTATCACGCGAAGCATCGGGTGTCGGAGAAAGATATCTTCGACAACCAGCTTATTTTCGGCGACAACCTATTGGCGTTGAAGGCTTTGGAGCAGGAATTAGCTGGCAGAGTGAAGTGCATCTATATAGACCCTCCGTTCAATACCCAGCAAGCATTTGAACATTACGACGACGGCGTTGAGCATTCGATATGGCTCGGCTTGATTCGTGACCGGGCGGAGGTGCTTCATCGACTCCTCATGGAAGACGGAACTCTATTTGTCCATATAGATGACAACGAGCTAGGCTATTCAATAGCCCTACTAGACGAGGTCTTCGGTAGATCGAACAGGATTTCGGTTGTGACCTTCAAGCAAGGATCGGCGACCGGACACAAGTCCATCAATCCCGGAGTAGTAAGCACCACGAACTTTGTCTTGATTTATGCAAAAAATAAAGGGGTGTGGAAACCGAATCGTGTCTTCACTGCTCGATCCGAACGAGATAAGCGATATGGTCAGTACATAGAGAACTTCGATCAAGCATTTGGCAAATGGAAGTTCATAACACTGGCAAGGGCCTTTGCGCAAAGCCTTAACCGACCTGAGCGAGGTCTCAAGAAAGAGCTTGGTGACGAATATGAAGGGAGAATTGCAGAGTTCGTTAACAGCAATGCGAAGAGGGTAATTCGTTTTGCAAGGCCGGACTATTCGGCGGTTAGCGCCGCGGCGCGTGAAATGATTGATGCCTCTAAGGCCAACCCGAATGAAGTGCTTTGGCTTGAACGGGATGAAAATCCAGACATGTATTTTGCTTCTGGAGAAAGGATTCTTTTTTATTCTGACAAGCTAAAGGTGATAGACGGAGAATATGTTGCAGGCGAACCCCTTACCAGCCTTTGGGACGATATTCTGTCCAACAACCTGCATAACGAAGGCGGTGTCGAATTTCCAAAGGGAAAGAAACCAGAGGCTCTAGTCAAGCGATGCTTGGATTTGGCGACAGCCCCAGGGGACATGGTTCTTGATTCGTTTGCCGGATCTGGCACTACAGGAGCGGTGGCGCACAAAATGGGCCGTCGCTGGATCATGGTTGAGTTGGGCGAACACTGCCATACTCACATTATTCCTCGATTGAAGAGGGTACTTGATGGGACCGATCAATCTGGGATTAGTAAGGCGGTGAATTGGAAAGGCGGCGGCGGTTTCCGCTACTACTACCTTGCGCCGAGCCTGTTGCAGCAAGACCGCTGGGGCCAGTGGGTGATCAACAAGGCATACAACGCCGAAATGCTGGCGGCAGCCATCTGCAAGCTGGAAGGCTTTACCTACGCCCCCACCGATGCGCATTACTGGCAACAAGGCAAAAGCACTGAAACCGACTTTATTTATGTCACCACGCAAAGTCTCACCCCGGAGCAGTTGCAGGCACTGAGCGATGAAGTAGGCGAAGGCCGCACGCTGCTGGTCTGCTGTTCTGCATTCCGGGGCAATGCAAATCGTTATACGAATCTCACGGTAAAAAAGATTCCAAAAATGGTCTTGTCTCGCTGCGAGTGGGGGCACGACGATTACAGTCTGAACGTGGAAAATCTGCCGCAGGCACCGAAACAGGAGGCAACGCCGCAACAGGCCGGTCTGTTTGAAGGAGATGAGCGGGAGGGGGCGAAATGAGCAGCGCATCCCTCCGGTACGACAAGATGAGAGGCCCGGCATGAGTCTGGAAAGCATCGTTCGTGCCGTCAACGGCCGATTGAGCCTGCGCGAGCCACAAGCCGAAAGTCTGCGCCGTCTACATTCGGCAATCGACCAGGTGCCGGCGTTACGCAATCCTAAAGCACGGTCGGCGGAAGAATTGAAGGCGATGCAGGATGCCCTCCAGGGTCAGTTTCCGACACTGACCGACTTCGAGCGCGAATTCCCGTCCATGTGCTTTGCATTGGCGACCGGCGTCGGCAAGACGCGCCTGATGGGCGCGTTTATCAGTTACTTGCACGCAGCCTATGGATATAGGCACTTTTTCGTGTTGGCTCCGAACCTGACAATCTACGAAAAACTGATTGGGGACTTCTCACCGAACTCACCTAAATACGTGTTCCAAGGCATTGGCGAGTTCGCGAGTACGCCGCCCGAGGTCATAACTGGCGACAACTACGAACAACGCGGCAGCCTTAGTCTGCTCGGGGGCATCGAGGTCAATATCTTCAACATCTCGAAAATCAATTCCGAGGTGCGCGGAGGAAAAGCACCAAGAATCAAGCGACTATCGGAGTACCTCGGGCAGAGTTACTTCGACTATCTGGCTGGCCTGGATGATCTGGTGCTGATCATGGACGAGTCGCACCGATATCGTGCCAGCGCAGGCATTCGCGCGTTAAACGAATTGCGGCCCCTGCTTGGGCTGGAACTGACTGCAACGCCATTTACGGAAGGTACCGGCGGAAAAACGATCCCGTTCAAGAACGTGGTGATGGATTACCCGCTGGCCCGCGCCATCGACGATGGGTTCGTCAAGGAACCGGCTGTCGTGACCCAGCAGAACTTCAACCCGAACGCCCACGACGCCGGGGCGATAGAAACGATCAAGCTGCAAGATGGCGTGCGCATCCATGAGGAGACGAAGGTCCATTTGTTGACCTACGCACAACAAACTGGCGACAAGCTGGTGAAACCTTTCATACTGGTCATTGCCCGCGATACCACCCACGCCGCCCAGTTAATGGCAACGATTGAATCGGACACATTTTTTGCCGGCCGCTACAAAGGTAAAGTCATTCAGGTCGATTCGAGTCGTTCCGGTGCCGAGGAAGAAGAAATGATTCGGCGTCTACTGGCGGTGGAAAGCTACGACGAGCCGACCGAGGTCGTCATTCACGTCAACATGCTCAAAGAGGGCTGGGACGTGACCAATCTCTATACCATCGTTCCTCTACGTGCCGCCAATGCCCGCACCTTGATCGAGCAGTCCATTGGGCGTGGCCTGCGTCTGCCCTATGGCCGCAAGACCGGTGTCGATATGGTGGATCGCTTGAATATCATCGCCCACGACAAATTCCAAGAGGTGATCGACGAGGCGGGACGAGGTGATTCGCCTATTCGGATGCAGCGCTTGATGCTCGCACCGGACACTGGCAGCGGTAGCACGTTGAAAAGCATTGCGGTGCAGCCTACAGCCAATGCGATGTTGGGCACGGTTACGGCAGGAACTTCGCAACTGGCCCGTGATGGAACTACTGGCACGCAGTATGGAACCGCGGCTCCCGTGATCGTGCTAGCCAGTGGCGAAGAGCGACAGATCGCGCAAATCGCTATGGACGTTATTGCGGAAATCAGCAAGGAGAAACAGCAAGGACTGTCCGTCGTGCCTAGCACTGCGGCACTTACGCAAACGGCGATTCAGCAGCAGATTACACAACGAGTTCAGCAGCGAATGATCCCGAAACAGGGAGATTTGCTTGCATCGGAGCCTTCGGCGGTGGCCGATGTAGTCAGGAAGACGGTTGAGGCGCTGGTCGAATACACCATCGACATTCCGCGGATATCGGTTGTCCCGAAAGGCCTCGTGAAGAGCGGCTACAGGGCATTCACGCTCGATGTATCGAAAATGAATTTTCAGCCGCAGGACATGGCATTGGTTGGTCAAGGCCTGAAAACCGGCAAACAGATCCTCTACGGCGAATCTTCGACAGTGTTGGAACTGCGGCTTGAGGATTACATTGTTCGCGAGCTAATCAACTATGACGATGTTTCCTACCAGGAGCATGCCGAGCTGATCTATGGCTTATCCGGGCAGGCAGTCGCGCATTTCAGGACTTATCTGAAAACGGACGAGGAGTTGCACAATATCCTCGGCAACTACGCCAAGACCATTGCGGAGAATATTCACCTGCAAATGGCGCAGCACTACTACGAGGATATTTCGGAGTCCGAGGTGGTCATCAGTCAGGGGTTTACGCCGCTTAAGCCTTGCGCCTTTACCGCTGAAGGCGACATTTTGCCGTTGCATCAGGCGCCAGATGACAAGGGCAAGATCGCGCAGTATGTGTATGGCGGTTTTGCGAAATGCGCTTACCCGGTGCAGAAATTCCATTCGGACACCGAGCGCGTATTGGCGGGCGTATTGGAGCGCGATGCACGGCGATGGTTCCGTCCGGTTGCGGGGCAGTTCAATATCTACTACCGCTCCGGCGCTAACCAGCCCGAGTATGTGCCGGATTTTGTTGTAGCGACGGACAACCACAATCTCATCATCGAGACCAAAGCCGCCAAGGACATGGAAAGCGCCGATGTAAAGGCAAAGACCGACGCGGCCGTAATGTGGTGCAAGAACGCCAGCGAATATTCACAGGCACAAGGCGGAAAACCTTGGAAATACTTGCTGATACCACACGACGCCGTTGCACATAATGCGACTATCTCGGCATTGACGAGTCGGTTCTCGACGTAGCAGTGCAAAGGGCGACGCCGCATGGCTAAAGCAGACGTATCTGTTGAAGAACTGGTCGCCCAGGCAGCATCGAGGACCAGAACCAGCAGTTAAAATGGAGACAGAAATGTCGGGTCCACGATTTACGGAAGAACAGAAAACACCGTGGTTTAGCCTGGCACAGCCGCCCTCGCGCCCTGGCAACTATGAGTTGAGGAAGAAGGGTTCGAACGAAATCATCGATGGCCGGTATTCTGACGGTAAATGGTACGTCGCATTCCGCGAAATTCCATATACGCCGCTCCATCTGCCACACTCTGGGTTGGAGTGGCGAGGCCTGATTAGCGAACCAAAAATAGTCCCATGGACGGAACTTACAAGCGAGTAAATATGCAGCAACAATGACAATGGATGATTGAAAAAGCTTTGCTGCTGGATAATGACAGGCATCACGTGCAAAGCGGGGACCGGCACTTTCGCAACCGCTTGCGTCGCGGTCCACCGAATCCACTTGTTTCTAACCTGCGATAACCACCCCTATCGCAATTATCGGATGGCCTTGCGCAGGTGCTTTCGGCGTCACCCTTTGTGAGTCGCGGATTGACAACACCTAACCTTTAGGCAAATCTATCCGTAATTTGTGAAGGAAACGGAATTGGGTAATAGACGATGCTGGCCGAATTGATCATCTTGGTGCAAAGTTCACCATATATGTAATCACTGGCACCTCGCTAGCGAAGGACCGATTGTGCCGGTCTCGGTTGCAATGTTTAGCAACGCGTCTTATAAGCTGGAATCGTCAAACGCGCGGGGGGGCAGATCATCAACCCGGAATCGAGCGCACGGTTCCATTGGAGGCATCGTGACTGACAGCAGGCAAGGCTTGCGAGAACAGCTCTCTGAGGTGCGCAGAACGCGATTTGCCAATATTCCCCGCGTGCGCTCGGTTATGCAGATGATGCTACAAACCAGCTCGAGTTCGTCGGAAGGACGGGCGCTGGCAATAAATATGGTGCTCGAATGGGCGGCCTCGAAGTGGCCAGGGTTGATCCCCAACGTTGCTTTGCATGGTGCAGACTTTGAGCACGATCAACCCGGTCTGAAGTTGGCGGCGATTAATCTGCCGGATAGTGGCGTCTGGGGTTTTGCCGTTGAGCATTTGGACACCGATGCGGGGCATTCCAGAACCTGGGTCACGGAGGCGGTGGTCGCAGAGCTCAAGGACTCTGACCTGCTCGCCGTTCGAAGCCAATTTAGCTCAACCACTGTCGAAAATGCACCGGCAACATCGCCGCGTTTTGTTCGCGGATGGGTGGAACGACTCGGGCTCATTGATGCGGGGTATCCCATCCAGTTATCGCCGCATCTCGTCAACTCATTCGAGGATGTGGAAAGGCTCTTGAAACTACTTTACGATCCTGACCGCCGATTGCCTGTTGTCGTTGTTTCCGAACTTAGCGAGAACGGCCAGTATCCGGTCGATTATCTGCGGTTGATCCACAGAGCGGCGGCGCTTGCACATGTGGTATTGCTTTCGGCGCAAGTTAGTTACCCTTTATCCAATCGTCTAGGGAAACAGTTTTCTGTCTACAACGGCGCTGTGCGCACCTATATGCCTGGCTTCGGGCAGCCTGATGATAGGCAAGTCCATCCTAATGTTCTTGCTCCGAGAATCGCTGATTGGGAGGAAGGGGAAGCTAAGGGGGCTGCGGCATTTTTGGAGTTTCTCGTCACTCAGTTGCACCGCTACAGCGTAAATACACAGCAGAAACTAGAGCAGCATCCTGGACTTGCGACTTTGCGCCGACAGAAAGCGGAACGTGTTTGGCAGCAGCGTGCGGCGGAACTCGATGCGAGGCGTCACGAACTTGAGTTTAGCGTCGGAAAGGGGCGGGAGGAAGGGATCGAACTGCTCGAATTGGAGTTGGCAGAGAAGGCTGCAGCGATTGAACAAGCTGAAAAACTTCGTGACGAACAACGCGCGAAAGCACAGGAGCTTGATCAACTGCTAGACGTAGCTGATCACGATATCGAGGCTGCGCGAGAAGAGAACGAGGCCCTCCGTGCGCAGAACGCGAACCTACTATTCGGACTCAAGCGCTTGCAACAAGGCCAGACAGAGACAGCAGTACCAGACACATATGATGCATTACCTTCTTGGGTGGATGAGCAGTTCGCAGATCGAATGCTGCTCCTAACGCGAGCAAAGCGGTCGCTAAAAAGCGCAGTATTCAATGATCCAAAGCTGGTGTTCTCGTGTCTCCAGATGCTGGCTCGTGAGTATTGGGAATTGCGAACTGCGACTCAGGAAAGCTACAACGCAGCCAAGCGAGCATATGAAAAGCGGCGCGAGGAATTGGGCGTTACCGAAGCCGCTTCGATCGCATCGTCGCGATTGGGCGAAGTGCGCGAACAGTACACGGTGAACTATACGATCGGACAATCGTCACGACAGGTGCTTGATCGGCATCTTCGGGGAGGCGCAGATACTAAGGACGACCGATATTGTCTCCGAATATACTTTCTATGGGATGAGGCCCGGAATGTGGTTGTTGTCGGTCATCTTCCAAGCCACCTCGATACGAGGGCGACATGACAGATTGTCGTCGACAAACGAATGCGCTCCGGTTCGCAGCTTGAGGTTAAGGTATTTTGCGGACGCATCTCCCCTATGCATGCCTTTCACTTTGTGCACGTCGCAGTGCAGGATGCTCGGCCTTCATGCATAAGATGGTATTCACCAGACGCTTATGAACTCGCGCACGATGGTTAATTGTGGTCGCGCGCTAACGCAGTGTTTCTGACCTTCGATAATGTGTCTTAGGGCCAAGACAGGCGAAGAGAAACTTTCTTAGCGGTTGCGTAAGGCTGCGAGAGCAAGGGGCGGGGAAATTGATGGTCACGAACGCCGGCTCATCGGCCTGAACGGACATGGCAGCAGAATTACTAGATTGGTCGTTTCCGGCCATGACCGGACAGTCGCGAATTTCCGCGGTAGCAGTCACTCCATACACGGTGAGACAATGGGACGCCAAGTGGTGGCTATATCGCGCGGGCATGCAGGTGCCTACGTCGATTGCCATGGTTGAGGAAACTAAGGATTGGGCGTAATCTGGCCGTGCTAGACCCCGCTTTTGGTGGCTTATAAGGCCCCATTGAAGGGATTGACTTCCTGTTGAGCGTCAATGCTGGGGCGTGGATGCCTCGCCCTGAAACCCAAGCTAGCCGAAGCGCATTGATCTTCATGATGGAGGCGGACATGAGGATTACGGCAAGGCGGCTGCTTCAATGGCGCGACTGGCAGATAATCTGGCCCATAGGTATGTAGGAGGCTTCTGCTCCGCCCCGCGCTTCGGCAGGACGGATTCGTCTGACTAATAACAGACCTACAACGGCCTAGCTCACAAGAGTTTGGTTCCACTTATCGGGTGTCGGAATGAAAATCATCAATCAGAACTCTACCATTCGTGACTACAGAGACGCATTGCTTCGAGGCGACATAGTAATCAACCGCGACTATCAGCGAAGCAACCAAGTCTGGCCGGACATGGCGAAGTCCTATTTGATGGAGACAATTCTTCGCGACTTTCCGATTCCAAAGCTCTTTCTACACCAGACCCAAGACCGCAAGACTCGCAAGCCCATCAAACACATAGTCGATGGTCAGCAACGCACACAGGCAATCATGGATTTCTTGGAAGACAAGTATCCGCTGTCGCGTGCAATCGAGACGGAAGAACTACGAGGATTGAAATTTTCAGATCTTGACCAGGAGTACACCGACAAGTTTTTGGACTATGGACTGTCGGTCGATCTCTTTACAGCGGCTCCAATTGAGCAAGTCATCGAAGTGTTTCGCCGCATGAATTCGTACACGGTGCCACTTAACCCGGAAGAAAAACGGCACGCGGGTTATCAAGGCGTGTTCAAGTGGTTCATCAATCGACTTAGCAAGACCAATCAGCCGACATTTCGAACGGTTGGCGCTTTCTCTGAGAAGCAGTTCTTTCGAATGGCAGATGCCAAGCTGCTGACGGAGATTTGCCACGCAATTGACAAAGGCATTGCGACTACCAACGCTCGAATGCTGGATAGCATGTACAAGCAGTTTGACATAAAGTTTGCCGACGAGGATGCAGTCGAAAAGGCAATAACAACGGCACTTGGAGAACTCTCTGGCTGGGTTGAACTACACAACGGGCCCCTGATGAGGCCGTATCAGTTGTATTCACTGATTCTCGCCGTGGCCCACGCGCGGACTCGACTTCGAAACCTGCAATCGGTATTTCGTGTCAATCGCGCCCTGACGATTGATCGCGACGAGGCGGTACGGGCACTTTCCGTTCTTGCGGACGCAGTTGAGCGAGAAGATGAGGACGACTACTCGGAATTTGTGTCTGCTTCTACCAGTAAGACCAACGTGAAGAAGGAGCGCGAAACCCGGTTCGTTTGGTTTTGTCGAGCTATCACTGGGCGTGATGCGTGAGAGAGCGATATGACTCACTCGCTGATCTCGCGCGACACCTTCGAGTGCGGGCAAATCGCCTCATACCGTTGATTCAGACATCGCCGCCCCCGGTGACTGCAGAGAGCGATCGAACCGTAGCCTACGTGACGATCGAAGCGTTGAACGCTTGGGCGTCGTTCAGTCGGGCCTTCTATGTATCGAGCGCGCTCCGCGCCTACAACGCCAAAGGGACACGAATTACGATCACAACTGCGGGTTTGAAGACCCCTGACGACGCTGTGTTACTCGCGACCAAGCGACTCAAGTCGTATTTCAAGGGAGCAAGGGTTGCGCGCCGCGAAGAGCCAGCGTGGCACGATGTAAACAATCTTATAACCCTGTTGCAGCACGTGGGCGCATCCAACGCGGGAGTTGCCGTCACCGCCTTTGGGTACAGCACGAAGGCCTTCATCTGCCTGCCTGCCCTCCGCAACTTCTTCGCGCACCGAAATGAAGACACCTGTGCACGCTGTGCCGCAATCGCCGCGACCATTCCCGTGCCCCCATCTAGAAGACCGGCTGATATTCTTTTGTACCGGGATCTGGCGAAGCCTATGAACGTTCTCTCTGAATGGATTACAGACATGACTTATGTCGCCGATCAGCTGGTGCAATAGATGGTGATTGATCTGTCGGCTATTCCTAGCCCTAAGCGCCCCGTAAGACCCGTTCGTGGCCGCTCGTCGTGGTATCCGTTCTATCCAGGATTCTCCGACTCGTTCAGTTCGGCGATCCTTAGGCAGCTTCGCGTATCCGGCGCGACAGTCCTGGACTCATGGAACGGCGCCGGCACTACCACAGCTACTGCGGCACAGCTCGGGCTAGGCGCAGTTGGAATCGACCTAAATCCGGCGATGGTTGTTGCCGCGCGGTCGCGCCTGCTCGATCCCCTCGACGCGCCCAGCCTGCGGCCGCTCGGAGCCCAAATTCTCAAAGTTGCGCGGTCCAAGTATTCAGAAGGGCTGGATTCTGATCCGCTGTCCGACCTGTTTTGGCCACAAGGAAACGGCGCGATTCGGTCCATCGAGCTATCCATCCGGGAAGTCTTGGTTGATCCAGCGAGACTGCCATGCAGTGCCGAGTTTTTCGAAGACATGTCTCCGCTCGCTTGCTTTTTCTACGTGGCTTTGTTCCGTACGGCGAAGCAGTTGCTGGCGCACCAAGCCAGCTCAAATCCGGTTTGGACACGAATGCGCCTGAGTCGCCTGCAGAGAGTGCGCCCCACGTACGAGAGTGTGCGCGCGACGTTTGCCAAGGAATATTGTTCGATGGCAGACGAGGAAGCTGAGGGGCGCCCATCGCCACGGGCCACGTCGCCGAGGGTTCAAATCCGACTTGCGTCCTCAACGAGGCTACCAGTCGGCGACGATAGCGCGCAACTTGCCCTATGTTCTCCTCCGTATTGCACGCGGGTGGACTATGCGGTCGCGACGTTTCCAGAGCTCGCGATACTAGGCTACGAGCGCGACGCATCTTTCGATCAGCTTCGTAGAAGCTTGATCGGTACAACGACTGTTGAAAGTGGGGCTGATGTTATCAGTAAGAAGTGGGGACCAACTTGCGTTGAGTTCTTGGAGGGGGTGAAAGACCACGAGAGTCGCGCATCATCTACCTATTACTTCAAAAATCACGCTCGCTACTTTGCGCAGCTTTTTTCCTCTATGTGCGAGCTGAGCAGAGTGATGTCGCCAGGTGGCACGGTCGTTATGGTGGTTCAGGACTCGTACTACAAGAATATCCACAATGACCTGCCCCGAGTCGTCTCAGAGATGGGGGAATCGGTGGGTATGAAGCGCTCCGGTGTGCGCGAATTTCCTCTAAAGCGACTTCTGGCCGTGTCGAATCCGAAAGTGCGCAATTATCGCGGCAACTCCGTATCGGCCATCGAGTCCGTTGTGGCGTTAGCAGCGCATTAGCCGTTCGCAAGGGCAAGTAGTGCAGTCCGACCTTAAGGATGATTTGTTGGACCGCAGTTCTTGACTTGGACGCCAACCGCACGTAATGGCGGCTAACGCGCAGCAATCGCATGCCCCTGACCGGCTACAGTGGTCTCCGCCCGCTTGCACAGGAAGGTGATGCGGGGCGTTGAGCGTCCGCTTTCCAACTCGGGCGATTTCCGCATAGAGGTCGATAGTGTGACTAGCGATTTTCGATAAGTCGCTCGAATCCTTCGTCGCTCGATTTTTCGCCTGAATCCACCGAGCGGCAGCAATGCGTGGTTGAGCTGCCGACCAAGCACCATCCCGTCAATGGCCGTTCAGGCCGAGGAACGACCCTTGATGACGTTGTGGCTGAAAGCCTGCACTCCTGAGGTCACCAGTAGTTGTGAATTGACTGTAAGACTAGGGCTCGTAATCCAGGGTAGCGTCGCAATCCACCGAATCCCATCACTACTAACCTGCGCTAATTGGCTTTAGCGTCATTTTGAATGAAGACGCCGCGTAAGATGAAGTCCCCGGTGCGCCCCGAGTTGCCCACCGCGTCGGTCGGTTCGTCGCAAGCGCCTCCCGCCGCCGTAGACAACTCTGCACCTTCCGCAATTCGCCCGGAATCCACTTATAAATCGGGGAAAGTTGTTCAAACAAACGGAGCCACTTCTGCGGGGAATGCCCAAGTGGCATTCTTCGATGGTCTCTGTTCGGCCAAGAGGCGCCACCGACGGTGTGGCAAAACATCTCCGTTTAGCGTCTGGTTTTCGTTACATTGCGGTCATACAAACCTGGACGTCTACTTGTGTATCCAACTCACAACTGCGTCAGGCCGTGG
>Ga0307377_10002151_pt1 | contig 23599 bp, 18 predicted proteins | sample TR3MG_FD_202535 | JGI IMG/M metagenome (GOLD analysis project Ga0307377, IMG submission 202535) | Soil microbial communities from Risofladan, Vaasa, Finland - TR-3 | ecosystem: Environmental > Terrestrial > Soil > Coastal area > Acid sulfate soil | place: Finland: Risofladan, Vaasa | collected...
TGTCTGTAACGCTCAGCAGGGCGCGGCGAATTTGTTTTTGATTGCTGGTGCTCGGGCTCACGGGTGCTCTCCTCTAAGAACTAATGATAGGGCTGATGGTTGGGTGAAGACGGGTCGAATGAGGTTGGCAAGGGCTAAACTCCAGCTTACATCCCTGGGCCCGGCCGGGTTTCAGAACGTGTGTGTAACCGCATGCTGGTACGGCAATTTTCCTTTGCCGAGGTTCGAGCGAGCAGTTCGTTGCTGTTTCAGGAAAATGCATTAGAGTTAGGGTATGGGAAGTTATCCGCCAGTCCCCCAGCCGGAGATTCTGCCTCCGGATACTGGATATGCGCCTCCTCAGCAGCCTGCCCGGCGGCGACGGCCGTCGTGGGCCGCGGCTCCGGCGACGTATCTGCTGGTGGGGGTGAACTGCGCGGTGTTTGTGGCGATGGTTCTGCGGGGGGTGAGCATCGGCAGCCCAACCGTGGATCAACTGATGCACTGGGGCGCGAATAACGCGGGGAATGTGCTGCTGGGCGGCGAGTGGTGGCGCATTGTGACGGCGATGTTTGTCCATGTGGGGATTCTGCATTTGGCCACCAACATGTGGTGCCTTTGGAATCTGGCGCTGCTGGCCGAGCCGCTGATGGGTTCGTGGGGCGTGGTGGCGGTGTACATTCTGACCGGGGCGGCAGGGAATCTGCTGTCGACGGACATCAACTGGCTTTGGCCGATCCGCGATGGGGTGGGCGGCGTGTTTTTCCCTGCCGGTGCCGGCGCATCGGGTGCGGTGTTCGGAATTGCCGGAGCGTTGATTGTGCTTTTGAAGTCGAATCGGCTGCCGGTGCCGCCGGCCGAACTGAAGAAATTGCGCAAGTCGGTGATCTACTTTGCTGCGCTCAATCTGATTCTTGGCTTGTCGATCAGCGGCGGCAATTTGTTTATCCATTCCAGCCTGAACATCGACAATATGGCCCATGTGGGCGGGTTCGCTTGCGGGCTGCTGTTTGCGGTACCGATGGTTCCGCGGATTGGCTCACCGAGGGCTGTGTTTGAGCGGCGGCTGCGCATGGCGGAAATTATGGTGGTTGGCTTGCTGGTGCTGTTTGGGTTCTATATTGCCAACGTGCCGCCCCCGGCAGGGCTGACGCGGTTTCTGAATAACTAGTTCCGTTCAGACCGTGCGAGAATATAAGTGAACGAGCTCGTCTCATTCCACTCAAAGGAGTCAGACCATGGAACGCCGTATCTTCTTAAAGCAGGCAGCGATCACCGCAGCCGCCGTGGCATCGGCGCGCAAGATGAGTGCCGCGAAAACACCTTCCAATCCAATTGCAAAACGCACGCTGGGCAAGACGGGTGAGCAGTTGTCGATCATCGGCTTTGGCGGCATTGTGGTGATGAACGAAGATCCGGGCGCGGCCACGAACATTGTGGCCGAGGCCGTGGACCGTGGCATCAACTACTTTGACGTGGCGCCGAGCTATGGCAATGCGCAGGAGCGGCTGGGGCCGGCCCTGGCTCCCTATCGAAAGAACTGCTTCTTGGCATGCAAGACCGAAGGGCGGATGAAGGACGATTCGCGGGCGCAACTTGAGCAATCGCTGAAGCTGCTGAAGACGGATCACGTGGATTTATATCAATTCCACGCGCTCACGAAGATGACGGACCTGGATAAGGTGCTGGGGCCGGGCGGCGCGATGGAGACGATGGAGGCGGCGAAGAAGGAAGGCAAGATCCGCTACATTGGATTTTCAGTGCACTCGGTGGAGACGGCGCTGGCGGCGATGGATCGCTACAAATTCGACACGGTGCTGTTTCCTCTGAACTGGGTGCTGGTGAGCCAGGCGAACTTTGGTGCGCAGATTTTGAAGAAGGCGCAGGAAAAGCAGATGGGCATCTTGTGCCTGAAGAGCATGGCGAAGACGGTGTGGCCGGCGGACCAGAAGAAAGATCATCCCGAGCCCAAGTGTTGGTATCAGCCGGCGGCATTTCCGCACGAGGCGTCGCTGGGGTTGCGCTGGACGCTCGGACATCCGATTACGGCGGCGATACCACCGGGAGACGAGAAGTATTTCCGGCTGGCAATGGATGTGGCGCAGAACTACAAGCCGCTGGAGGCGCATGAAGAGCAGGCTCTGCTGAGCGGCGGACAAGGGGTGGAACCGATCTTCCATCTGGGCAACGACGTTTAGCAGCAGAGTGCAGTTCGGCGATGGGCTGGGCGATGCCGAGGGTGATGCGGGTCGAGTCTTGATTTGATGGGCTTCAAGACTTCGGCGACTTATCAGGAGAAAACAAATTCTCTGCTCCGGAAAGATGCACGTCGAGCTTTGAACCTTCCACCATTTCGTAGGTCGCGGATGCGAGACGGATCCGGTTATTCGACTTGTCGACTTCTTCCAGAATTCGGGTAAAGAGATGGTCCCTCATCCAGCGGCGACGCCGGTAATCGACGACATAGCGAACTGTGAACTGGATCCAGTTGTCGGTAGCCTGCAGGGTGATCATCGGCTCGACATTGGCATCTTCAACCCGATACTGTCTCACCATCTTTTTCCATGAGTCCTTGACCTGGTTCGCATAGTCCACGAGCACTTCATCCACCAGATCGCGCAGCATAGTGCGTGCAAGTTTCCAGTCGGAGCCGTAACGGACGGGAAGAGTGATTTCGTCCCAAAGAAAGGGGAAGTCTCCGGAGTAGTTGTAGACGGCGCCTTTGAAGACGTTGCTGTTAGTGACGCGAACGATTCGTCCCGTGTAGAGATCCCCTTTTACCCATTCTCCGATTTCCATCAGCGTTGTCCGCAGGATGGTGATGTCGATGACATCTCCCTTGATTCCGGCGAGTTCGATGCGGTCACCGGGTGCGTAGAACTTGCCAACGGAGATTGCGACCCAGCCAGCGACGCTGGCGATGACTTCCTGGAGGGCAAAGGCGACGCCTGCGCCGGCAACGCCGAATGCCACCGTCAGCCCACCCAGTTTGTCTTGAAAAACAATGGTGAGGGCAAAGAGAGCAACCGCGTAGCCAAGAAGGTTGACAAACTTGCGGGCGCGGTAACGCGTGTCGGTGGCCTCAATGGAGCGGCTGAGGTAACGCTGAACACTGTGTGAGATAGCCAGAACTACAATGACTGCGATTGCGGCGAAAACGATCTTTCCCATTTGGGGGTTAAACAGCAGAGTCTTGACTGAGTCTTCCATGGGGCCTCTCTCGACAACTCATGCGCTTCTATCGGCGGGTGAATTCTCCGGGGTAATCGAGTTTCCTGGAACCTGCTTTGCCCGCGCAACGCACCGAACTCTAAAAAGTGCTGATCCATTGACCTGTTAGATGCGGGAGCACAGCCAACCGATCATCAACACGCAAGGGACGTGTATGGCCGGGTTGCCGCTGGCACGCTCAATCCCGGGTTTCTGGCTCATAAGGACTATTCAGCGTCCGGTTTGGTCTGAGCTTCATTCTTGCTGAAGATATCTTTCAATCCTAACTGGAAGGTTGGAGTGACGTACCCCTGAGGCAGGTACTTGTCGGGAATAGTGGAGCGGTTACCATCGCGGACATTGGCGTAGTGGGAGGACATGATCTCCACGCCGCCCTCATTGAATGTGTCCTGAATTAATACGTGCAGATCGGAATAGATGTTTGCCATGGCGTTGGGCTGGTCCGTATAGGCATTGATCTCGTAGTGCACGTAGAAGTCGTCGAGGACGGTTTGGAAAACAAAAGGTTTTGGATCTTTCAGGATGCCGTCGCAGGCCAGCGCGGCGTTGATGAGAAGTTGGTGCACGGTGCGCCACGGCGCGTCGTAGCCGATGGTTACGGTGGTATGAAGGATGAGCCTTTGATCCTGAGGAGAAGCGCTGAAATTGACGATATGGCTGTTCAAAACCATGGAGTTTGAAATCGTGATTTCAACATTCTTGATTGTGCGGATGCGCGTGACCAGGAGCGTCTTCTCGATCACATCTCCGACTGTGTCTGCGATCTTGACTCGGTCTCCTATCTTGAATGCACGCATGTAGGTCAGAATGATGCCCGCGACGATGTTTGCGACTGCGGAAGTCGATCCGAGAGAGACAAGAACGCCGAGAAAAATAGTAACGCCCTGGAAGGCCGGGGACTTGGAGCCGGGCAGATACGGGAAGATTACCACCAAGGTTAAAGCGATAATCAGGACGCGAACGATTTTGTATGTCGGCTCTGCCCACTCGGGATAGAAGTTTGGAAATGCGATTGTCTCCTTGGCTATTTCATCGAAGATGATCCGGACAAATCTTGTGAAATAGAACGAGACCAAGGCGATTACGGCAATGAAGAAGATGTTGGGTAGATAGGTGATTACCGCCTGGCCTGTGAGTTTGAGGGGAGAGACGACGTAGCCGAGAAGAACCTGCGCATAACCTCGAGTCCATGGGAAAAATCCAAGCACCAGCGATGCGTAGAAATAGCACAGGACAAGAATGACTCCCAATCGCACGAGCTTTGCGACCCCGATTGCAAAGTCTGCAATTCTGTCGGCGGGGAGGAGTTCGAACTTCTGAATGCGCAGCGAAGGAATCAGATTTCCCCGCCATGAATTGAGCTTTACGTAAATTTTACGGAAGACTATGCCGAGCAGTCTGAGGATGGTGATGAGAACGATGGTGGCGAGAAGGGCATAGACACCACCCAGTATGAGGCTCTTGAGGCTGTAGGCGTGGCGCATGGCCGTCAACTCAGCGTCGATTCGATGCGCGTAGTCCTGGGCAAGCGCCTGCCTACTCTCGCCTGCCTGTTTGGCATCCTGATCGGTGACACTCATCAAGGCAAGATCGCCCGCCACGATGTCCGAAGTGTCGGCTGAGTCCGCAACCGAGATGGAGCCGGATTTATAGGCTACGTTTTTTGCAAGATCCCGAATTCGGACGGTGATGGCATCCGCTCTGGCCTGGGCAGAAAATGAGAGAACGCCTTCCACGCTGAACAGGGCTTTGCCGTTTACGGTGACCGGAGCCAGAGGCACCGCGGGAGGTTTTGCCGGCGTTGCTGGCTGGGCCCCAAGAGACCAGCCAGTCGTCAGAAGCAGAGAAAGAACGAGGATGGAGCGCTTGAGGTTGGCTGCACAGAGTGGCATGAGGAACTCCCGTAGACGCCTTGAGTATAGGCCCGCTAGCCTACCATACGGCAGTTCCAGTCCAGCCTGCGAAGTGGAGATTCGCTGGAGCTGCGATCCCGAGAGCATGGAGCCAGAAGCTACCGCACGGCGGTTGCGGCGAATTTCTTGACCATGGCGAGCAGAAGCTTGCGGTCGCTCTCATTCAGATTGGTCGAGTAACGGCGAATCTGAGTGAGGAAGCGGAGTTCCTCGTCGGAAAGCTTCTGGGTGTTGAACTGGCGGCCGAGCGAGTCGTCCGCGAAGAACTGTGCGATGGGCAGATCGAGAGACTGTGCAATCTTCGACAGCGTGTCGAGGGAGGGCACGGTGTGTCCGTTCTCGACGCGGGAGAGATAGCAGCGGAGCAGGCCGGTCTTCTTTTCGATGTCGCCCTGGGAGAGGCCTTTCTGGAGACGGTAGGCGCGAATTGTGGTTCCGATCTTCATGGGGGGTGTCCTGTTCCGAAAGCCGCACGGGTTTACTTCCGTGGTAGCAATCAAAGAATTAATGACTTAATAGTTAACATGCGGCAATGAAAAAAGCAAGAGGTGATTGTTTCGGGCCTTGATTCCTTTTGTTGCTTCGGTTGGGGACGCGGCTGCGGGCTGCCGGTGAGGCGTATTGGTAAACCTTGAGCGCGTCTGCGCCGTCCTATTGAGTACAAGCACGAGATGACAGGGAGCATGGATGCGGCAAGCGGCGTTGGTGGGCATGGTCGCGGTGGGGATTGTTGCGGCTGGCGGCGTTGGGGTGTGGGCGCAGGATGCGACGGCGCCTCCGAAACCGGTTGCCGCACCAGCCGGGGCGCATGGCGTTGCTGGTCCTGCGAGTCAGACGGCGAACGGTGGCAGGCTGCATGGAGTGGTGAAGAGCGGTACTATTCCGCTGCCGGGCGTGACCGTGACGGCGCAGAACACACTCACCGGGAAAAAATATTCGACGACGACGGATATAACGGGTTCCTGGTCGATGAATCTTCCGCAGAATGGGCGGTATGTGATTCGCACGCAGTTTACGGCGTTTGCTGTTGGGTCGGAGGAAGCGTTGTTGAACGCGACGAGCCGCGAGCAGACGGTAAATTTCGCGTTAGTGCTGGCGTCGCGCGCGGCCGCAGAGGAGCAGCGGGCCGGCGAGGCGGCGAATGAACAGACGGCCGGATCGGTCATCCAGGAATTGACGGGCAACGGCGCCGGAAGCGTCAGCCTGATGAGTGCGCTGAGCGCGGATACAGATACTGGCAACGCAACGGCGGGCGCGAGCGGTGCGGAGTTGCCATCGGTAGCGTCGAATTCGGACTTCGGCGGAGACTCAGTGGTGATTAGCGGCCAGTCAGGACAAGTGAGCCCGTTGGCAGGCGTAGACATCGATCGAATCCGTGACGCGATTGCGGCGTACCGGGCTGCGAACCCCGGCCAGCAACTTCCGGGGGGAGGTGGGCTGTTCGGCGGCGGTGGCGGCGGATTTGGTGGAGGCGGGTTTGGTGGTGTTGGGCGTGGATTTGGCGGCGGCGGTGGAGGATTCGGTGGGCGTGGTGGCGGGCGCGGGAATTTTCGCGGCTTCAATCCGGGGCAACCGCACGGTGCGGTTTTCTGGATGGGCAGCAATTCGGACCTGAACGCGCAGCCGTTTGCGCTTCTGGGCCAGTCGCAGAGTCAGCCGGCATCGGGAACGAATCGCTTTGGATTGACGTTTATGAGCGCGCCGTATTTACCGGGGCTGACGAAGCCGAGCGGCAAGGATACGGTGTTTTTGACGCTTTCGGGATCGCGCAGTTCGAGTCCCGAGGATTTTTACGCTACGGTGCCGACCTTTGCGGAACGGGGCGGAGATTTTTCGGCGGCAGGTTTGCCTGCGATCTACGACCCGGTGACGCAGCAGCAGTTTAGTTACAACGGGACGCAGAATGTGATTCCACCGGCAAGCATTGCTGCGCAGGCTAGCGCGCTGTTGAATTACATTCCTCAACCGAACCTCACAGGCAGTAATGTGGTGGGCAACTATAACTACCATCTGCTGACAACATCGCAATCCAACACGACACAGGCTGGGGTGCGCTACATGCGCAGTTTAGGCGCGAATGCGACGCAGCCTGGCGGCGGGCGGGGAGGATTTGGAGGAGGGCGCAGATCGCGACAGAACCAGGGGCTGCGGCAAAGTATCAACTTCAATTACAACTGGTCGCACTCGGCTTCTGACCACGTGAACTTTGTTCCGCAACTGGGAGGCAGGAGTGCGTCGGAGTCGAACGCAGTGCAGGCGGGCTACACGGTTGGTTATCACAAGGTCACGAGCATCTTCATCGTGAGTTGGAACCGCAGCAACAGCAATACGACTAACTTTTTTACGAACACATCGAACGATGTTGCCCACGCGGCTGGAATTACGCTGCCTAACGATCTTCCACTGAACTATGGGCTGCCGAGCATCAGCCTGAGCCAGCTTAGCGGACTGAGCCAGACGCAGCCGAGCTTCTCGATTGCGCAGACGATTTCGGCATCAGAAGTGCTGAGTTGGATTCATGGCAAGCACAACATGCGCTATGGCGGCGACTACCGTCGCGTGCATCGCGACTTTTTGGCCGGTTCGAATGCGACGGGAAACTTTACATTTACGGGGCTGTTTACGGAGGACGCGGCGGGTGATGCGGCCACAGGCTCATCGGCGGCGGATTTTCTGCTTGGTTTGCCGCAGTCGACCACGCTCAATTCATCTCTCCAGAAAAGCTATCTACGTGACAACGTGGTGGACGCATTTGCGATGGATGACTGGCGGGTGAAGTCGTCGCTAACCGTTAACTATGGAGTGCGCTACGAATTTTATGTGCCGTACAGCGAGAAGTATGACCATCTTGCCTACGTTGCGACCAATCCGGAGGGCGGATTTACCACGCTGACGCAAGTTACGGCCGGTACCTCAGGTTATCCGGGGTCGCTCGTCGCTCCTTGGCGCAAGGCGTTCCGGCCAAGCATGGGGATTGCCTGGCGCGTGCCGAAGGTAAAGCAGACCGTGGTGCGCGCCGGATTCGGGATGAATTACACGGTGGGCGAGTACGCGACGTTTGCAACACAGATGGCGCACCAGCCTCCGTTTACCAATCAACAGACGAATCAGGCGGCCAGTGGCAACAGTGCTTCGTCTGCGTGCGCACGGACAGTGCCGATGACTTGCTTCACGCTTGCGAATGGATTTCCGGCACCGGCCACGCTGGGGAATTTCGCGCTTGATCCGCACTATCCGTTGCCGTATGTGCAGGCGTGGAACCTGGATATTCAGAAGACACTGCCGTCGGGCGTGGTGCTGAACATCGGCTACAACGGCTCACGCGGCAATCATCTGGATACGGTGATTGCGCCGCGCTCGATTCCGAGCAGCCCCGGCACCGATCCATCTATTTGCAATGGATCGTTAGGATGTTATCCGTTGAATTTTACGTATGAGAAGGCTGTTTCTTTCTCGAAGTTCAACGCAGGCACGGTGCGGGTGAACAAACGGCTGTCAGGCGGATTTGCGGTGGGCGCTAATTACCAGTACTCGCACTCGATTGACGATGCGGGCGCATTGGGTGGCGTGGGCGGCGTGGGCGTGCAGAACTGGCAGGATGTGCTTGGAGAACTTGGAAATTCGAGTCTGGATGTGCGTCACTCAGTTAGTGGCAATTATCTTTACGAGTTACCTTTTGGCAAGGATAAGTACTGGGTAACTACGGGGAAAGGTGCGCATATTCTCGAAGGATTTTCGGTTTCCGGATCGTTCAGGTTCGCGACCGGGACGTGGCTTAGTCCGAGTTATCAAGCATCGGTAACCAGCACAACGTGCGGAACGGGCGGAGTTATGCGGCCCAATTTAACTGGGGCGTCTGTAATGGCCGGGGGCGGGTCGTTGCAACAGTGGTTCAATCCGGCGGCGTACGCAGCGCCGACAAACACGACTGGATATTGCGATTTCTTCGGGAATGCGCCGCGTAATTCGATTCTGGGTCCGGGAACAGTGTCGAACAATATGTCGCTCTCGAAGACAATGCAGATGGGCGATACGCGCAGCATGGAGATTCGCGCGGAGATGAACAACGCGTTCAACACTGTGCAGTATGCAGGAGTAGGGACGGTAGTGAATGGACCGAAGTTCGGACAGGTAACTTCCACGGGGCAGATGAGGCAATTTCAGTTTACGGCGAGGTACAGGTTTTGAAGATCAGATCTTAGCTCTTCGCTTTCAGCTTTTAGCTTGTTGATGAGTTGGAATAACTGTTCATTGATGCGGAAAGGGAATTCATGCGGGGCTGGGTGTGGAAGGCCGGGGCGGGGATTGCGGCGGCGGCACTTGCGATTGCGGGCGCGGGGACGGCGTGTGCGCAGGAGGCTTCGCAGGTTTCGAATGCTGCGCAGGGCGGTTTTACGCTGAAGGTGAACAGCGAACTGGTGCTGACGAACGTGGTGGTGCGCGACGCTAAAACTGGCGAACTTGTGCACGGGCTCACGCGCGACGACTTCAGCATTTCCGAGAACGGAAAATTGCAGAAGATAGACACGTTTGATTTTGAGAGCGTGGACATGGCAACGCCGCTGAATGAGGCTACGGTGAGTGGGCTGGCGGCGGGGCCAAGCACAGGCAGGTCGAAGGCGGTGGTAATTGCCAAGCCCGAGGATCTGCGCAACCACCGGCTGATTGTAATGTTTTTCGATTTGACATCGATGCAGCCGGAGGATCTTGACCGGAGCGTGGAGGCTGCTCAGGCTTTTTTGAAAACGAAGATGCAGCCGGCTGACCTGGTGGCGCTGGTTTCGCTGGGCGATACGCTGAAGGTGGATCAGGATTTTACGGCGGACAAGCAGGCGCTGATTAATGAAGTGGCTGTGTATAACGGCACCGAAGGACAGGGGTTTGCGCAGGGGGCAACTGCGAACAGCAATCAGGTGGAGGACACGACGGGCTATACGCCCGACGAAAGCGAGTACAACGACCTGAACACGGATCGTGAGCTGTTTGCGTTGCGGGCCGTGGCGCAGTCGCTGGAGAAGATCCGCGAGAAGAAGTCGCTGTTGTATTTTTCCGGCGGCATATCGCGGGACGGAATTGAGAACCAAGCATCGCTGCGGGCGGCGATTAACGCGGCGGTGCGCGCGAACCTTTCGATTTATAGCGTGGATACGCGCGGCTTACAGGCGATTGGGCCCCTGGGCGATGCGTCGACAGGGAGCCTGCGCGGGAGTGGAGCTTACAACGGCGCGGCGCTGACGAATAACATGAACTCGAACTTTGCCAGCCAGGAGGTGATGGGAACGCTTTCGAGCGATACGGGTGGCAAGGCATTCTTTGACTCGAACGATTTTGCGTCGGCGTTTGCGCAGGTGCAGAAGGACACATCGGCCTACTACGCGATCGGATTTCATTCAACGAACCCGGCGCGCGACGGAAAGTATCGCAGGCTGACGGTCAAGGTAAAGCGGCCGGGCGTGAAGCTGGAATACAGGCAGGGCTACTATGCGCCGGCGGACTATAAACACTCTGGCAAGGAGGACCGCGAGCAGCAGTTGACGGATGAGCTGGCCAGCGACTTGCCGGCGACCGATATTGCCGTGTATCTGGATGCGATGTACTTCCGGTTGAATGAGAACCGCTACTATATGCCGGTCTCTCTGCTGGTGCCGGGCTCGCAGATTCCGTTTGTGAAGGGCGGCGACAAGGACAAGGCTACGCTGGACATTCTTGGCGAGGTGATCGACGAAGTGAAGCGGCCCGTTGGCCGTGTGCGCGAGACGGTGAAGCTGAATCTGGACACGGCGCTGAACGCGCGGCAAAAGAACATTCAGTACACGACCAGCTTTGACCTGCCGCCTGGCAAATACCAGATCAAGTTTGTGGTGCGTGAAAACCAGACCGGAGTGATGGGCTCGTTCATTGCGGATGTGACGCTGCCGGATTTGAAGAAAGCGCCGCTGAAGATGAGTTCGATCGTGCTGGCGGCTCAGCGGAAGCCGAGTAAGCAGGAGAACCCGCTGGTGCGCGATGGAGAGGAGTATGTGCCAGACATTGCGCACATATTCCGGCAGGACCAGCACATGTATCTGCTGTACGAGGTTTACGATCCGGCGCGCGAGAAGGCGGAGAATCTGTCCAAAGGCGCGAAGCCCGGGGTCAATGTGTTGAGCAGCCTTGAATTGATTCAGGGGTCGACGAAGGTGTATGAGTCACCACTGGTGCAGGCTCGCACCATCAATGTCGAAGGGCGGGATGCTGTGGCGGTGGAGATGAATGTGCCGCTGGACAAGCTGAAGCCGGGACAGTACCTTTGCCAGTTGAACGTGATTGACGACGCGGCGGGCAGCTTTGCGTTTCCGCGATTTGTGGTGTTGGTGCGGGAGCCGGCGGCTGCGGCTGCGGTGGTTCCGGCGCAGGCCTCTGGCAATGGCGGGGTGGAGTAGCTTCTAGTTTTTAGCCGCTGGCTGCTCCTCAGCCTCGGCAGTATAGGGGCAGTGGCGGCAACCGGAGCCGCAACAGGAACCGCGCTTGAGGTGATAGGCCGCGGTGAAGACGAGATTAGGCCCTTCGAAATAAAAATCTTCAGGTTCAAGCGGCCTGGGTGCGGCGGGGGGATTCTCGTCCATGAATCTATTTTCTCTTGAGGGTGTCTGGTGTGTCTAAATCCGGGGCCGCGAGCAATAGGTAGAATTGAAGCATGAACGTTTCTGCGCAGGACCGCGCTCGCAAGATCAAGGTGATTCTTTTTGACGTTGACGGAGTGCTTACCGACGGGAGCATCTGGCTGATTCCGGTGCCGGTGGTCGTGGACGGCGAGGCTACAACCAAGATGGTGGAGGCCAAGGGCTACAACGCGCACGATGGGACGGCGATTTCGCTGGCGCGGATTGGGGGCATGAAGTGCGGCATTATTACCAAGCGCATCTCTGAGACGGTGGCTTTGCGCGCGCGGGATCTGAAGTTGGAATTTATTTACCAGGGGCAATCGTTCAAGATGAAGGCGGTGCGCGAGATTATGGCGCAGAGCGGCGTCGCGCTGGATGAGATTGCGTATGTGGGCGACGACGTGATAGATCTGCCGGTGATGCGGGAGTGCGGTTTGGCTGTGGCGGTGGCGGATGCGCGCGAGCGGGTGAAGGCCGAGGCGCACTACGTGACGCCGAATCGGGGTGGGCATGGGGCGGGGCGCGACGCGGTCGAGTTCATCCTTGAGGCTCAGGGACAGCTCGACAAGTGCATCGAAGGCTACATTGACGAGGACAATCCGATTCCGCCGTCGATGGACATTGGCAAAGGCGGGGATTTGAAGTGAGTGGACAGAAAAAGGCAGTCGTCCTATTGAGCGGAGGGTTGGACTCGGCTACCGTGCTGGCGATTGCGCGGGCGCAGGGGTACGAGCTTTACGCGCTGTCGTTCTCGTATGGCCAGAGACACATTTGGGAGCTTGAGGCCGCCAAGGACGTGGCTGCGTCGATTGAAGTGGCGGAACACAAGGTTGCGCAGATCGATCTGCGGGTGTTTGGCGGGTCGGCGCTGACGGCGGACATTGCGGTGCCCAAAGGGCGCGCGATGGAGGAGATGGGGCACGGGATTCCAATCACATATGTTCCGGCGCGGAATACGATTTTTCTTTCGTTTGCGCTGGCATGGGCGGAGGTGTTGGGGGCGAGTGACATCTTTATTGGCGTGAATGCGCTGGATTACTCGGGCTACCCGGATTGCAGGCCGGAGTTTATTAAGGCGTTTGAGAAGATGGCGAACCTGGCGACCAAGGCGGGCGTTGAGGGGCGACAGGCGCTGAAGATTCACATGCCGCTGATTGCGATGTCGAAGGCGGAGATTATTGCCAAGGGAATTGCGTTGGGCGTGGACTACAAGCTGACGAGTAGCTGCTACGATCCTTCGGTGACGGGCGAGCCGTGCGGGCAGTGCGACTCTTGCCTGCTGAGGCAGAAGGGATTTCTCGAGAACGGGCGGGTTGATCCGTTGCAGTATCGGGAAGGCTAGCTGAATTCATGAGCTACGCGGTTAAGGAAATTTTCTATACGCTGCAGGGCGAGGGGGCGCAGGCTGGGCGCGCTGCGGTATTTTGCCGGTTTGCGGGTTGCAATCTTTGGTCGGGGCGGGAGCAGGATCGGGCTGCGGCGATTTGCAAGTTTTGCGATACGGACTTTGCGGATGTGAATGGGCCGGGCGGTGGGAAGTTTGCGCGTGCGGATGCGCTGGCGGCGGCGGTTGAAGAGAAATGGCCTGCGGGTTCAGCGGCCGGAAAGCGGTTTGTGGTTTGCACAGGGGGCGAGCCGCTGCTGCAACTGGACGCGGGGTTGATTGAAGCGCTGCACGAGCGTGGTTTCGAGATTGCTGTCGAGACGAACGGGACGATTGCGGCTCCGGCGGGAATTGATTGGGTGTGCGTGAGTCCGAAGGCTGGGGCTGAGTTTGTGCAGCGGAGCGGGGACGAATTGAAGCTGGTGTTTCCGCAGGCTGAGTTTGAGCCGGGGGATTTTAGCGGGCTTGCGTTTCGGCATTTCTTTTTGCAGCCGATGGATGGGCCGGAACGCGCGGCGAATACGGAGCATGCGGTCCGGTATTGCATGGAGCATCCGCAGTGGCGGCTGAGTTTGCAGACGCACAAGATTCTGGGGATTCCGTAGAGAGCGTATTCTATCCCGTGTCTTCGTCAGCTGTAGACGACTTATTGGAAAGCCGCGCGCCGGGTCACCATCTTAAAACAAACTCTTCAATTCTTGCGCAATTCCGCTTCGGCGAGCCAGCCGCGGCGGAGCTTTTCCTGCGGGATGCTGGAGAGATAGGGCTTGATGTCGAGGATGGGCGTGCCGTCGAGCATGTCGACTCCGCGGACGCGAAGCGAGGTTCCGTTGCGGCCGAGCAACTCGACGACGGTGAGAGCGATGGGGTTGGGACGGCGCGGGGAGCGGGTGGAGAAGACGCCGTGGGGGCGCTTCTCATCGGTGGGGGGATGGGCGATGAGGTCGAAGCCGTCGGCGCGGTCAAAGGCCCAGAGGACGTAGAGGTGCGAGAAGCCCTCAATGTCGGCGAGGCCGGGTTCAAACTCGCGCAGAATTTCGAGTACGCCCTCAGTTTCGTGTTTGGCGCCAAGGCCGCGCGGGATTGAGGAAGTCTCCTTGTAGGGGCTTTCGACGAATCCTATGGGGCTGAAGGTAAACATAGGCGGCAGGGCCTCCGGTTTCCATACTAACCCCGGTGTGGTGGCGCTATAGATTCTGCCGGTTCATTTCCCCGGCGAGATATTCAGCTGCGCGCATCGACAGCGCGCTGATGGTCATGGTTGGATTCTGCCAGCCGGAGCTGACGAAGCAGGCTCCATCGACCACGAAGAGATTCTTGTGGTCGTGGCTCTGGCACCACTTATTGAGGACGCTGGTTTTTGGATCGTCACCCATGCGGCAGGTTCCGACCTCGTGGATGCTGTAGCCGGGCGGGTTGGGAGTCGGGTTCTTCGAGAGCACCTCGAATCCAGCGGCTTCTGCTACCGCGGAGCCAACTTCGGCTGCGTCCCTAGCCATGTTGAATTCATTGTCGGTATATTTTGTTTCGACATGGAGCGCCGGAATGTCCCAGGCGTCGACTTTGCTGGTGTCGATGCGGACGTGGTTCTCGTAGCGGCCCAGCACCTCGCCCATGATGGTCATGTGAAAGCCGCTGCCCTGGTATTCGTCGAGTTTCTGCTGTAACTCTGCGCCGTAGGCTGCGAAGTTGCGTGGGTCCACGCCGCCGGTGCTGCTGGTGACGTTGAAGGCATAGCCGCGCAGGAATTTGTCGTCCTTTGTGGCGATGTTGCGGAAGCGGGGAACGATGGCTCCGCCGCCCATGATGGCCTTGGATTTTCCGCCGCGCGCCTCTGGCACGGAACAGACCACGCCTGCGCCATAGATCTGATCCATCAGGTAATGGCCCATCACTCCGCTTGAATTGGCGAGCCTGGAGTTGAGCAGCAGGCGGGTGCTTTCAAGCGTTCCGGCAGCGAGAACGATAACGCGAGCTTTCACGCTCATTTCGCGGCGGGAGAGGCGATCGACGAAGTTGCAGCCGTTGGGCTGACCGGTGTTTTTGTCGACTGTGAGCTCGCGGACCACGGCGTCTGCGATTGAGGTGAGATTGCCGGTTTTTTCAGCGTCGGGCAGCAGTAGGTTTACCGAGCTGGCAAGACCGTCGCGGCCTAATGCGCGCCGCTGTTTGCATACGGGCATGTTCCAAGGTTTGGCAGCCGCGATGAAGCGCTGCATTGATGCCGACCACGGATCGTTGTCGAGAATGAAGTTGCCGTCGGGCATTTGGGGCGGGCCATCCAGGGCGCCTTCAACGCGGAAAATCTCTTCTACGCGCGAATAATAGGGAGCCAGATCGGCAAGGCTTATGGGCCAGTCTTCGCCAAAGCCATCGTGCGACTTGGCTTTGAATTCGTAGTCGCTGAGGCGGAAGGACTGACGGGACCAGAAGAGCGAGCGGCCACCGAACAGGCGGACGCGCACCCAGTTGTACGGATGGGCCGGATCGAAGGTGTAGGGAACCTCCTGCTCATCGACCCAGACATTGGCGTTGAACTCATTGGACTGGAAGACATGCTCCAGCCGGCCGGGCGGTTTGAAGCCGCGATAAGGCAACTCGTAAGCAGGCTTGCGCTGAGCGTCGCGGCTGACGTCGGCCACAGGGCCGGCATTGAGCATGAGGCAGCGGATGCCTTTTTCGGTGAGAATTTTTGCGGCCATGCCGCCAGAATGTCCGGAGCCAATTATCAATGCATCGAAGATTTCGTTTTTCATCGGCCTGCTGGTCTGGTTGAGTTGCGACGATTGCTACCGCTTATAGATGGGCATGGAGTGCCCTGTTTTGGGCGTAGCCAGTATATGCGCCTGCATGTGCGCACACTCCGCGCTCATGCCGTAGGTATCCGGCTCAATTGGAGACCAGAAGAGCCCTATTGCGGTCGATTCTTCTGCGCCGACCCTGGGAGCTTCGCTCCAGGCCTTTGAGTTGACGGTGGCATTGCGGATGTCGTCGTGGGCGATGTTGATGAATCCGACGTGGGGCCCGGTAGGGGGGTGGTCGTTCATCCACGTGCGGAGCAAGGGCTTGAGCATTGCCCCGGCCTGGGCGTCGTCGAGGCTGGCGAAGGGCTTCTTGTGTGCCTTGTGCGACTCCGCATCAAGCCAGTCGAGGCCTGCGGAATACATCGTTCTGCGCGGCTCGGGCGAACTGCCGACCAGGAAGTCGAGGAACTCAGGTGTTTGGGCCTGGAGGGCGCCGGGCTTGCCGCCGATGGGGGGTAGGAGCAGATCGCTGAGGCGGGTCAGGGTTGACATTTGCCGGGGCGTAAAGAAGGTCAACTCAGCTGCGGCGACTGTGTCCGCGACTTCTGTGACGGGCAGCGGTGCTTTCGAGTTCAGTCCCAGGGTCCAGGGAACGGGCGCGGGAAGCGATGGGGCGGGACTGCCTGCCTCCTGGGCGAGCAATACTTTCGGGGCAAGGCTGACGGAGATGACGGCGCGTACAAAGTCACGACGCTGCATGGACGCTCCTCGGGGAACCCATCCAAAGTACACTCCTGCGGGTTCCTGCGTCCACAAAAGGTCGTTGGAAGGGGAGCCATGTGCGGAGGGTGAACTGCACGGCAGGCGCGGGGCATCGAATCGCGTTCACGGCTTCGGTTGTTGGCCGGGTTCGGCGAACGGGGAAGCGCGAGTGGCCTGTTTTGCAAATAAATACAGGCGTGACTGGGAACACTTTGGGGGTGTGCCGGTGTCTAAGGGAATAGGGGCGCGGGACGCGCGGTGATTTGCCGTGTTCCCCCGAATCCCTCGCACTCTTTGGCAGCACTGGCTTTTCGGCGGCGAATTTTGGCCGCTGGAGGAGTGGCCGTAACAAGGCTTGGGAATCTGTCCGGCTGGCAGGATTTGCCTGCCAGGGCGCAGTTGGGCTGGGAAAAGACAGGTGCCAAGTGTATGTGCGTTGCGGTATATGTGGGAGGACACTCATTTGCAGGCGGACCTCACCATGGGCAATCTTGCCAGCGCGCTGACGCTCCAATCGGACGAAGCGGCTGTTATTGCGGAACTTCAAGCCGGATCAGAGGAAGCTTTTGCGTGGCTAATCGCGCGCTTCCATCAACCTATTTACTCTCTGCTGGCGCGCACGGTGTACGACCGTGCCGATGCAGCGGACCTTACCCAGGAAGTCTTTGTGAAGGTCTTCCGGGGCATGAACAGCTTTCACGGGGAGTCGTCGCTGCGGACGTGGATTTACCGGATCGCGCTGCGAGAGGCCTCAAACCAGCGGCGCTGGTGGATGCGGCACAGGCAGCAGGAAGTTGCGATTGACGAGGAGGAGAACGAGCGGGGGACGGCGATTCGGTTCAGCGACCGGCTGGTGGACCCCGGCGAGTCTCCCTACGATGCGGCGGTGCGGGAAGAAAACAGGACGCGTGTGGAAGCGGCTTTGCAGCAGGTTCCCGAGCCATTCCGGACTACTTTGATTTTGCGCGACATTGAAGGATTTGTTTACGAAGAAGTGGCCGAAATCCAGGGCGTGAACCTGGGAACGGTGAAGTCACGGCTGGTGCGTGGCCGGGCTCATTTGAAGGCACTGCTGACGGCACCCGCGCCGGAGAAGAGCGCGGCGGCCTTTACGGAATTCGAAATGCCCCTTGGAGAGGAGGCGCGATGAATGGCTGCAAGGCAACGCAGGCAAGGTTTTCAGACTATCTGGACGGCCGGCTGAACGGTCGCCAGATGCAGGAGATCGGCGCCCACCTGGAGCGGTGCCGGGCCTGCGCGCGTGAGTGGGAGGCGCTGCGGCAGACGCACATGTCGCTGGCCGAAGTGGGTCCGGTTCCCGAACCGAAGGATCTTTTGTTGCGGATTCAGGTGGCTGTGAGCCAGGAGCGGGCGCGCAGCCGGCGGAGCATTTTCAGCGCGTGGAATCTGGCGTGGAAGAATACGGTGGGCCCGTTTGTGCTGCAGGCCTCGGCGGGATTTGCCAGCGCGGTGCTGCTGTTGGGCACGGTGATTGTGCTGGTAACGATGTTTACGCAGCCGGAGGCAGCGCAGGCCAACACGGACGAGCCGCTGGGCAATCCGACGGCGCCGCGGCTGGTGAGCTTTTCGGCTGGCGTGGGCAGCAACGACATTGGCGCGGGCTCAGGGCCGGTGATTGTGGAGGCCTACGTGAACGACGAAGGCCATGTGTACGACTATCGGATTCTCTCGGGGCCGAACAACGCGCAGACACGGTCGCAGGTGGAAAACCTGCTGCTGCTGAGCGTGTTTGAGCCGGCGAGCTACTTTGGCCAGCCGGTTCGCGGCATGGCGGTGCTTTCGTTCTCGGGGGTTTCGGTGCGAGGGTAAGTTCGAGAACGGGTTTCAGGGATCAGAAAAACTTTGTGAGCCGCTCAGGGATTGCCTGGACGGCTTTTATTTTTTTGTACGGGCATTTTTTGTGCGGACCTTTTTTAGATTGAGGTGGAGGCGGCTTGGCGAGGGGTTTTGCGCGGATGCGGATTTTGGGGTTTGGGGCGGGTTTTTGGCTGTTTTTGGGCAAGAAAGACGTCGAAAAGCGTCGAAAAACGACGGCATCGTTACTACTTGTGCACTGGGTAGAGTCTGTAAGACATTGATTATAAGGTCGTTATTTTTCGTTTGCACCATAATCGGTGCAATTTACGGGGAGGGGGGGTGGGGGTCCGGCAGATTTTTGGGCTTGGAAGAGGCTCGATGAAGGCTCACAGAGTTAGTATACGCTCGCTGGGGGTAATTATCGGCAAAGACTGAGGGCAGGGATCAGGGGCATCGGTAGGCTCTATGGGGATTCGCCGGATTTCAAAAATCAGGCTGAAAAGGGTCGATTTGGGTGGTTTTTGGGCAAAAAACATGCGAAATTGCGCATGGGGTTTGAGGGCTGATTTTGCGTATAAGTTTATTTATATCTGTTGGTTATGATCTGAAATGGGTTGATTTTGGTGGCGGAATTGTGATGTTTTGTTGTCGGGTTGCTGGTTTGTAAATGGTTTGTTTTCAGACGGGCGATGTGGCGATGGTGCAACGCTCGACCCTCTGCGGCACTCGCAGGCATGGTGTGATCTTAGAGCCTCCAGCGGCTTGGCCCGAAGACCCGCTCATCGCAAAGGACGCCGACCCAGTGGGTACCCCGACGGGGCACAGTTTCTCAGGGGAGATGTTGGCTGGTGGGAGGGGCTTGACCGGGCCATCTGCCGCCGGTCTTTGGGCATGACCGAGAATTCTGAACCGTTCGTGCGGGAGTGGAGTTTGTCGTATCCCACCCTCGCGCCGGAAAAAAGGCGCAAGGATGGGGCACCCTCAGTGTTTTGGTTTAGGAGAGTTTTCAAAAACCGAATGGCTGGGGCATCCGGCTGATTGACGCAATACTTCACGGCGTGTACAAAATTGACCATTCGGCAGATCGGTAAAGGAGTACCCTCACTTCGATGCCAGCGATAGTGAGGACCAAACTGGGAATGATAGACGCGACGATACACATCCTCAAGGTTGAACAGGACAGCGTGGACGGGCTGCTTGTGACCTTTACAGATGGAACAGTAGCCGGATATGTGGTGGAAGAGTTGCTCTTGCTGAGGCCGTTCCGGGAAACTGCCAAAGATTATTCGAGCCATGCTGCCCTGCCGGCCCCGCCCAACTTATCCACCATTGTGCATGTCGAACAGTGGCAGCCCGAAAGACCATCGATAAGAGTGTGATCGAGCCTTTACCAAGGTGCTCCTCGCTCCGCTCGCCGGTCACGCACACCCGGCGGCGGCGGGGAACCTCGCCAACGGTGCGAACAACAGGACCCCACGGCCCCTTTGGGAAACAATTTCCTACCTCCCAGGTCTCAGAAGCGAGACCTGGGGCACCCACGGTGATTTGGTTTGGGAGAGTTTTCAAAAACCGAATGGCTGGGGCACCGACTCGTTTTTGAATGGTCAGAGATGGGCAGACGGCCACGACGAACAAGTCCGACAGACAATTCTTGATTCTTGTTTATGCGCGGGCGTGATTGAGCGAGACGGTTCTTGTTACGGAAATTACGCTGATGTCGTCTTGCTGACCAAAGACCTGGGCGGCAGTGGCGATTTCGGCGGCCGACTTTCCGGAGCGGAGCAACTCATGGACCCGCTCAAAGCTGAACAGATGGCCATCGGGATCCTTGGCTTCGGCGATGCCGTCGGAGACGACCATGAGCCTGTCTCCCTCCTTCATCTGGAAGGCCACTCGAGAAAACTCAGCTTGCTTCACCATTCCGAGCGGCAGCGCGCCGTCCAAGGCCAAGGGTTCGCCGTTGAGGTAGGGCGGCATATGGCCGGCATTGGCGAGCGTGACGGCACCGTCCCTGAGGATACGGATTGCGAGGCACGTGGCCTGCGCATCCCCGCGGCCCAGCAGGCGGCGGTTGAGTGCGCTCAAGACAAACTCCGGGTCGGAATTCAACTCCGCGGTACTTCGGGTGGCGCCGACCAGCAGAGCCACGATCATTCCGGCCTTCAGGCCTTTTCCGACAACGTCGCCAGCCACGATCAGAACACTTCCATTGGTTGGATGCTCGACGATCTGGAAGAAATCTCCGCCGACCTCGGTCTCGGGCCGGTACTCACTTTCAATGACGAGCCCTGGCAGCCTGGTCCGCGCCGCGGGCACGATCATCCGCTGCACCTCCTGCGCCTGCCTGACGTCGAACTCCACCTGGCGTTGACGTCGCACCGACAGCAGCAACCGGCGGAGCAGCAGCAACGAGATTGCGCCTGCCGAAACCAGATTGGCGACCTGACTGACAAAGATGGTGACACCGAAAGGAGACCATTTGACGGGCAAATTGAGGACGATCATTTCGCTCGAAAACTGCGTGAGGACCAGAGGCACGACGGCGGGGAGCACCAGCCAGCCCTCCATGCCCTGTTTGCGGATACCCAAAGCGATTACGTAGATGAAAAGCGGCAAAAAAATCAGACGGACACCGACCGAGACCGCGAGGAAGAACGGTTCTGGCGGATGCGGATGCGCGCCATAGAAGAAATCGCCTCCGATCGCCTTGGTGAACATGTAGAGCAGCATGAGTGCGCCAACGGCCCTGGGCAGCCACGCGGGGCGGCGCAAATGGAACCAATACCACCACACCATGATCCATCCGCATAACACGATGGGATTGGAAAAGACATCGAAGAACATGAAGTAGGTTCTGAGGCTCAACTGCTGCGTCAACGTGAAAACGGTGAGGGCAGCGTCAGAGAAGGCGGTGAACAGAAGCACGCCTGCCACCCACAGGTAGACGCGATCGGATGGGTCAAAGAGAATCAATCCGGCTGACACGATGCCAAGGAGAAAGAGCAAGACTCCCTCAAACGGAGCAAAGGCGCTCTGCAGGACGAGTTGCAGCCAATCGAGTTTTACTTGGGCGGCAATCGCGCTGGCGTCGCCGAGCAGCGGAGCGTAGTGGAGGCCGCCGGCATAGGGGGAATGCGTGAGGCCCATTGGCCCCATCCAGACGCGGAACGCGACCAGCTGCGTTTGGTCGCCCGTAGTTGCGGCGATGGCTGGTTTCGTCAGCAGAAGCATGGCGGGCGCGGTGGAGGAGACGCGCGGCGGCTCGCCAGGGCGATCAAAGCTGCCGAAACTGCCGATCAGCTCTGCATTGGCATACACCTGGTAGCCGTCATCGACGTAAACGGGGCAAGCCAGTGCCAGGCGCGAACCATCTTCTCCCACTGCTGGAATGCGCAGGCGATACCATGCATATCCCATGTAGCCTGCATATCCCCTGGCTGTCCATCCGGGCACATATCTTGTGTCGCCGTTATAGGGGTCGGGCAGGCCGGGGACAGGCTTAAGGTCCATGTTCTCCCAGTCCGAGTCGTCAAAGCCGGGCTCGGCCCATAGCAGCTTGCCGGTTCGCGGGTCTGTTGGCGAGTCGCCAATCTTGAACTTCCACGGCCCGCTGAGCGCGACCGTCGAGTTGTTTAAGGTCATGGGTACGGCTGGCGTGGCGTGGCCCTGCGCACAGATGGCGCAAACAGCCATCAAAAGGAGTGAGCCGCCGAAACGTCCTGCCATCCCAAATGCCTCCCTTGCATGGAGTTCCACTTCAAGCACTATACGCTGTAAATCGCACGAGGCGGAATTGTGAATCTTGATGGTGATATTGGAGATGCGCCCGAAGCCGGTGATCCGGGGGATTGCGGTTAGCTGACAACGGGTGGAGCAGCTCGTGGTGAGGAACGCTGCTCATCCTGACCTTGGTGGTTCTGGCCGGACGGTTGCGCCTTCGGACATTGGCCTTTGGACAATTATGAGGGCATTGCGTTTTTCTTATGAGTAAATAGTGGTGGCTGACGAAGGCTGGTGCAGCCGAGTTTGTGGGGAAGGACGGTGGGCTTCCTCCCGTTTGACCGTGGTTGCGCGTCTAACTAGACTTACAGGCAGGGTTTCTCGGTGACTTTTATGACGATTCGAACGAATTCTTTGGCGGCGGGTGTTGTTTTGTGCCTGCTGGGTGGTTTTTGCATTCTTCCTTCGTTTGCCCAATCTCAGAGCGGCGATTCTTCGAGCGGCAATTCGGCGGGGAGCCAGAGTTCGACTTCGGCGGCGGCGTATGTGCGGGAGAAGACGCCAACGCTGGTTGATCCGGCGGGGCCAACGATTTCGCTGACGAGTTCTGAGTCAGTGTTTGTGATGGCCTCTGCGCTGAACATGTGCGGGTATGACGAGGGGCTGGACGCGAGCGCGCCGGTGCGCAAGCTGGTGCGGGGTGAGATTGAGAAGGCTCTGGCGGCGAGCGAGGACGCGCGGACCAAGCGCGATGCGGTTTGCCTTTACATTGCGCAGCACCGGATGACGGGCACGGAACTGGATATTTCGCAGTATATTTCGCTAGCGCTTTATTTGACGCCTCCGCCGGAGATGGAGTTGACGGCGGACCTGACGGAGCTGCCGCCGGATGCGACACAGGTGGCGGAGTTTGTGCCGCACCTTAGGGACTTTGCGGATGCGGTGGACCTGCACGGGATTTGGCTGACGGTGCACCACACGTACGACGAGATGGCCGACCAGTTGCACGATAGTTTGACGCGAATGATTGTTTCGACCAATGTCTACCTGAAGATGCCGGCGGGGACTTATGACGGGCGGCGGTTCATTGTGGTGGTGGAGCCGATGCTTTCGCCGAGCACGGTGAATGCGCGCATTTACGGGACGGAGTATGTGGTGGTGGTTTCGCCGGTGGATGGAAAGATCCGGATGACGGATGTTCGGCACACGTATCTGCATTATGTGATTGAACCGCTGTTGTATGCGCGTTCGAATGCGATTGACCGGACGCAGCCGGTGTTGAAGGAGATTCGGGATGCTCCGCTTGCATTCCGTTACCGGTCTGACACGGTTCCACTGACGGTGGAGTGCCTGATCAAGGCGATTGAGGCGCGGACGATGGACACGGGAATTCCCGATTACAAG
>Ga0307377_10002152_pt1 | contig 23597 bp, 46 predicted proteins | sample TR3MG_FD_202535 | JGI IMG/M metagenome (GOLD analysis project Ga0307377, IMG submission 202535) | Soil microbial communities from Risofladan, Vaasa, Finland - TR-3 | ecosystem: Environmental > Terrestrial > Soil > Coastal area > Acid sulfate soil | place: Finland: Risofladan, Vaasa | collected...
GATTTTTATATGCAGCAGACTACTCAGCTGGATTCAGTGCCAACTCTCTAATCAATAAAGGATATGCAGATGGTGCATATTGGAAAACAAACGGTAATACACAAACAGCAGGTACAGTAAGTATAAGAGTAGCCGACAATGGATATCTTAATATACGATCATTATCCCATGCAGACACTTCTCTTAACATAACACACGTTTCGGCAACAGGAAGATCGTATCTAGACATTCGTGGAAAAGGAGATGGGGGTGAAGCTTATTTAGTATTTGATCTTGATAATGGCATAACATTAGGACCTGGAGTATATTTTAGAGATACTAGAACAGTTCCTAAAGGTATGTTCTATCTTAGTAACTATGATACCGGTGGAATAGCAACTCACGGCGATGACTGGATTCCAAGCTATAGAGCCGTAAAAGCATATGCTGATTCTGTAGTTGAATATATAGTAATTAATTCAGCTGGTACCCTACCAACTGCGACTGGGGATGACTCTATTGCAATTGGCGAGGGAGCAGATGCTACTGGAAATCAATCTGTCGCTATAGGTAGTGGAGCTGATGTTGCCACCTTACGAGCTCGTTCTGTAGTAATTGGGTATTTTTGCTTTGCAGATACGAGTGGTGCCGCTATGGTAGCAATAGGAGATAGCGCATGGGCACAAGGGGGAAGTTCAATAGCTATTGGAGATGATCCTGATGCTTTTGGGCTAAATAGTATTGCTATAGGCACTGATGCTCATGCTAAGGCTTCAATAGCACAAATTTCAATAGGGCAATTAGCGGGGAATAGTACTGGTGGGACTTTTGGAGATTATGCTATAAGTATAGGGACAGCTTCAAATCAAGGAGCAACTCTTACTATTGGAGAAAATTCTATTGCTTTAGGTAGGTCAACTAGAACGTCAGGTATAGGGGGTATGGCTTTTGGTAGATTTTCATATGCTTCTGCTCAAGGGGCAATAATGATGGGGTATCATACTTCGGCACAAACAAACTCATTAGCTAATTCTTTTGAGCTTGCCTGGGATGGAGTTTCTCAATTTAAAGTTGGAGCTACAATAGGAGTTAAGGTAATAACAAATACACTAGATGCTAATATTACTAGTGCTGTTGAGGGTTCTCTTTACTATAAAACAGATACAGACGAACTAAGAATTTATGATGGTGCTGCTTGGTCTGCTGTTGGTGGAGGTGGAGACCCCTACTATGTATCTAATTCATCAGGAACATTACCAGTAGCAACCGCAAATAATGCTCTTGCAATGGGGCAAGCCGCATCTGCCGGAGCTGTAGCTTCAATTGCTATTGGAGAAAATGCCGCCGCAAGTGCCGCCGCCGCACAATCTATTTCAATTGGATATAACAGTGATGTAACTGCAACTAATTCTATAGCTATTGGGAATAATGCTCAAGCTACCACTGCTACTGCTGGAACAGGAAATATTGCTATAGGTTTTGATACTGACGCCCTAAAGACAGTCTCTATTGCTATTGGTTATTCGACCCAAGCCCAAAACGATCGAGATGTAGCAATAGGGTATGCAGCAGTCGCCAGCGGAGGAAACTCTTTAGCACTTGGGGAGTCTACAGACGCAACTGCCGCAAGTGCAGTAGCAATAGGCACAGGAGCACAGGCAGGCACTGTGGGGGCTATTGCTATTGGAGGTTCTGCAACTATTACTGGAGGTAGTTATGCTATTACTATAGGGCAAGGAACTTCATCGACAGGAACTCAGACCATTGTAATGGGTAATGGAGCTATTGGAAACAGTGATTATGCTATTGCTATAGGTGCAGATGCTGGAGATAATGGAGCGGGTACAGATGGTGTTTCCTCTATTTCAATAGGCAACCAGGCTAATTCGGTTTCTACTCAAAATATTGGGATAGATAGTATTGCCATAGGACATACATCAGGGTCCAGAACCGATAATTCTATAGCTATAGGTCTTAATGCTTTAGCTGATACAGGAGATAATGCAATAGCTATTGGTTCAAATACAGATGCTAATGGTGCAGGTGCAGTAGCTATAGGACAGACCGCACAAGCTAATGCCGCCAATTCTATGGCACTTGGACCATCTGCAACAGCAGACCAGTCAGGAGCAATAGCTATAGGAATGGGTACAGTACAGGCTAAGGCTTCTAATGCAATATCTATTGGTAATGGGGCAGGATTACTAGCTGGCGGAACTTATGGAAATAGTGCGATTACTATAGGAGCTGACGCAAATAAAGATTTAACAACATTAAATATTGGAGCTTCCTCAGTAACTATAGGAGCGTCTGCCGCTGGAAGAAATACTGGAGCAGTATCTATTGGCTTCGGTGCAGGAGCAACATCTGGTACAATCGGTACTTATGGAGTTTCTATTGGCTATAACGCTAATCAAGGTAGTAACGATATTGGAGCAAATTCTATATCTATTGGGTATTCGACAGAAACAGTCGGTCAAAGTTCTATTGCAATAGGGAATATCTCGTTCGCTTATGCGCTTGATGCGATTGCAATAGGTACAAGTGCAACTGCTCAATCATATGGCGTTTCTATTGGATCAAGTTCAGATGTTACAGCTTCGCAAGGAGTAGCGGTTGGTTATTTTGCACAATCAACCGCTATTCAGGCTGTTGCTGTTGGAGACCAGAGCAAAGCGCAGGCAAATTATGCGGTCTCATTAGGATCGTTAGCTGGAAGCACTTCTGGTACAATGGGTGCATATACCATATCCATAGGCTATGATGCCAATGGGAACGGTGCTCTTGATTCTGGGGCGTCAAGTATAGCTATTGGGCCGTTATCTTATAGCCAAGGTGCTCAAGCTATTGCGATAGGCGCAAGTACCGCCGCTACTGGCGGAAACTCAATAGGTATTGGTAATGCGGCTAAATCTACTAATACTGGCAGTGTTGCTATAGGTAATGCTACAGAAGCTAATGGAAGTCATTCAATTGCGGTAGGATATCAAAGTGGATTAAATACAGATGGGGTTGATGGAAATTACAGCATCACGATAGGATATAATTCCAACTCTACTGCATCTCAAAACATAGGAAGTGATGCCATAGCATTAGGAAGAACTGTAAATACAATATCAAATGATGCCATAGCAATGGGGTTATTAGCATCTGTATCAGCTGTCGGTGGACAGGCTATTGGCAGAGGAACAGAGGCTACTTCCCAAGGAGCTATGATGTATGGTTACGCTTCTGGTGTAACCATCACTAATGCTAGAACAGACTCCTTTGCGCTTGGTTGGGATGAGACTATTCCTTCATTGTGGATTGAGAAATATGCTACTACCACAACCGGAGTGAGTGGTACTTCGTTTATGGATATTCCATTAGATGCTTCCTCTACATATACTATAGAAGTTCTTGTAACAGGTGGAGAGTCAGATGCGTCTGGTACTATGTTTGGGTCATTTAGACTTACTGGTGGCTTCTATAGAATTGGTGCAGGCAATGTAGTAGCAATGGGAAGTGTTCCAACAGGAGCCGCATCTGCTCTAGTTTCTGCGGAAGGGGTAGTAAGTTCTGCAGCAGCGGGGGCGGAGGCTATAGATGCAGCCTTATCTGTTAGTACTACAAATGTTAGGATAACCGTAACAGGGCCAGTAACTACAACTAATATGAATTGGAGAGCAGTAGTAAAATTGACTAAAGTAGCAAGTGCAACATCATAAACTAAAACAAATAAACCAATGGGATTAACAGTAACAGGAGTAGCAGTAAAGACAAGGGACGGAGATGACCTGACAAGTTTTTACATAGATGTACAATCTAGACTACAAGAAAAACCATCTCCTAAAATAATTGTAGAACTTATTCCTTATAGGTCAGAAGCTGACTTAGATGCAGGATTCAGGTCATTGCAATTATATGATTCAGATCAAGGATTGGCTACAGATGTGCCACACTATCTAAGATCCATTACAGATACCTTAACACCTGTTCAATATGCAGATGTTGATATGACACAAGTTCATAATCAGTTGTCTGCAATACTTGAGCAAGGCGATAGTCACACCAGATGGGATGAGTTGCTTGGAGCTAATAATGTTTGGGCGGGATTCGGTGCGACTACAGTAGCAGTAGATTTACCGGCATAAATTAGAAACCTTTAAATTAAATATAAAATGAAAGTAGACGACGCATTATTATTGCACACATTTTACGACCAGGTTCTTAACAAGCAAGAAAAAGGAGTTGGAGTAGATATTGATCTTGCATGGGATATGCAAGAAGACATGGACCAGTTAGCAACCTTTGTTGACAGGTACTTAAAGGCTCGAGAAAAACTTACCAAAGAAATGGGAGAGCCTATGAAAGACGACCCTAATCGTTACACCTTAAAGGATGTTCAAGCGTTCTTAGCCGAAATTGAAAAACTTTTGGAAAAGGATATTGAAGTAACTGTTAAGAAGTATCCAGAGTCTGTATTCAGAGCTGGACTACGTGGTGTTCGAGTAGGCGGAACGCTTAAGAAAGCTAAAGAGTTTTTAGTTATCGCACCAAAAGAAAAAGAGTTAGTAGAAAATGGGCAGAATAGCAAGAAACAAAAATCATAGGGGTGTTTTCCCAGTCTATGGGCCAACATTGGTTCCAACAGAGAATGTAAAATTCTACTGTAACTTCACCACGCCTGTATCAGAAGCCAGAACAAATTGGCGAATGGACCTATTAGATTCAAAAAATCAAATAGACGTGGTTGGAATTGCGGCCCTAAACGAAGTAGCTGTCACTGGAGGAGTAAGGTTTCGTATTGATTTTACGATGCCTACTCCTTCTGGAGGCAATGGATACTACCGCTTTATGATTTGGAATACAGTCAGCACAGAAGTAAAGTTTATTTCAAACCCTGTTCGGGTTACGAGTCAGCTTTGTGATATTGCTTACACTAGTACGGTTCAGTATTCTAGTCCTAATAATATTTTTAATTACGACTATGAGCAGGATCCTCAAATAGAAACAATCTTACGTATAGAAGTAAACTTAACAGACACACAGTTTCCAGACGAGCAAGAGGAGTACAAAGAGCTTAGTACTGGATTAAAAAAAAGGTACTCCAGCGAACTAGACAAAGTCTACGAGCTAGAAACATATTACTTCGATGATGCGGCGCATGAGGCTTTTGCTGTCATGCTCCAACACGAAGATCTTATCATGAACGATGTTCCTATCGTTAAAGATGGCGATTATAGTGTAGAGACTGATACGCGACAAAATGTATATCGTGGGCGGGTAACAGTTATAGACAATAACTTTGCCAATATTAATCGAGGTTGTTAGCAAGAAAATTTGTAATTTACATAAGAATTTACTAATATTGTTTAGTAATTAAACAAAAACGGAGTATTTCTTATGATTAAAGGAGACAAAATTTCAGTAACAGACAAAGCTACTGGGTCTAAAATGCCTGCTATTTTCGTTCGTTTTAACAATGAGAATAGCAAAATGCTCGTACAAGTGGATGGAGCCCTTAAATGGGTTGGAGTAGATGACACTCCACTTCCCTTTGCGGCGCAGAAAGAATCGGACTTTGTTTTCCCAGACGATCTGGACAACAAGGAAAAGCTCGAAAAAGAGCTTAAGAAAACTACAACAAAAATTCCAAGGTACCAGCAGACATTAATTTTATGGGATGCGGGAAATCACGATCTTAATGGAATTGCAAAACAGTTAGGCGCGACACCTAACTATGTTAAACGAGTAATTAAAGAGCACAGAAATGGACAGAAGTGAAACACTTGGGGAGCTGGCAACGGCACTCAGAAACTTCCAAGAGAAGCAAGAAGCTATCCAGTTCGATAGCAAAAATGATTTCCTTAAAAACAAGTATGCCACATTAGGCGCACTAATTAAAGGGAGTAAGCAAAATTTAGCAGATAACGGGTTATCCGTAACTCAGCTAATGGAAGACAGTGGGGTACGCACAATGTTAATACACGTAAGCGGAGAATACATTAGCGCCCATTTTGCAATAGAGGCAACTGCCAGTAAAGGCACCACACACGCCCAGCAGGTAGGGATTGCAACTACTTACGCCAGACGCTATGCTTATGCTAGTATCCTTGGATTAGTAACTGAGGAGGATAAGGATGGAGTATATGCTGGAGGAGCTGTTGACGATGTTATTGGAGATGCAGTAGATGCGGCCGAAACAATCGAGGAGCTTGAAGCTATATGGAAGGGCTTAAATGGGAAACAGCAAAAGGAGTACAAGGTAATGATTAGCGGTCGTAAATCTCAACTAGGTGGATAGCTATAACGACATTCCCGCAATTCGCAATAGTGACTTAAACGACTTTTATAAAAGTCCTGCTCTGTATAAGTACAGAAAAGATCACCCGGACACAGAGCGACATGACTATTACGACATAGGCACAATGTATCACAAGGTGATATTAGAGCCTGAAACTATCCAGCGAGATATACTTCTTTACGATATGCAAGATCGCCCACAGCCTACAATGACAATGGCTGGAAAGGAAAACAAAGCATGGATGGCGCAACTTGTAGAAACTGCCGAAAAGAAAAAGAAGCAGTTAATTAGCATGGAGCATTATAACCAGGCTCAAGCAATGGCAGAATCTACTTACGACGACCCAGTAGCAAAGGAGCTATTAGCTGTCGAGAGCGAGCATGAAGTAACAAGGTTATGGAAACATAACGATATGGATTGCAAGTGTAAGATAGATATTCTTAATCCATTTTTTAATGCAGATCTAAAGTCTGCCGCAGATGCGGAACCTTATAGTTGGCAACGAAAAGCTTACAGTACTTTTCGATATCACCGCCAGGCCGGAATGTATAGCGACGGGGATGCAGGGGGTTTATTTACAGGAGAAAAAGAATTCTTTTTTATAGTCTGCGAAAAGGAGCCTCCATATCAGGTTGCTGTACACCAAGTAACTTTTGAACTGTTAATGGATGGAATAGCAGAATACCAGCGTTTAACATCTGAGATTAAGGCGTGTATAAAATCAGATAAATGGCCTGGATATTCGTATCACACGTTTGATGGAAAATTTACATGGGACTTACCAAAATGGGCTCAATAGAAATAGAAAAGAAAATTGTTAAACGAGAGATCCAAAATAAATTTGGGTCTGTAAGACGGTTTGCTAAGATTGCAAATCTAGAGCTTTACTTTATAAATAACTGCCTAAGAAGCGGAGTATTAAAAGATAGTGAAAAGCTAAGAGAGATAAGACTAGCTGTGGCAAAATGGGAAAATAAGAATCTAGAGGGAGAGATAACTGATAAACAGCGCATTGATCTTAGATTAGCAATACTTGAAAACGATTTATCGAAAGATCATCGAGCTCCAAGTCTTAGGACGTTTTGTCGTCGCGCTCATACGAGCGGGCTATACATTGGCCCAGAGTATTTAAGCCTGGTACTTAACCCAGGTCCAAAAGCAATTAAAAAAGTGACACCTAAAATTAGGCGGATTTGTAAACTAATAAATTTTGAGATATGAACAAATGTATGTTTATCGGGAATGTAGGTAAGGACCCCGAAGTTAGAAATCTTACCAGTGGTACTTCTGTTGCTAACTTTAGTCTTGCGTGTTCAGAACGCTACAAAGACAAGGAAGGAAACAAGAAGGAAACTACCGAGTGGGTTAACTGCGTGGCATGGGATCGCAAAGCAGAAGTAATAGAGCAGTATGTTAACAAAGGCGACAAACTGTTTATTGAAGGAAAGATGACAACAAGGTCTTGGGAAGACAACGCTGGAAACAAGCGATATACCACAGAAATTGTTGTGCTAAGTATGGAAATGCTTGGAGGAAAGAAAACGGAAGGTACCCCTGTTTCTACAAGCGACAAGGGACAGAAAGCTAAAGCGGAGGAGCCCGCACACATAGTTGGAGAAGATGAGGATGATTTACCCTTTTAATATATGAATCAGACAATTACTAGAGTAGTTGAGGGAATAGACTATGGACATTGCCTCAAGGAGCATTTAGGTTTTTGCCACCATTATCATGGACACAGAGCAAACATCGAAGTAGAAGTTAAAGGTCTAATACAGACAGAAGGACCAGAAGCTGGAATGGTTATAGATTTCAGTGTGGTTAAAAAAGCTATAATGGAAAGAGTTCATGCAAAGCTAGACCATGGATTTGCTATTGAAGTAAGTGATCCAAGATGCGAAGTAATTAGATCTTCTCAGCATCACGAGCACTTACTTATAATGGACGGTCCTCCAACAGCTGAAAATCTTGCTGTTTGGGCATTTGTGGAGATTCAAAAAGGACTGCCAGACTATGTAGTTCTTCTTCGTGTAAGGTGGTATGAAACACCTAATAACTATACTGATTTATACTATGACGACCCAAGAGTTAGATAATGGAAGCTGGTAAATTAAAAGTATCGGAGCAGTTTTTATCCTTTCAAGGAGAGGGTCCTACTGCTGGAAAGCCTGCGTACTTCTTACGCTTAACGGCTTGTAACCTACTATGTGGATGGTGTGACACTATCCCAGTATGGCGCAAAGGCAAAGCAACAGACTTTGAAATTATTAGCAAACGGATGGGAGCAACGTACTTCGACGATCTTGAGGCTCAGACAGCACACTTAGTAATAACAGGGGGCGAACCCATGCTACAACAAGAGGCAATAGTTGATTATATAGATACCCTGCCCTCCTCTTCTTATATAGAAGTGGAAACAAATGGCACGATAATGCCTAGTGATGCTATGAAATTAATAATAGATCAGTGGAACGTTAGCCCAAAGCTAAAAAATAGCCACATGGATAAAGAGGATCGCTTTAAGCCAGAAGTTATTATGGATCTAGTGGAGGCAAACAGCACTTTTAAATTCGTTGTAAGGGACTTAGAGGACTGGGAAGAAATACAAAGCGAGTGGATGCACTTAATTCCTAAGAACCAGATAATCCTTATGCCTGAGGCAACAAATGAAACAATGCTAAAGATACGCTTAAGAATGATTGCCTCTATTGCAAAGAAACATAGGCTTATGTTTAGCACACGATTACAAGTAGACATATTTAATCAACTAACAGGAGTATGACGACAGTAGAAGATATAAGACGTGTTTTAGATCGTTTAGGTTTTCAGTTTGAAGAAGGTACTGATAAAACCCCTAGGCGAGTTGTGGATTACTGGCAATCAATGATATCTGCTAATGTTCCAGTAAAGTGGACAGTGTTCGATCCTGGAGAAGACCCTGGCATTATTTGTGTTAAAGATATTGAGTTTTATTCTGCTTGTGAACACCATTTATTGCCATTTTTTGGAACTGCTCATGTAGCTTATATTCCTGATAAAGTAATGGTAGGCATATCAAAGTTGCCAAGATGTGTCAAGTATCATGCCGTCAACTTTACGACACAGGAATATTTGGGAGAGGCGATTGTTAAAGACATTGTTTCTCGTTTAAAACCATTTGCTGTCGCCGTTATACTCGAAGCTCGTCATACGTGTATGTCCTGTAGAGGAGTTGAAAGTGTTAGTGCTATTACTAAGACTATACATTTATATGGTAGCTTTAAAACTGATCCAATGCAACGTCAAGAAGTCCTATCTTTGTTGAGCTAGACCCTGTAGAAGGTACAAAAACAAGTTTAGCCCTCTTAGCTAAGACAAGTTTATTGTACCTTTTTTTATATCTCCGCTGTCGCTGAGCCCATAAAGTTTTGGCTATGTTGGGTAACAAGTTTTGGAAAACCCTTTTACATATTTAAACGAAATTCGAATGTGCGCCCTCTAAACACATTCTATATTACCTTGTGTCGGCGTATGATCATTCTATTTAGTGGTAGGAACGGCTAAGCTACTCGTTTTGCTGGTGCAAATTTTAGGGTGGGAGTTGCTTTTGTTGTATGAATGTTATTACTTTGTTCATATTATTGTATCTGCAAAACAATAGTACAAGAAATAACTGGAGCAACCTAAAAAGTGTTCCAGTTTTTTTTATGAACTATCAGAAATAATCTTTTGCTTGTACCGTTGATTTAACTAACATTGTTATATATAAAAAATGTAACTATGGGAAACACAATAAATCAATACTGGTGGGTAGCAATTACAGCTGAGTGTATGCTTAACTATCATACCGGGCTCATAAACAGACAAGGAAGCCCATTTGCGCAATTCAGAAAGTTTTTTCCAATGTGTCCACGCAAGAAAGTGGAAGCACTATTTTGGATGGAGCAGTTAGCGATAGACAATAGCTTTCCTTTAACGCCTAGCTTTAACAGACATATGAAAATTTTACACAAAAAATACCAAGTAGAATGGATTCACACAAACCAATAAAAGAGTACGCAAAGGAAATTCTAAGAGATTGGAAACGTCCTGCAATTCCTGCTAAGATCTATCTCGACGCAATGCTAGAGATAGATCAGGCGGATGATGATTACATATTTGAAAAAGGAGCTGGAATATTAGCATACTTTTTAGCCAACGCAGAAAGCTGGCGTGGAGAAACAGCAAGGAAAATTAAAAAGGAACTAAATAAGATCGTAAATGACTACTATACTTGAATTTATGAACGAAATGGAAACATGGCATAGCTTTTCAAACGAAGAAGTAGATTGCGCCGAAATATCTGATATAAACAATCACAATAATACAACGTTTCAGTTATTGCTTTCGGGCTGGATAGCAGGAGATTACGACGAAGATCCAGAGCTTGTGTGCCAAGAGCTGATTGGACTACTGAATATATGACAACGCTAAACGAATACATCAATCATAGAGTTCCTGTCGGCTTTAGAAGCGCGACATGGCTCGATCGATTAGTAGAAAAAGGTAAGTGGATTAGACAAAACCACTTTGGAGACTATCTTGTAAAAGATGAGGATGATTATAAGCTCTGGGTATTACATCAAGAGAATAGAGAAAGTATAGGTACAGAGATAGTTCTGTACAGTTTTGCCGAAATTAAGATGTTTACACCTAATGGAGATATGTATTGGATACAATTAGACTTTGATGAAAATGGAAATTTTATATGGAGGACTTAATTGAATATACTATATTTACTTTGCAATCAGTATTAACCGTTAGCCCGTCCGGGCTGAAATATACTCTCACTAAAACGGTTTTAAAATGAAAAAAGAAATTAGAGTAGCAATAGCAGGAGTCGGCAATTGCGCCTCGGCCTTTATACAAGGTATCGAATACTACAAGTTTCACGACAAGGATGGGGTTATGACCCCTAACGTTGGTGGATATAGCGTAGAAGATATTAAAGTTGTTGCGGCATTTGATATTAACAAGGCTAAAGTTGGGCAAGACTTAGCCACAGCAATTAATGTGTGGCCTAACTGCTGTGAAAAGTTTGCTCCTGTAAACAGAACATTTACAGTTGTGCAACCTGCTCCAGCATTAGATGGGTATGGATCTTATGAGGACAGGAAATTTGAGATAGTAAGTTATAATAAAGACCTAGATCCCGAACCTTACAGGACAATGATAGCGCAAGATGTAGACGTATTAATATGCTATATGCCGGTAGGTAGTCCGGAAGCGGCCCGATACTGGGCGTACCAGGCATTAATAGCAGATGTAGATTTTGTTAATGCTATGCCGGAATTTATATGCACGGATTTAGACTGGCAAGACACGTTTAAGGAACATGGACTTAGGCTCGCTGGAGATGACATTAAGTCCCAGGTAGGCGCCACTATACTGCATCGCACATTGGTAAACCTAATTAAGATGCGTGGACAAACTGTTACAAGTACATACCAGCTAAACTTTGGAGGCAATACAGACTTTGAAAATATGCTGGATCGCGATCGCCTTACATCCAAAAAGATAAGCAAAACGCAGGCCGTAACAAGCCAAATGGATATTAAGAACCTTAAAATAGGACCTAGCGACTATGTCGGGTACTTAAATGATACGAAAATTGCTTATATTAACATACGTGGAAAACAATTTGGCGGAGTACCTTTTGAAATAGAAACAAAGTTAACCGTACAAGACAGCCCCAATAGCGCAGGCGTTATGATGGATGCTGTCCGGGCGTGTAAAGTAGCAAAGGATCGTGGAGTCGTTGGCTACTTAGACGAAGTAAGTAGTTGGTGTTTTAAATCTCCACAAAAGCAAGTAGAAGATGTTCAAGCATATAACGACTTTATAGAATGGGCTTCATAGCAAGTGCGATAACAAATAGGATAGCCGAAGCGGCAGAATCTTACAACCTTTACAACAGCCTGACAGAAAACAATGCGGGTCTTAAAACCTTGCTAAAAATATCGTTGGATATGCCTGAGGTTAGCACTCCAATTGAATTTGAAGCATGGCCGGAGTATGATGACGTGTACCTAGTTAGTGGGGGGATGGACAGTTATATACAATGGAACATGAGAGGCTATAGAGGAGATGCAGTTGCTATCTTTGTAAACTATGGACAACCATATGCTCAGCAAGAAAGGGATTTTGTAAAAGAAAACTTTCCAGGAGCAATGCACCATACAAACCTATTGCCCCATGATCCAAAAGAAACTAATCATATTATTCCATTTAGAAACCTTTACCTACTATCGGTTGCAAACCAGTGGGTAAAAGATGGAGGCGTAATACACATTGGAGCAGTAGCAGGAGAGAGCGGAGAGGGTGGGGATAAAAGCGACGAGTTTTTTAAGCAGTTTATCGAATTCATATATAAAACAGAAATGAAGCGTATCAATATCTTTGATATGAAAACTAAAACAAAGAACGACTGGCTTCGTACATATTTAGAAGTAAAAAACGATTATAATGTTCTAAATACCTTTTCATGCTTTCAGCCGAAGGAAGGGTTGCCTTGCCAGCATTGTAAGGCTTGTTTACGAAAATGTATTGCAATGGTATATGCTGGGCAAGAGGTAAAGGCCCATGCACTATATCCTGATATTTTAAAGAATAAGTATATGGGAGAATATTATAAAGCCATGTCTGACGCTTTAATTAAGCATGATTTTAGTCATTACACACAACAAAGAGCAAGACAAGACACAGAAGTGCTAGATATAATTGGAACCTGGAAATGAAAATATTTTTTGCTGGAGCAGATGACGCAGAAAGTTATAGAAAGATCTTACTAGAAGTCGGAGCGACTTGTAAGTTAGAAAGTTACTGGAGCCTTAAGACAAAAAAAGTCTTAGGTGCTCCAAGTGCTTTCGAAAATTATTTGTTGGATAGTGGCGGCTTTGTAGCGCGAAATAAGGGTATAAACATAAGTGTAAAAGATTATGCAAAATTTATTAACCTACACGGTATTAAGCTCGCTTTCAATCTTGATACTAACGACGATAGTGTTACTCTTTATAATCAGGAGTACCTTCAGTCCGAAACAAAGGCCTACATACTTCCGATATATCATGGAAGTGATTATTATGGTGGCGATCGTACTTTACTTCACCGTTACCTTGACCTTGGGCACCCTTATATTGCTTTGGGGGGCATAGCAGGAGTTCCGAATATTAACTGGGAAATGCAATTAGAATTTTATAGCTATGTATTTAGACATACTAGAGATAAAACGGCAGTGCATGGTCTTGGAATAACCGCTAAGTCGATACTTGAATTATATCCCTGGTATAGTGTAGACAGTACTAGCTGGTTAGCAATGGCACGTTATGGACGTGGAAGTGGATTTGGAGTAGACGAACGTGTTGCGGCATACTATGCTAAAAAAGTACACTATCTAGTCAGCACAAAAATAGAAGCACAGTGGTGGATTAATCTAGAACAATATTTAACAGACATATGGAAGATAAGAAAGATAGTATGGGAACATTTGAACTTATCCCAATTGAGAACATACATGGAAACTCGGTCCGGATTCATTACAGGAGAGAACGGGAAAGACACTTTATTAAACAAAGTGTCGACCGATACGGACAGCTCAATCCAATTCACATTGTTCCAGTAATAAGCGATCTGCCCAGTCTGTATATGGTTATAGATGGGCATACTGTTTTAAGTTGCTTAAAAGAAGCGAAATACGAGTATGCTCACTGTCTTATACATTGGAATCTTAGCCGAGAGGAAACGCTCATGCTGATGATACAGCTCAATATTGGGCACCAAACAGTAAACGAAGCGTCGCTAGCCGAGATCGTTAGTGATCTAGCAAGTAAACATACGATTCGCGACTTGCAAAATAGACTGCCTATCGAAAAAGATGAGATAGAGCATTATGTTGAATTGTTTAAGTTCATTTTTGAGGAGTACGTGAAACCTAAGCAAGATGAAAACCAAGCAAAACTATTCTAAAGAGATTTTGGAAACATTACTTCGCATAGAGGAAGAGCTAATAAAATTTAATGAGCATACTGCTTTATTATACCCTCTAACAAAGCCTAAGCGAAGTGTAACAAAGACAAAGAGTAGAGATGAGATAGTAATGCCGTGGAACGATGTGGAATTTATTAATGCTTGGGACACTTGGCGGCTATATAAAAAGAACACGTTTAAGTTTACATATAAAACGTCCATCTCAGAGCAAGAGGCATTGGCAACACTAAGAAAGATAGCAGGTCCTAATATAAAAACAGCAATAAAGGTAATCCAGCAGAGTATAAGTAATCAGTGGCAAGGTTTTTTCCCAATTAAAGATAATGGACAAGATACAAATTTATTCGAAGGAGTTAGTTATCAGTAAGCCTCATCTGCCTGACACATTGCGGGCAAAGGTTATTGTTGATTTAATGAAAGTACAGAGCAAGGAAGTGCAAGAATGTCTTCATGCTATGTTTGCCAGCATTGTGCAGACATTGGGCGTTAAAAGTACGCCGGGTTTAATTGTAGAAATGGTAGAAGATGCTATCGAAGTATATGGATACGAGAGTATGGAAGACATTAGTCTGTGCCTACGCAATGGAAGACAAGGAAAGTATGGCACGACTTACAATAAATTTAACTTTATTGTGTTTCGAGAGTGGATGACAAAGCATTTGGAAGAGAAGGCAATTTTAAGAGAAAGGGAAGTAAAGAAAGCAATGCACGATTGGGCCACGTATGAGGAGTATGTTAACAGTATAGAGGTAGGAAAAAAGATGCAGAAAGAATTAGTACAAAAGAAAAATAAACTAGCAGACTATGAAAGATATAGATCAGAGTACCTTGGAAAAAGAATGGTACGTGATGCCCACTCCGGAAAGGAAAAGACTGTTCCCGTTCCTAAAGGAGAACGATCTAAGCGAAAAGACTAGGTACGAATGCAACGACCTAAACATTAGAGAAAAGATTCGCCTTTGGTACGACAACCGTATGGAGTACTATCGTATCATTTCAAAACATCCAGAGCACCGTCATTATGCAGATAGCGAAACAATACAGAATCAATGGGAAGCAAAATATAGCGAGATGCCCAAAATCCCTGCTAGAAACCGGGCGCCATCCAACGAACAACCTGTTAGTAACGTTAGCACTAGTAAACAAAAGAAAGTCCCGCAAATCAAAGGAATTCAAGGGACACTATTTTAGCTATGAAAGTATATAAATGTATCAAGTTAGGAGATTTTAGTTTTCAAGACTTAGCAGAGCTAACAGACTTTGCCGAATGGGAGAATATGTTTGTTATTGTAGCCAAGTTGCCAAAGAAAAGGTCTGTTTCTCAGAATAGATATTACTGGGGCGTGGTGCTGACCATGTTAAGCGAACACACAGGTTACACAAAGGATCAGATGCACGAGATTTGCAAAATGAAGTTCAACTTAAAAACCAAGGCGCTAAAGGGCGAAATATACGAGTTTGGAGGACCCACTAAGGAGTTAGATACAAAGGAAATGACAGACTATATCGAATCGATACGAGAGTGGTCTATGGAAGTCTTGCAATGTAGGATTCCACAGCCAGATGAGATACCCTTAGAATATTACGCCCAAGCAAGGATGTTATGACAGGATCTTGCTATATTGTGGCATGGCAGAGCTTAATCATCCAAGTGAAAAGAGTAGCGATGTTAAAGAAAAGATCATAGAACACTACACTAGAGCCATACAGAAAGATCTAAAAGAAAACGGTATTAAAGCTGTTGACTTTAAAGAAAACGGAATAGCATTTAATTTAAAATATCATAGAGTGGATGTTTCTTTTAAGATAACTGAGAAATAATCCAATGGAAAACGATGTAACAATATATATAGACAATATGATAAGCTCTCTACAACACCCTTTCTTTATGATGACAGCGGGTATTGTATTCTGGTTCTCTATTATATGGTCTGTGCAGATGAGCAAAAGGTCTATTAAAAAAGCTAGTTTCTTTCAAGACCAGAAAGATGAGATATGGGTAGCCTTTGTAGGAGGGTTGATTTTTTTAGTTTGGGACGACGAGGTACTTCAAGCAATCGAGTATGTAAAAGATGTCTGGGTTAGGGGAGAAGATCCAGAAACGTGGGCTCCTACTACGGCAGAACTTCAGCCTTTTATGTATCTGTTAGTTGCTCCCTTTATTGACATAATACTAAATCCATCAATAAAATGGTTAATACATAAATTTAAGAAAAATGGCAAAGAAACAGAAAACCCCATTTAAAGAAAGTAAGTTTGGAAAAATTATACTTTCTGCACCTGTAAAAAGTATTGCATCTGGAATCTTAGATGTGCTACCTATTCCCAATGTTATTAGTTGGTTCGATAAGGACAGCAATGGCAAAGTAAACTGGGAAGACGTAAAGCAATTTAAAGGCGTAGACTATCTTAAAATAGCCGCGGCTGTTGGTACTCTAGGCGCCTTAATAAAGCTAAACATTGTCGATCTTGAAGTAGTAGTTCAGCTCTTGCACACATTTATGGGTCAATGAACTGTATTAAGTGTGGCAATAAGGTTATAGAGAACTATGAAGAAATGCTCTGCGCTACCTGCAACCGCAAGAAAAGGGTTTCGCCGCAGACCCAGCTGAAACGAAAACGCATCAGCCCAGTAAGTGTCAAGCGCAAAAAAAAATTAGAGGAGTATGTTCACATAAGAAATAAATTCCTCGAAGAAAATCCGATCTGCGAAAGATGCGGAGATCTTGCTATCGATGTACACCATACCAAAGGGCGCCTGGGCACAAATCTTACAGACACCCAATATTTTAAATCTGTTTGTAGAACTTGTCATACATATATAGAAGAACATCCAGAATGGGCCTTGCTCCATGGATTCAGAAAAAGTCGATTAGCTCAGTAGGGTTTCTCATAATTGTCTTATAACTTTATAATGTACTAAAACACACAGAGTTATGGCAGGACACTTAAATAGTAAGATGCACAATGTCGGGGTGGAGCTTGTACAAAATGCAGTCTTAAAAAGGCAAACCTGGATCACTCCAAAGCAGTATCACGTTAAGGTTTTTGTAAAAGCAAAACCTTATATCTACAAAGGAGAAGATGTTCCCGATGAGGCTATTTTTAAAGGAGATCCACTTCATGGCATTAACGAAGAAGCTTTGGATAAAGCTATAGATTGGCAAATAGCTAACGGGCAAGACGTTTTTATTGCAATCTTGGATATTCTTAATGGAGAAGTATATGGAGATACTCTAGATACGCTGTTAAAGAGAGGGATTGATTGGACTGACGGAGGTCGTAGGATAAGAATGTGGGGCTCTTGGATGTTTAGCAAGAGATTATATAAGCTATCGCCCGACGAGAGAGAGCTTATGAGAAACCTTGCAATAGATAATCAGGCACATAAAGACCAAATGAGACTATTATGAAATAAAACAGGGTTTCCCTTTTTACAATTTTTGTGTTTTCCCTCCGGGCGTTTTCTAGATTGTTTGCGTTCGGAGGTTTTTTTGTGACGCCCCGAAATAGTTGAAAAACCACTTGTATGTCCTAAACTAGCCAATTAACTTACATTGTTAATAAAAAAATATGCACAATATATCTAAAGTTTGGACAGTAAGCGTAAAGGGATTTGAATTCCAAGTTTCTGGAACTTACTGGCACGATCCAGGTGTTTGGCGTTACCCGGACGGGAGTGGACAACCTCCTGACTGGGGCTTTGAATACGACTGGATTAAGTACACAGATGAAAAAGGCGATACAGCCGATGTCACAGGTCTATTGGGGGAACTACACTGGTGGGTTCACTCTATTATATTTACAGACAAAACCAGGTATCCCTCTGTTATAAGTTTAATAGAGGAAGAGATTATGAAACAAGGATTAGAAGAACAAAACGACGATTATTATGAGTAACACAATCACAGTAAATTTATTTGACTTGCTAGAAAACGAGTTAGGTAGACACTCAGACGTGGAAATCGACTTAGACGACTACGACTATGAAATGGATGAATCCCAGATTAAGGAAAAAGCATTAGAACTTAACTGGGAAGTAGACGAGATAGCTGAAGCAGTAATAAGCGGATGCGCCTCGGCTCCAGATCTTATAGGGCAACTAGCCAAGCACTATGAAGCACACATGGTGCAAAGGGAAGAGCAACTAGAAAGACGCTTAACAGAGATGAGAAATAAGCTAAAAAAGACCACGGCAATACTTAATGCAGTAGCAAAGTTATGGCCCGGAAACCCACAGGACATTCGCTTAATTAGAGGCAAAGTGGAAGAGGTAGCGCCCGACGACGTGGATGTTGAAGCGGCAATCATGAATCTTATAGGGATGGCAGAAAATGCACAGACCGCCGCCGACAGTGGAGATATGGTAAAACCTGAAAAGGAGGTGTAACGGAACCAAAAAAAAAGTTAAACTAAAACTACAGAAAGAATGAGAATTGAATTAACACTCCTCCCTCCAACAAGGTCGAGGAAAATGGCAAGCACGGTTAAGTTATCGAAGACCGGAAACTTAAGAATAGACGCCGAAGGAAGCGCCAGAATGAACATTAAGCATGGAGATGGTTTGCTTATTGCTCAAGGCGGGAATCACTTTTACATTGCAAAGAATGTACTAGCAAGAGAAGAAGGGTATCCTGTAAGAAAGGCAACTAGCAAACATAGTTACACCATGTATGTTCAGAGCAAGTCGCTTGTTGAAATACGCAAAATGGAGCCCGGCAACTACAATTTAGGAGACAGTTTCCATCAGGATGCGGCAACTTGGTTCGAGCTAGTTCCAGCGCCAAAAGGGTAGCGAAGTATCTGAAGAATATTGCGGAAGCAATCGCTGGTACACGTATATTTATAATATGTATAACAAAAGCCAACATGAAAACGAATAAAGAAAGCGTAGACGACATTGCCAGGATGCACGGCATTGATCCGAGCAAGCAATTCACGTATAAGGGCTTAGACATTTGGAACTTGGAAACTAATGAGGTAATGATTAGTAAGGAAGGCCGGATCTTAGGCTTTGCTTACTTTGAAACCGGCTCTTGGTATTGCAAGGGACCAGATTATGAGTTTTTAAACGCAAAAGCACCAACAAAAATAGAAGCAATTCAAAAAGCATGGTACGATGAGATATTGTGATATAGAAGATTGGGTGCAAAAAAACAAGCTAACCTTAAAGCTAGGGTTGGTATGTTTTGCGACAATTCTAGTAACAGTAGGCGTTATCTTAATTGGTACACTTATATATATATACTTGCGTGTATAAACCGGAAAATTTAAAAAATATCGGAAAATGTTATAAAAATATTTTGTACTTACCAAATAACCAACTAGCTTTACATTATGAGCAAAACTAAAACACAAGAAGTAGCAAAAACACAAGGTGTTAAAGCTACACCGGAAACTAAAGCTCCAAAAGCAGAGAGCAAGTATGTACAGGCAGTAAAAATGTTTGTCGCTGGAAAAGAGTACAAGGAGATTGCAAAAGCGTTGAGCACGACAGAGAATTATGTTAGCGGTAATGTTAACGACGCTGAAACGGGTCTCAAGTCCAACAGCCCACAGGCTTATATGTTTGCTGACGACATTAAAAAGGAGCGGGAGCGCAGAACAAAACTTCGGGAGCAGGCAAAAGCTAAAGTTGAGGCCGCAAAGCCAAAAGCAGAAGCAAAGAAGCCTGAGCTGGTAAAAGCGTAGATGTAGTGAATGTGGAAAATTGGGGACTTAGGTCCCCTTTTTTTTATACCTAAAAGTATCTGAAATACCTTTTGGGCGCTACCAAATAACCTACTACATTTAAGTATAACTAAAACACTAAACCACAATGGAAAAACACTTTAAAGATTTAAGCGGTAACGTGTACGTAGGCAGGGACGCATGGGCAAAAGAATTGCTTAACTGGGCTCACCTTGACATTGAGCTAGGGGACCATAAAGCGGCCCAAAAATGTATGACAGAGGCAACACACGTTTTACTCAACTTGCCAAGCAAATTTGAAATGACACCCAAAGAGGTGGAAATGTATTACGCAGATAAGATAAAAAACGCAATTAACCATGACACACTACACTAAAGACTACAATGGCCTATTAGAGCACGAGGTGCAAACTAAGGCAATAGCCGACATTAAGTTTTGGCTAGGAGGATTAAAAGAGTTAAATGAGAGAGCAAAAATATACACCAGAGGCGTAGAGAGCGGAGAAATAGCAAACTGGGGTATGTGGTGTTTTTGTATGGGGATGATGGGAGTTTCGTACTTCACACCCTGTAAAGCGTTCGCAATATATTGCGGAGTATGGGAGCGGATAAAACCAACAGATGAGGAACTAACTAAATTTGAATAATTATGGCAGTAGATTGCAGATGCCCAAACTGTGGCGACAACTTAGGCAAAGACGTTGAGAACGGACTAGTTGCCTGGTGCGGAAATTGTGGAACAAGGTTCTACAACGAACGTGGAGACAAAGATTATATGACTAAGGAAGATAAGGAATGGTTGTCCAACAACAAACCGCGCAGAAGGCAAGGCGGAATGTATGATCCAAGGTTTTAGTAAAAGGGGCCCAGCCCCTTTTTTTGTGCATACTGCAAACCAATGATAGCTTCTACAGCCGCTTTATATCGTGCGATGTACCGAGACAAAATAAAATTGTTAACAAATAGTGTTAACAAATATATTTTCGCGACTCGCCTGCTGATTTTACTTTACTTTTTTTATTCGTAAAGTTCAAAAAGAACTTGAAGAATAGTTTTGTAACTACCCTGATACTTAGTAAATTAAAGTATTAATAAACATAAACCTAAAACACATGAGCGAAGACACAGAAGAAGTTAAAACATTGCACCACGAGGTCCAGTATTCCAACATGATGGGACCTGGAGTAGCCAAGTATTTAGACGAGGCGCCCAAGTATTCTTTTACAGGCATTGGAAAGACTAACTATCTAACCAGTTTGTATGTAATGGATGACGATACCATTATTCTAATTAAGGATAGGGTAGTAACCGTAGCTGGAAAACTACAAGAACCCGAATATGAATCAATTCCTAAATTTGTAAAAGATGAAGTCGCTGTTTAGAGATTTAACAGACCAGGAAATTAAGGAGTTTCGCCAATGGGCTAGAGACAACTATGCAATTGGAAGCGCGATTAGCGATGTATGGCACCCTGTTGTAAGAGATGAGTGCCATAAGATTAACGACGAGCATTTAACCGAGACAATCAATGCCTTACAAAGAGAAAGCGATAGTTAAGGTTTACTACACAGTAGGGGAAGTGGCTACAATGTTTGATGTAGCCACTAGCCTGTTGCGTTTTTGGGAAAGCGAATTTAAACAATTAAAACCCAAGCGTGATCGCAAGGACCGCCGACAATATACAATCAGCGATATTGCAGTTATCGCCCACCTATACTTCCTAATAAAAATTAAAGGCTTTAGCCTATGGGGCACTCAGCAACATTTTAAAAACCAAGACAATGAGCAAAGAACAGAAACAGTACGAAGAATCTTTGAAAGAGTTCGTCAAACTGGAGCTAGGCTACCTGAAGGAGCGTAGACTACTGTGGAACAAAGAGGAGCAAGATAGATACTATGAGCTAGAGCTTGTACTCAGATGTTTCATGGTATGCTTAAACTAATCCGAAAAGGCGCTTGGGTAGCACCAACTAGCCTGCTAACTTTAGTTTATAAGTAAAACTAAAACCACAAAAAGATGTACGGAGACAATGAAAACAGAATTTGGTTTACAAAGGGCTACAAAATCAGCGAGTCCTATGGCCACAAAGGGATGTTTATAATTGACATTCTCAACGCTTACTGGCGCGAGACTGGTAAGTTCTTTGTTATTAATAGCACAAGATCAGAGATGTTAGAACTTTATCCCCCAGTAGATGTCGGGTAAAGCTATATACCAAGTGCTGAGCCTCGATAGTTGGGGCTCGCCTTACTGCCAAGATTGGTTCGAGGAACTAGAGGAAGCAGAGAGAGAGATGAAATCCTTTACTGAGATGTGGCCAGGAGAATGGTGGATCGAGGAAGGAACCGAGTATGTTAAGCACAAATGTCGCGGATGCGAAAGCGTTTATGCAAACGAGATGCACGACGCACATGGTATCACAACCGGATACTGGTGCAACGATTGTTATGAGAGTAACAAGTACCCTTACAGAAAAGACCGCTACCCAACTATTGAAACACACGGGTATGGAGAACGACTTGAAGATGACTACTAATGCCAAAGCAAATAATAACAAACGGATATGGTGAGCCGATAGGCTGGGAAGAAATCCCAACACCAGAAGAAGCTCAGGAAGCCGAGTGGGAAAGGCAAATGGATCAAGATGGTCCTGAGGGAGTTAGATGCCCAAATTGCGAAGCCAAGCTAAATGCTGAAGATGCCTGGGACTATGGAGACGCAAACGACCACGATGGATGTATGTGTTGGAAATGCGATACTAAATTTTAAGCCATGACACAGGAAGTAATTGAAGCGTTAATACTTAAACGCCACGGGTGGGCAGTTGCAGAGCAGTTTGTTAGTAGCTTCGAAGCATTCAAGCAAGGCGAGCAAATTACTGGCAATATAAATGCTTTGCACATGATATACGACACGTTAGAAGACTTAATAGCCTGGAATGTGCCGTTTATACACGACGATAGATATCACGATTATATGGATGAGCTTTACAGTCGCATAATATAATTCACCGCCGTGTGTTACACAATAAAGATTTTCGCCGCATATGTTACATCAAGGAGCCAAAAATTATTGGCTAAACTACCGAATACGCAAAAATTTAAATCAACTAGTCGAAGTAGCAAACCAATGTGGAGTGACAATGCAAGAGCTGTCAGCGACATTAAAACTTTTGTCGGCAAAGACTATAAAACCGCTTTCGAAAAGTTTAAAAAGTACCAGAATGAGCATAAGGGCTTAACCTAAGGTGTGTGTACATTGTAGTATGTTAATAAGTAAACACACATCGAAATGAAAAAATTTAAAAACTTAAACGCTAAGAAAATGGAAATAGATGAAATACGTTTTGAAGCTAACACATTTGATCATGTCGAAATGATATATGAGCGACTACTCGATCATGACCCCAAAATTGGCATACACGTTCCACTCGATGTAGCTGACGATCCTACACTTGAAGGACAAGCGTTAATGAATACAGTACATTATGGGGTGGTTGAAACTACTGACCCTGATACTGTAAAGCAGTTGATCGCCAACTATGGTGGGTTTAATATTGGCGACTGGTAAAATATTGTTTGTGTTTGCATAAGAGGGTGGGGTTGTGCCCACTCTTTTTTTATGCGAAATAGCTCA
>Ga0307377_10002154_pt1 | contig 23590 bp, 26 predicted proteins | sample TR3MG_FD_202535 | JGI IMG/M metagenome (GOLD analysis project Ga0307377, IMG submission 202535) | Soil microbial communities from Risofladan, Vaasa, Finland - TR-3 | ecosystem: Environmental > Terrestrial > Soil > Coastal area > Acid sulfate soil | place: Finland: Risofladan, Vaasa | collected...
TTGGAAGAAGAGTTTACTGACAAATCTTTACAACAGCTATTCTGTGATTATTTACAGAGAGTATACGATCGTGAACTGTGCATGATCGATGCATCAAATGATAATTACAAATCAACAGGGATGCCTGTTAATATTGGAACTCAAAAACTTATTAACACTTTAATTATAAGGAGGTGCCTTGTTAGAGCCAAGTCGACTTATCGAAAAACTCCAGCATTTAACGATTGGCTGTCTGACATGGTAGCGCATAAAAATGATAGAGAACTCTCGGATATACTTGAAATTACACAGCATGAATCGGATGCTGATGTCATTAAGAAACTCGAAGACCATTTGCAGGATAATGAATCTCCTGATGCACAACAAGCCTGTTAATTGGGAAGAGAATGATGCAAAACATACTAATGAGTGTTTGGAATATTTTATCGAAATGAAATGGTGTAAACGTTTTAAAAATTTTACTACACAGTACAAACATTTATTAATAGTATTTAACCATGTTAATAATGACAGAGAAAAAATTTTAGATATGTTTTTCAATAATGACTTTGAATTTTTGCAATTTGTGTATATGCATTCACTGTTCAGTGTTAATCCTAAAAAAGATTGGCTTGAACGTTATATGATTAATAAACTTCACCTTTCTGATAAAACTATTGAAAAATTAATTCACCCAGATCCGGTACCGCAGGAATTACTTAATAAAATTAAATGTTTCAATCCTGTTCAGGTAACATTTGAAATGCATCCAATAACAATTGAATATGGCATGTGGAAACGTGACCATAATAATAGAATAATTAATCCTGTACACCTTACTTATTTAAATTGGGAGTTTGATGTTGTAACACCTGCCGATGTTGCCGCCGCACTTGCTGAGTATGAAAATATCAGCAGCGAAGCGGTACATGATGATGATTATGATTGGGCAGAAGATCTTCCATTTTAATGTGATTCAAATATGTTTTATGTAATAACTATAATGAATTATTAACTTTCAGGAGGTAACTAATGAATGAAGATCTTGTAAGAGGTTTTCTAAACGAACAAACGAGCGAAGATGCTCAAAACTCTATGGACAATGCAAGTTCCAATGAGAGGATATCTGTAGAAGTGTCCGGAACGTATCGGATGAAAGTGGACACTTTTGGTTACGTCAAAGATAATGAAACAAAAGTGTTTCCATGCTTTGATAAAAGTTCTCAGAAAGGTGTACTGCAACTTGTTGTTCCATTGCGGGTTGTTGACGGAACACCATTGGTCCCAAAAGGATCATTGATGTTCTTTAACATTAATATGGCCCCAGCACCTGGAGCAAAGAAAGAAACTATACAGACAATGGCCAGGATGGCAAAACCGAAACTGGTTGCAATGCTTGGACATGAAAATATTCGTATGGATGCTACTTGGCTTGTCGAAAACCTTACCCCAGAATTTGTGCGTGAAGGCGACAAAGTGACTATGAAAAGGGATCATAAACTCAAAATGGAGGTTATGGTCAAGGTGGTTGATGATTGGTATAATAGCAAACCTAAGTTGAGGGTTGACACAATTGTACCGGCTGGACATGAAGATCGTTCGATGTCAAATGACCCAAAGAAAACAGTAACTCCTGATACAAGTGATCCGTCTGATATTGACTATTCGACTGCAGTTAATGAAGACGACGGCAATATTAGTGCTGAAAAAATGGTTGAAAACTCAATTGAAGAGGGCGAACATACAACAGACGATAGCCCAGACCTCCCATCAAAAGTAGAAGATTTTTAAATCTTTTATAAAGGAGGAATAATGATAAAAGGATTAACACACGATAGTTCGGGTATTCCTAATATGATAATAAAGTATAGAGGGAAAATTTCAACTGGGTACGCGCCTAATGAAGGCCCGAACAAAAGGAACTCTCCTAAAGCAGCTGGTTTTTTTCGCATATTGAAAGAAATTACAAAAACAGAGAGGGTTGGAAATTCTGAAACACAGGTTGTTGTTAAGGACTGGGTTCTTAATGAAACTATTCAGAAAAAACTTGAAGAAACAATCGACAGTAAGACTCCAAGAAAAATAGAAATAGTCAGTTTGTACAAAACGCCTCAAGAAATGTGGGAAAGCAAGCTGGCCATGTATTCAACTTCAGAAGGTCTTTTGTGTCAAAGCAACGGTTTGAACGAAACTGCTAAATTTCTTAAATTTACCCCTGATGGAGAACGTGATTGGGCAGAAAGAGAATGTCTATATAATGGATGCTCTGATTTTAAAGCCAAGAAATGCAAAGAGATTGGCTTTATGAAATGTTTCCCAACAATTGACATGACACCAAATCCGTACAGGTTTGAAACACGATCAATTAATACCATTATTGGTATTGAATCATCAATTTCTCAATTATGGAATTTATTGCGCGTTGCACATTCTATAAAAGAAAGAGAAGCTAAGAAACAGCTGCAATTTGATGGCATGTTTGGTGCCAAGATGTATCTAATTCATAAAAAAATTAAATCTGGTGGTAGAGATGTTTTTATAACAGACTTAATACCAACACCAGACTTTACACAGCTCGTAATGGAACCAATTAAGCGTGGTATAAAACATCAAGTTGAACAGGCTATGTTAGAAACCAGTAGTGACGCTGTATCTATACTCGACGCTGGTATTCTTGAACAACAGCTACTTGATATTAATACAGAATCAATACCACTCGATAAAAGTGATGAGAAATCAATTGCAGAAAATTTTGATACTGATGCTGACAATCCTAAGACATCAGTAACTGAAGATGCCCATAAAGCGGGCTCAGAAAAATTATTAAATGACAAAGGAAATTAAAGTACACGGGATAAGCTGAAGATTCTTCAGCGTTACCAAATAAAAGTAAGGCGCAAACACTATCGTACCAACAAGCACACCAGAAACTCGCGTTCCAATCGGTGGAAGACGCCGGGACCCGGCGTCTTCCAACCTTTCTGGAGCGCGATTGCCAGGTGTGCTGTTGGTGGTGTTTGCTTATGGTAATACCACCATACCCACCTCGCCTATTGGATGGGATTCGATAAACATCAGGCTCATAAAGCCGGATGTTTAATCGCCTCACATCCAAATAGACTAAGGTGGATAATGTTATATTATCGCAATCTTAAGCATGTACTTAATTCATATATTTTAATACAAGAGTATGGCTGGTGTTTCGCCGGCAATTTTAAATAAGGTAAGGCGCACGGAACCAGAAACTGGGAGTGACGAGGATTGGGATCCTCAGATCATTTCATCTAATAATTAATGACCCCTGGGTTCCACTGGTGGACCAGAGGCTCTTGGGGTCATTAAATTATTAGATGAGGCTTCCTGAGAATTCCAACCATCGTCAGCTTGTTCCTGGCTCCTTAGCTTGATATTCAAATTGGTAAGACGACGCGAAACCAGGTACACCGGCCCAATCTTGGCCATGCCAGATTTGGCCGAACACCTGGTTTCGCGTTGTCTACCCAATTATGAATAGTTTTTCAATCTTAGTTGTATTTAACATAAGTACTAATACCCATTGTTTCGATGGGGTGTTAAACCGAAAAAAGCGCCTGCCCGGCCTCACTGGGTTATAGTAACCCAGTGAGTGGTGGCCCAGTATGAATGGGCCCTTGGAACTCTTCTTCCAATACCGGGGTAGCAAGCGTTCCCGGTAGCCGGAAGAAAGTTCCATTGGCCCAATTCATACTGGCCACCACCGGTTAATCTATCTTTAAGTTATGTTATGCGAGTTGCTTAAATGCGATGTTTCGTCGCAGCCATTTATTTGGCGTTGACAATATTTACAACCGAGCCCGTGCTTCAGGTTCGTTCCGAAATTTTCTGATCTTCCTTCACTTTTCTACAAACAGGCGTGTTTGTAGAAAAACTTGGAAAAGCGATCAGAAAATTACTACAGAACCTTACGCACTATACTCGGTTGACATATTGTGAATATTTCAATTTAGTCGCATACAGAATGGGGCGGTTAAACGCCCCTTTTTTTTAAATACGGAGATCTAATGATAATAGAAGTAACAAATAAACTTATAATAAATTACCGCGCCGCAAAAAGAATAGGTGGACAAAAAGCATGGTGCGAACTTCCGTACCCAGGACACCCTAAAGGTTGTCCAAATTATCCGAGTAAATGCAATTTTACAAAAGTTGAAGAATATTATGATCTATCCAAGCCTCATTGGTTTTCAATAATTGAATTTAATATTGGACAGTTTGCAGCAAAGATGAAAGCAGTGCATCCAGAGTGGTCAGACCGTCAATGTCGATGTGTATTATACTGGCAGAATGGAGTAAGAAAATTACTTAACGATGAATGCAAGCAATTTATTGGAGCAAAAAATTTAATTTGTCACAAAGTACCTGAAGCAATGGGCGTAAATGTAATGTTGACAATGCGCAAGAGTTTAGGGTTAAACATAGCTATTAAGCCAGTCTATACAGTCCGCAAGATTGCATTAATCGGGTCACCAGGCCCATATCATAGCAAGGAGCTACAATGGGAACAAGTAGAGACGGATCACAAAGAGTAACATTAGAGGCGACTTTTAGTCTTACTGTTAAGGTAAATAAAGGTATTAGTATTAAAGAGTTGCTTGAAAAGCATACTGAGTGGTTTGGTGAACCGACAAATTCTGACGGTTTCATAATGGCTATGAACTTTAAAGACGCACAAATAGTTAAGAACGGTTCAAAAGAACTGATTGAATAATAGTTATTTACGATAAAAAACTGTAATCACAAATATGAGAGATTTATTTTGGTATATAAGACACTTTGTTATGATGGTGTTTCACCGTCAAAATTAATTTAGCAATTCGATTCTAATTATTCAACACCTGGTGCTGACCGGCCTTCGTGGCACCGTCTCTTGCCGTATAGTATCGGCAAGGACCGTGCCACCCGGCCTCCTGCACCATCGTTGAAAATTATCATTATCGATTAGTTATATACCATTAAAGGAGGAAATTTTGGTACAAGAAGTCCCAAGAATAGAAGACCCATGGGTATCGTGTTACGAAAACCTGATGAGTGAACTAAAAGCGATTGGAATGCCTGATAAATATTTTATAAATCCAAATTGGGATAAAATAAGAAGCAATATAAAACATTATATTACAGGTATGAACTCGGCACAAATTATTAAAATTTTTAAACTTTTTGACCAAGTACACGGAGAACGAAGGTAGGATGATCACTTTTTTAATAATAACAGCAATAACTGGATGGTTGTCAGCAGGGGTAGCATGGTTTATACGCCACGAAAAGCTTAAAGAAGCTAAAAATGATATTGATACCTTAAATCAAGTCAATTATAAATTGAATGAAAAGGTTGGTCAGGAATCTGATGCTATATTACAACTTTTTGCTATGCTGGAAGATGTAGGATCAGACAGGGCAATGTATCGTCAACGCGCCATTGATGTAGAGGATGCAATTGAAAAAAGTTTTGGCATAACAGTCAGAAAAGAAGTTACTGAAATAGTTGTAGAATTTAACAAATTAGAGATGGTTGTTTGTCTTGCTGGTATTTATAAATTATTAAAAGGAATCAGTAGTCCTGAAGATGCTGAATTTTATGCAAAATTAATTAAAAAAGTACAAGGTATTATTGACAAAATGCCAGAAAGCTAAGAAAAAGGAGGGTTAAAAAAGTAAATGGCAAAATACGATTATGTTTCTGTTGACGTAGAGACCACAGGACTGAATCATCAAAACGATGAAGTCATTGAGGTGACAGCGATTGAGTTTAATCTTAATGGCGAGATGGGTGAAACAATCACGCAGCTTTGCAAACCACTATCAGGATTTATCCCACCGCATATAACTGCGATTAATAATATCACATGGGAAATGGTTAATGACAAACCATACTTTCTTAAAGATGGAATACGTGAAAAAGTGGCAGGTTTTTTTGGTCGTAGAATTGTTGTTGGGCATAATGTTATCAAGTTCGATATTAAATTTCTTAAAATAGATCCAAAAGCAATGGAAGACACTCTTTTAATGTGCAGAAAACGTTACCCTGGCGGCAACAAATTAAAAACAGCATGCCAGAGGATAAGTATACAATGGGATGATAAACTGGCCCACAGATCAGAATATGACGTTATAAAATGTATCGAGCTATTTGTTAAATTAAAGGAAATGGATGCTCAAGAAAAAGAACAGGTGTCAACTGCTCCACTATTTGCTCAAGAAGATAGTGATAAAATTAAATCAATATCTCACAAGCTTGGGGTTATACCAACTGAAAATGATAAAGAGATATTTGCAACCCAAGCATATTCATACTCAAGGATCTCATTATTCCATCAATGTAAATTTAAATGGTATATGCAGTATATTAAAAAGGTAAAACAGCCTGATGTTGATTATTTGATTACTGGTAAAATATGTCACAAAATAGCCGAATGGTCAGGGCAATGGTGTTATCGTGAGTTAATTGCTAACAAAATGGAAGTGTACGCTCGTAAACAGGGTATTGATATTATACCTGATTTGAGAGATGAAGCTGCCAAAGATTTAAACATTGACACAGATAAAGTAGGGTTCAAAAGTGTTGGTAGATTTTTCTATAGACACCCAGAAAGGATAAAAACCTATTTCAAAGGCCTCGATGGACTTGCCGCATTAATATACGAGCTTGATAATATTGTTGTAAATGAAAATTATGAAAATCCATCAATGCCAGATATTGATACATACAATAATATTATCAATACAGCTATTAACCGTGTTGGGTGTAATAACCCAGATATCATCAAAGATGTTCGATACATAATGGACAGATTTTATCAGAAAAAAGATTTTTCTATGGTTCCTGGAGATATAATACTTACTGAAAAACGTATTGCATTTGATAAATGTTGGAAATTGCTTGCAGACTTCTTTTCTAATAAAGCGTTTTTCAGAGGCGTTATCGATGTTATAGCGTACATAACAGAATGTATTATAATAACTGACTACAAAACGTCAAGAAAACTCATTACCGTTGAGCAGTTAAGGGAAGATATTCAAATGAAAATATACTTCCTTTTGATATACCATTTTATGCCAAAAGGAAGTTATAACAGAATTATTGTCAGAGTAGAGTTTCTCAGATTTAACAAAACTGTTGAATATGAGGTAACTGATATCAAATCCGTTGCTGATGAAGCTCTAAAATGGATTAACGATTCTATTAAATTGATTGAAACCGAAATGCTTAAAACTGGTGGTAATGCATTTGAGCCTGAGCGTAATGAGTTTTGTTATACCTGTTTTCTTGGTGATGAGGGTAGATGCCCATTATTTGACAAGAGATTTATTAATAATATTAATGATCCAGAACGGTTTGTGGTCACAGATATCGAAGACTGTCAAACAGCATGGAAAAGAGTTGAGGCAAATAAATCTGAAAACAAACGATTGACAAGCCAGTGTAAGGTTTTTATGCATGGATGTACTGATGCTGTTACTATTGATAAACATGCTAAGCTTGATTTTTATGTAACAGAATTTAGAGAATACAACTCACTAAAAACAATGCAACTCCTGATTAAGAAAGGTTTAAAAATTAGTGATTTTATTAATTATTTCGGTATAACTGAAGCGTCTGTTAAAAAGTTAATTGATAGAAAGGAAATAGAACTAAAAGATGATGAATTAGACCTTGTGTCTAAGAAAAAGACTAAGTCACAATTTGATGCTTTTACTGAAAAAGAAGCCAAGAATAGCAAGTTTTTGAACGCATAACTTTTTTGAACGATACTCCCCGAGGTGTTTAACTCAAAAAGGGAGGTATATGCGTAAAGCAATAATTGTTATTATCGTTACCGGCTCAGCAACTGCATCAATTATAAAAAGTATAAAAACTATGATAATTGATGAAACCAACAAAAGAATACATCAAATAATAGAGTGGTGGAAGCATCGTAAATAATGTTTCCACCACTTTTAACAAAGGGGTGATATGAATGTTTTTACTATCCAGAAGAAAAATATCATTATAAATGATGATGAAATTTATCATCGTATAGTAAATAATAAAATTGAATATGTTCACTTTTTTCTTGTTGAAGATACTGGCGGATTTAATTTAATAGCAAAGCAGCCAGACGGTGATGAATTAACATTGGGAAAAAATTATAAACGAATAGTGTTAGATGGTGGCAATATGTATATAAGAACACCAAAAAATTTAATATCACATGCAGGGAAGAAGGTATGGTATTATACTGAGCGACTATATCCTGAATCAGGAGAGTTGTTTAGAATAAAGCCTATCAATTTTAACCTTGGAAAACTAAGCACAAAGCTTCAAAATGAATTTGATCCATATTTTACTGATGGTAACAATTTAGTACTACCACACCACTATTTAAATACGCATGTCGATCATGCTATTATAAATTTAAAAATATCTTTTTTAAGAAGCACTAAAAAAATATTATCAAATGGATACGTGTTTATATCTATCGTTGATCAAAATATTATTGGTTTTAGAAAAATGCTTTATTTTCTTGAAAAACGCAATCATTATATGAGAACAAAGCCAGTACTGCAATTTATGGAATATCTAAAACTGCATGGAAAAAATATTAATAATTATGAATATAAGTGCACTCTCACATTAGAGAGCTGTAAATACGGAATGATTGTTTTTAAGGAGATGTGAATGGCTGATAAAGATTTAAATAGTATATATATTACTTATGCCGAAACTTTTGGAAGTATTGGATCATCCGAAAAAGATCTATACAATAAATACAAGCTGTTGCAAGAACTTAAAGAAGAGTTGTCTGCGCAGGATAGTGATGGAGGTTATGGAACGGATATGTCAGCACATGCATTTAAACAAATAGCAGAACGTTTTGAAGAACTTGCTTTACAAAACCAATGTATATTTGAAGACGTATTTAAACCAGATTCACCACAAGACTCTTTGCTACTGTCCTCAAATTTAAAGTCATTTATAATTACCCTTCTTTCCAATGCTCGTAAAAAGGGTGAATATAAAGAGGAAACTGCTCAAAATGGAGGATTTGAGTTCAGATTCACTGTTAATATTAAAAAATGGAGTAAAGAAAAAACTCTTCAATTTGTTGGTATTGTACAGAACAATGTTATTAAAACTGGATTTTTTAACTGGGTGTAGGAGGAGTTTTGATTGTTGAAATTCTTGATTATAAAAACCTTGTTATTGGATGTGATGACAAGGAGCTTCTTGAAACAATGAAAGAACATATGGGAGGAAAAAAAATATTTCGTGTTAATAAAATATCTATCCCGATCAGATCTGGTACTAAAATATACAGATTCGAAAGTTATGGTATCGAATGGGGCAAAGGTGTTAAGCAGCTCGTCGACCAAGTTGTAGCAAACACAATTAAAAGACGTGAAATAATAAATAAAATTAAAAGTCAGTATGGAAGTGCAATTAAGTTTGAGTATGATTGTAAAGGTATTTATAATCCGCTTGAGCATCAAAAGATAATGTACAACTGTATAATGTATCCTGATGTAAGCGCTGTCATAGCTGACTGTGGAACATGCAAAACTGGTCCATATTTGTGGGCGATTGATCAACGTATTAAAAATAAAGTGGTAAAAAAAGCATTAGTAATTACCATGTCTGATTTAAAAGAAAATGTTCTTGAAGAGATGAAAAAGCAAGTTCCCCATTTAAATGGGATTATCTTAAAAGGAAAAGCACAAGCTGATAAAGTGATTAATAAAAAATATACTGTGCATAAAAAGAATATTGATTATGATATATATATTGGCAATTATGAGCAAATGTTTAGTGTGCTTACTGTGACTCCTGACGACTATTTTGACATGGTTATCCTTGATGAAGGGCATAGAATAGGAAGCCCAGGATCAAGACAAACTAAAGAAATTGTTAAAAAATTTGAGTTCTGTAAATATAAACATGTGCTTACTGGAACGTTGACAGCAAACAATTTAATGTCATTTTATATGCCTTATAGATTTTTAGGACCTGATACTGTTCCGTTTGCTAAATATTGGTCATTCAGGAATGAGTATATGCATACTGTCGATCCAGATGGCCGTATATGGAAACCTAATCACGGGTCTGTTGAAAAGGTTAGTAAAATAATAGGCAGTATATCAGTACGATTTAAAAAAGAAGAGTGCCTTGATCTGCCACCATTAATACGTGAAAAAAATTCATGTGACATGGAACCAGGTCAGCGTAAGATATATAATGAAATGAAATCAGATCTTACTACAATAATTGACAATATGTGTGGTCAATGTGATATGAGAGGCAATTGCAACATGCATTGCTCAGAAACTATTGAAGCAAAAAACGCATTAGTACTTACTGAAAAATTAAGACAAATAGCGTCAGGGTTTTATATCAATACGCGAAAAGTGCTTGAAGATGATGGTAAAATAAAAACGTATCGTAATGTCGTTTATCTTAATGAAAACCCAAAATTAAGATTATTAATACAGACACTAAACAATATTCAACATGATAGAAAAGTTATTATATGGAGCACATATGTTCCAGCAATATCACTGATAAAAAAACACATTGGCAATTCTTTTGGGCATAACAGGGTGCTAACATGCTATGAGCAAGATAACACATATGAACAAATACAAAAATTTAGAGAAGACCAGTACAACTGGCTTATTGGAAATCCTACAAAAATGGGGCATGGCCACAATATACAATTTAGTAACTACTCTGTATTTTTCAACAACTCGTACTCGTATGTGCACAAAAATCAAGCTGAAGGAAGACAATACAGGCAGGGTCAGACAAAAGGCGTTACAATTATAGAACTTGTAGTTAGAAAAACAGTTGATGAGATTATATTAAAAGCACTCGATGATAAAATTAGTTTATCACTTACTCTGTCTCAATGGTCAAGAATATTGAAACAATACTAATAGTTTTAAAGTATAAATTATTTATCAATTTATTATTAACGGAGGGCTGCAATGTTGCGGCCCTTTTTTTTTATGAAAGGAGGCCTGTTATGGCCAACCAGCGATCAACATTAACACTCACACCTGAAATCGTATTACAGCGATTAGAAAAGGTGAAAGCAAAAGTCGACAAGGGGAATATAAGTGATTTCTCAAAAATGTGTGAGAAGACCATGAAGAATGTATACATTGGTCCTATACTGCGTAAACACGGCGCAGTTGCACAAAAAGCGCGTGGAGCAAAGTATCACTGGAACGGGCTTGCATTAACCAAAAGGTTTGCCAAACAGGTGATGGAAGAGCTGCGTGCTAATAGCAAGAAACGTATGAATGCTTATCACGATCGTAAGACTAAAGTTGATGGTAATAGCACAGGCAGTTTGCTTGACAAATTGGCTGCTGAGCTTAATGTTGATAAAAAACCTGCACCACAGCAAACAGCAGACAAGCTTATTGTTGAAATGGTTGGTGACAAGCTCATAAATAAAATGGAAAGAATTATGAAGCAGAAAAGTGCAGATAAAACAGATGAGAAATTGAATCAAATCATTAACCTACTTCAGGCCTATAACGAAAACGTGATGCATATGCATTCAGCGTGCCTTAAAATGTTAAATGGTTTTGAAGTAATAGCTGGTCAGATGAGCGGTGCTTAACCGCTGTTGCTGACAGATTGGATGATAATAATAGATGGCGAAACCAACCATCCCACATGTCAGACCTAAATTCCCAAAAGAATTAAGGTTTGACATTCACAAAAGAATTGGGCATAAGCCCGGATCCAGCGCACGACAACTGCATGACGCTATTATACGCGAAGATGCGAGAAATATTATTTTCTTTTGGAAAGATCCGATATATTTAACAATGACTCTTGAAGATCAGATTAAAGTATATCAGGCTAAAACTCCTGAAGAAGCTGATCGTCTTGCTAAAAAGTATATCAGAAACAGAACAGGAGAATACCGGTGGAGGCCTTCTATATTTACCAATAATAAAACTTGGATAAATAAAAACTATGCAGCCAAAGAGGAAAAACCTGATGAGGCTGTATATGGAGCTTCGCATCTTGGCTATGTCCTTGGAAAGCATATGAATATGAACATGGCGGCCAGGTGGTTGAAGTCAAGGGTTGCCCGGCAAGCATCTGAATGTATGGCAGCAAACCATTGTGTCGATATAATTGAGCAACAGTCCGACTCCCCCGAGCGGAAATCTATTGCAAAATTATTGCGTGCACAGGCTACTGGCGGTATGCAGTACAAACTTCTGAAGAATATTAATGATGGATTAAAACACCACTTCTTGCAGAAACGGACGTAACAAACATTGGAGGAAGAAGGGGCGAGAGTCCCTTCTTCCACTTTTCAAGGAGGCGTTATGGCAAATAGAAGATTTACTAAAGATCAAATGGAATATATGATGGAACGTCATAAGTCTGATGCTGGTGTAGCAAAACACCTCGGCGTTACCAGGCAAAGCGTACAGCAACAACGCATTAAGTTAGGGGTTAAATCAAGGCTTGACAGAATACCAATGCGTAACGAGTACATTATAAAGTTATATGACCACGGTGTAGCCGTGTATGATTTATCACATCGCGTTGGATTATCTATCCAGACAATTAATAAAGTTCTCAAATCACGGAAAGCAAAAGATGCGGTTTAAGCAACCAAGAGAGAAGAGTGGTAAATACAGAACCTATTATTTTGTTATGAAAATAGCAAAGAGATTGGTTGAAAAATGGCAAAAAATGAGAAAAAAGTCCAAGACATAATACTTGATGACCTACGGTCATTTGGTCAATACTGCGAAGTATTTAAAATAATGAAAGCAAGTGACGCTGGTGAGCCAGATGTTTTTTTTACCACCTGCCTTACCGGCGCTGTTCTTATAGAAGTAAAAAAAGGAAAAGGAGTTGTTAGAAAGCTCCAGAAAATTAAAATAGCCAAATTGAACAGTTGTGGCACGAGAACATTTGTGTGCCATTCTATTGAAGAGTGGATAGCTTTGAAGAAAAATCTTACATTGACACTTGATAATGTTGTTGTGGCTCATAATAAACAAAACTAATGTTATCACAATATCTATTATGGAATAACTATGATGATATGAATAATTATTTTTTTTTCGAAAGGAAGGTGTATATAGAAAATGAATGACACTTACGGATTTGTTGAATTATGGATTGCTGAATCAATTGGTGTTGAATCACTTTCTTATCCTATAGAAAGTGGTAAAATAATAGCAGCAATTGATAACACAAGCTTTAATAAAGTGTTGAACGTTATAAATACTCTTTGGGAAAAACTGAGCGACTGTGACCGCAGAATTAGACCAACAATAGTTGATTCTACTGTTATGGGTATGAGAACTTTAATGCATGTCTATTGGTCCGATGATGACATTCTTGATGAAATAACTGGAGAAAGTGCAAAAGCTATTGAACAATACGAAGCTATTAAAGCCCTTGGTCCAAGTGGTGTGAGATTTAATATAGATGATATCAAAGCTAAGATATCTGAAATAATAAATCCACAGTCTTCTCAGGATCAACAATCAACAGCTCAATTTGCAGAAGACGCTTCTAATAAAAATTTTGGAGAAGCCGTGTCAGAAGAAGCGGATGTTGTTGTTTTAACAAAAGAAGCAGCTTCACAATCTGACCAGGATACTAAAGAAAAAGTTTCTAAAAAAAAGGAAGAAAAACCAAAAATTAGTGAGCGGCAAAAAAGGGTTAATGAATTTATTGATCATATTTGCGATAAAAATGTTCTTGATGTTAAAAGCAGACATATTTATAAGGGGTATCATGTTATATCATTAGGTAGACAAATTGATGGAAGTATGGTCGATATTATTAATAAAATTACTGATGCTTTGAGTAAAAACATTGTTATTGTTGATAGTAAAAGTTCTGCTGAATATGTCATTAAAAATATGGCAAAGCATTATCCATTAAACCAGATTGAACATCATACACTTTTCTTAATCTATGCTGCATATGGGTCAGATTTTGTGTATGATACTCATAAACACATGTTGTGCTTTGGTCACAATGTTACAGAGTTGTATTGCGTTAAAGGTGATGGTACAAGCAATTCCGAAATAGTAGAAATTAGGAAAAATAATAATCTTACTGAACAAGAGAAAGATAGCAAAGTTGAAGAAATATTTGCCAAGCGCACAAACTCCCCATTGTACAAGTACGATGAAGTGTTTAAAGACACTTCTACCAATGTAATTTGGGCATTAAAAGACCGTTGTATTATATATCTTATGGTTAGTTTATCGAAATGTGATTTTTACAAAACAGCGTTTCATGAATTTGTGAAAAGATTTAATCATGCCGTATCGTACGATGAGCTTAAAGAAATCGATAAAATATATCTCGACACTATGCACAATAGTAATCGTGAAGAGTATATTGAGTTTAGCATAAGTAACTCAGGTATAATTATTGATGAGCTGAAGAAAAAGCGTGATGAACACAAAAGGCTTTATACAGAGTATCTTGAAAAAGCTTTAGAACATGCGAAGATTTTTCAGAAATTTAATGAGCAGATTTCATATTTTGACGAAAGTAAATTTATGGATGATGAGCGCACTAAAGCAAAAGACAGTTATAATGAAACACTTGCTATTGATAAAGTAAGCTCTATTGTAGTTAGTGACAATACTGTGTATGTTTATACTCATAATATCTATGTTCAAGACGAAAGAACAAATAGATGGCATGATATTGGTACATTCCAAATATCGATTGGTATGCATAATAATGAATATGATACTAATCGAACAGTCAATATTAAGAATACTAAGTATCAAATTGATGCATATTCCACAATAATGCAGGCTCCTCATGTATGGGCTGATGGGCATATATGTCATGGAAATCTGGCAACAGGAATGGTTGATGCATATAAACGTCGCGATATGTTTGCACTTGTGTATCAAGTATTGCTATTTCTTGGAGAAGCTAATACCTCCGACAGTGCTGGAGAGCAAGTTTCAAAATGGCCAGAAGTTCCTGAAATTGTTGCGCTTGGAACTCAAACAACCAGTGATGTTGTGAAATATGAGAAAATGCACCAACTTATTAATGCAGAAAAAGAATTTGATAAAATTTTTCATGATTCAATTCCAGTACACACCTAAAAAAAGGAGGTTGTAATAAAGTGGTAACTATCCACATTAACAGTGATGTAGGATACAGTTTCGACTCAATACCAGATCGTGTATATGATATGGTAAAAGAGGTTGATACTGGTTCCGATGGCAGTCTTCAATTGAAAATAGCGCCAGAAGACGAAAGACAAGCTATAGGCATATTGTCGAGTGGTCGACGGTCTGTAGAAACGCCAGTGCGAATAAGCAGGGTAAGAAATATTATACGAATATCGCTACTAAGAGAAGACGATAGAGAAAATACTGCAGATGAAGGGCCAGTACTTAATAATAACGCCCCAAGAGGTGCCATAACTGAAGAAAGACGCGAAGCAGTTCCTGTAGCTGGGGTTGCCGTTGCTGCTGATGACCATCTAAACGGAGTTGATCTTGAAAATGATAGTATTGAAAGTCAAGACCTTGAAGACTTTGATGAAGAAGAGCGCTGCGATACTGAAGTAACTGGTCCAATCGCACCTCCTGATGCTCCTGCAAATATGGCTATAAGGCTTGAATCAGGAATGGTTAAACCAGCAAATTCTCGTGGTGATATCAGAATTGAGCGAGAGTCTGTGTATGTTGCTATTGCCAGGCTTTTGGAAGATGATTCCACAAATAGGGCCAAACAACTTGTTGATGCAAGTAATACATTTAACAGATTGTTCCGTGAACTATTAATTATGAAAAGGAATATCAAATTAATGGAGCATGACGTGCAAAGCCATCCTGTTATTAAGGATATAATTCAACAAGTTGAAAAGATTAAAGAACATACAAAGATTGATGATGCGTATTTTACTGACAAACAGATTGTAATTGTTACTAAAACTCTTATCACCGATGAAGAAATTGAAGGTGCAAAGAGATTGATTGGAAAAATGCGCCTTGGAATATCATTAAATTCTTTCTTTGCCCCAAAAGCTTTAACTGATGTTGACAGTGTTATTACCATTAATAATTTGACCCATCGATACAACTCCGGCCAGCGAATCTGGGAGTGCGGCCATGTTGATTCTTCTGGTGTAAAATGTATTGGTAATACATACGACTTCTTGTTTGAGGCTTTTGTTAATCGTGATCTTGAATATATCGTTGAGAGCTTAATCCGATTTATTACAAGCCCAAATGAAAAAGATAGTTGGGGAAGCCATATGGCAAACTGGGAAATAGCCGAAGATGGTGATTCTTAATGAATTTTAAGCCAGATATAAGAAAAACTACTTACAGGCTTTTCACCCAAGAAAAGAAAACTGCTCCAAATATAATATTTAGCTTAACGGCATTAAAGTGGATTTATGCATTAATAAAAGCCCATGATACTGAAGTTGGTTTTTATGCAATGATTGACGAGCCGGAGGTTAATACTTATTATGTCAGAGATGTTTTTTATCCGAAACATTGTGCTGCGAATGGAGGGACGTGTGAAATATCTCCAGAAGGTGAAACTGAAATAATGGAATATCTTGTCGAAAAAGGACTGGAAGAAGAAATATGTAAAATAAGATTTTGGGGACATTACCACCCTCAAGGTTTTACTGGACCCTCTGGACAAGATGAAACACAAGCCTTCGAAAGAATGAATTCCACTCAAGCATATCTGATACGTGCAATATGTACTGAAACTGAAATATCAGTATCATTTTTTGATTACAACAATCAGATACGATTTGACAATATAAAATGGACAGTCGAACAAGGCGCATCAAAAAGCGCGATAATACAAAAACTTGACATGATAAAGAATCTGGTTACACCAGATTATTCTGAAGATCCGCACAAAATAATAGCACACGCTTGTGCCATTCTTCAAGAAGATCAAGAGATGGAACAAATAGAGCTTAAAATACAATTGCTCAAAGAGAAAAATATACCAATCCAAAAGACTTATTACAGGTCTGGTGGTGAAACAATACATACCCAAGGTGGGCAACAAGGAAACTTATTCCACCATACAAACAGCACGATGAATCATTACAATATTATCGATCGAATTGGTAAAAAAACAATTGATGATGATGATGATGATGATGATTTTAGTAATGATAATGATAAAAATTCACTTTTAAGTGAAGATGAAATGGTTGGTCTTATAACCGATATTGACGAACAAATTGTCAAATTTCAAAATAAAAAAGCTGTAGGGTAATTATATGGATTTTATAAGACAAATAAGTTTGCTTGATCCTAAGCAAATTAAAAATAAATCAATCACACTGATTGGAGCCGGCGCAACCGGAAGTTATATTGCTTTTATATTAGCACAATTAGGATGGGGCAATACCCCGCATGGACAGGGAAGTTTAAAAGTGTTTGATGGTGATAAGGTAGAGGGGCATAATCTTGCTAATCAGATTTATGAACCTTCGCATATTGGAAAACCGAAAGTCGAAGCTCTTAAAGAGATAATTCTTCGCAAATGCGGTTTTGAAATTGAGGTGCACAATGAGTATATTACTGATCAACAAAATGTGCGCTCAACATATGTGTTTCTACTTACAGATACCATGAAATCTCGTGAAGAGATTTTTGATAAATGCTTAAAATTTTCCTTTGATACAGACCTTGTCATAGAGACGAGGATGGGATTGCGAGACGGTCGGGTCTATGCATTCAATCCTCATGACGGTGATCACGTAGAAGAATGGAAGAAAAGTTTATATTCCGATGATGAAGCTGACAGTAGTGCATGTGGTGCAAGCGCATCAATTATTACGACCGTAACGTTTTTGGCCAGCATGGCAAGTGGACGAGTCGTACAGCATTTTAATGCGCACTACGGGGTTGATAGTGAAAAATCTACACACTCCAAGATATGGAATGAGGTTATTTTTTCACTTTATCCAGAAAGTTTCTATTATAGAAACTTCAAAGAAAATGTGGAACCTCAATTCATACAACACCCTTAATTAACGACATTGTTCATAACAACAGAAAGGAATCGCATAGTCGTGATTTGTTGTAAGCTTATCAAAATGGGATCAGATGTCCAGGAAAGAGAGATATCTGATGACCCTACCGTACAAGGTTTGTTCGACGCCTGTGATGAGGATTATCCCAATGACTGTAAAGTCACCAGGCTCGGAGAGGACGTAGATCCGGATACTAAACTTAATGATGGCGACAAGGTTTTCGTCGGTAAGAAAGTAAAAGGCAACCAGGATATGTTTGAGGTAAAACTTATCAAGATGGGTGCTGGTGGTGGAATTAAATCGATGGCCGCTCAGGATGGTATGACGATTAAGGAAGTTATTGATCAAATGCCTGAAGATGAACGTAAATCGTATTATAAAGCAGATGGGACTCCTGCGTATGAGTACCGCATTAACCATATCAAACAGGACGAGAGTTACCAATTGGTAAAGCCTGTTGGCGACAGGGCGATTAATGTCATCCTGTCGCAGAAGGTTAAAGGAAACGAGTAGTAATATTGTATTAATATGAAAAGGGGAAGAGGAATCTTCCTCTTTTTTTTTAAATGAAGGGAGTGATTATTAGACATGAAAATATTACGTGTTTTTCAGCGCGTAGACGAAACTGGTGAGGTCCAGGTTGATTTAATCCCAATACACCAAGTTAATCGTATGCGGTGTGTATACCGTCCGGAGAAAGCTCCAGACAATGATAACGATAGCGTAAGAAAAACTAATGGAACCAATGTTAATCTGAACAATGTACTTGCTATTACAACAAAGACAGGGAATGAGTATCGCTGGACTTGTAATGGTAGTGAGAGGTTTACGATTATTGATGAAAAAGAAAAAGTGTATTTCAGCGAGAAATCACTTGAAAAATTATCATGTGAATTTGTGAAACACGTCTTACAGCACGAAGAGGATTTAGATGTAGGCACATCTAAAACACACCAATAATTAATTTTATTAGTAACCGTCCCCGTATGGGGGGCGCGTGTTTTTACCTATCAGTGCTGTATGTTATTTTTAATAATTATCTGTAATTACAATATTGATATCTTTTATATCCAAATAAGTGTCACCTACTTCAGTGGTGAGCCAAGGGGAAGCAGAGCCCAACGAACTTTTGGTCTTAGAGGAACCAAGATATTAGGACATCAATAAATAAGCAGGTGTGAGATTAATTCTTACATCTGTTTTTTTTTTAGCTATTACGCACAAACCCGGCAATAAACCGGGCTTGGCGGACCGTGAGGCGAGGGTTTGGGTGGCTCTGACCACACAGCCTAAATAGGCGCGTTTTGTGATACTGGCGGCTTAGCTTCTGGTAGAGGTTTATTATATGTTTCTTTATTTAAAATATTTGTGTCAGCCCCTATTTCAGCAGCATTAGGACTTGACTCGGCATGGGTTTCGCCTTGATTATACGACGGAAGTTCTCCTGGTGTGTATTGTTGAGCAACGTCAAAGTTTGGAAGAAGGTCAGCTTCAATAAGATTCATTTCTTTCAGATTGTTATACACTACTGCATATGTTTCTGGTGTTGAGTTTTTCATCAATAGCATACGCATCTTAAACTCATCTTTATCAGCCCTTGCAAGAATTGAAAAGCGATGCGTTAACAGCATTATTAAATTAGGTAATGTAATTGTTCCAGGTGGTACGCCTTTTTTCTCACCAACTGTATCTATCTCCTGAGAAAGTTCAACAGCACGCTCCTCCTCAAGCCCATTGGTAGTATCTTCGCGCTTTTGTTGTGATTCTCTGTCATGTATTTCGAGCCTATCTTTATTTGCAGATTCTGCATCAGCAGAATACATTGCATTAATAATTGATCCAGCACCCTGAGCAGTAGCTTCACCCTCCACCTCTTCAATAAGCAATTCAAGCGTTTGACGTAATTCCTTAATTTTAAGCTCAAACTCTTTATCAGGGTCAAATCCAAGTTCTTTAATAGTTGTAGTTTTTGAAATAAGAGATTTAGCAGCAGACCCAAGAGCAGCGCTAACCATCAGTTGTTTCTTTTGTATATCATCAGCCATTTTAAAATCTGACATCTTAACATTAATTGGCGGAATATCAAAGTATCGTGACACATTCTCAACAACCCAATCAAGAAGTTCATGCATATCATTGCGATGATTTAAAAAGCTATTTTCGACAACACGTAATGACACGTTACTACCAGACCATGATGCCCCACCACGAATAATTTCAGGAATAATTCCTATACCAGTAATAATCGCATCCTCTGTAGCTCTTATCTCAGGAGTTACTAATAACATTTTAGCATCACCACTAAAATTTGCAACACCAATCGGAAGCGGAACAACAGAAATGTGATTTGGATCAATCTTCCATTGCCTTAGCTCATCCTCAATTTTATTGCGCCACCCTGCCAAGTTTATTGTTGCATGTGGGCTTAAGTCACCGGTACCCTGTGGGTACAAAACTCTTAAAGGAACAATATGATCAAATGCAATCATTTCATTTCCTTTTTTAAGAATCTTAGTATGAAAAATATCCTTCAACACAGGCATGACAACTGGTATGCCCCACCCGCGCTCTGATGGTATAAGATATTGAGGAGCCGGCCTCTTAAGGTGAAAAACATTGTCAGCCATTATTTTTAGTTGTTTACGCTTTTTAATCGCTTCAATTATTTCAAGTCTTGTTGTGTTTATAATATCTTTATCACCACGTTTTATAGCAGTTACAATGTTCTTTGGTACTGAGTAAAAATAGAAATGATCACCAGTAATGCTATTATATTTAATATCCAGACATAATAAGTCCCAGTGAATCAAATGTAACTTACTAAGTTCTTTAGTATTTCTATCGTTAGCATCAACTATACCATCAGTTTTACAATGTGGACACTTTGATGTAAATTTATAATTTTTAAATTTATACTTCACAGAATCAGCAGCAAATTCTTCTTTACAACTATTGCACTGAAACCATCTCTTAAATGGATAATTAATAGAAACAACACTATTTCCATAGCCGTAATAATCCATACCAGATTGTTTCATGGCACGTACAATTTTTAAACGTTTCTCTAAAATATCAATCCATTTTTCAGACTGTTTATCGTTTTTTATTGACGATGGCTCATCATCATTGTACAAAAGTTTAGTAATAGGATATTCAGCAAGTTTTGTAACACACTGGGAAACGAGACCATCACCAACAATAAAAGCAGCTATAAATTTGAGTAATCCTTTAATGCTTTTCGGCAGGAATGTACTGGTCATGTCTATAAATGGACTATCATATTTTAATGATCCCCGTGTAAATGCAATCCTTGTACTGTCAGCACCGGTACTACCAAGTGATGGTATTCCTATGCCTGGCCCTGCCAACCCTTCATTTGCCATATTAATAATCCTTTTTAAGTGGCATACGCCGAAGCTGCTTTTTCAGCTTTTAACAACCTCTTAGCCTGGATGTCAATTAAATTTTCATCCACACTTGAGTACATATTATTTTTAAATTTATTATATCGTTTCATTATTGACAGCCAATTTGACGAAGTAGACTGAGCAACCATGCCTTTCATTATATCTTTAATAAGAAATACTAATGATGGTGGTGGAGAGTATACGCCATCATTAATAAGACATATACATATATATTTCAACACATCATTACCAAATGAACCATTTCTATCTGGTCTAATATGATTCAATGTTTTTACAGCGTTTATAACCATACCTGGAGAAGGATTTCTTAAATATTCAAAATCAGCAATACATCCGGAAAACGAAAGTGCAACTTGATTAAATTCGAACCAGTCAGAAAATGCACCATCACTTCTGCAGACATGTCGTATTGCAAATATTTTATCACGATTAATACTTTCAAGAGCTGCATTGTATTTAATCCACAGTAACCGTTCAATAGTTTCAAACTCCCATTCCCACCAACTTTCTCCGAATACTTTATTGAGAAAATTATACACATTAATTGCAGAAGTTTTCTCATCATTTAATATAGTATTAATTAAAATAGTATTATTCTGAGCCTTTTTTACAATATTACTCCTTAACGCAATTTCATTACGAATTTCATCAGCGCGTTCTTTGTTGCCAAAAATTATGGCATCATGTAATTGTGAAGATAACTTTTCCATTTAAACCTTATTTTTTTGTAAAATACTTTCGACGCTCATCACCTATCTTTTTACCTTGTTGATATTGAAGGATTGAAGACCCTCCTCCAAGAGTAGCACCAGCACTAATACCAGCATATGCGCCACCTGTTTGTTGTCCAATCAATTTTGTTAATCCTTTGCCTGGAGCAGTTTTTCTAAGAGCAGATATTGCCGCTCTTGCAGGTGCGCTTTGTATTACATTTTTTCCACCTTTAAGGCCAAGAGTTGTATGTATAGATTTTGCAGCAGATGGTGATATCATAAATTTACTACCTGTTAAAGCTCGCATAACCTTAGTGCCATGGTACAATTGTTTGTAAGGCGACACTATTCCTTTAGCGAACCCAGCCAAACCACCAATTGCCCTTGCTCCAATACCACCTTTAACCTTAGAAAATCCACTAACAGCACCCATAGCCCCAGTTACAGCAGATGGTAAAATTGTAGCACCACCAACAACTCCACCAACAATTCCTGATGTAAGGTGAGCACCATGTCTTGTTGATCTTTGAGAAAGATCAAATGTTGCAGCTCCAGTAGGATCAAAACCAGCAAAAAAAGACCTTCTTAAGCTAACTGGGTCAGCCTGTTTGGCTATTTTTAATAACCCAATAGAAAGACCAGATTTATAATGCTCATTATTCATATCATACTCCGTTTTATCCTATAGTTTCAATAAACAAGCTTAACTCAGCAGGTGGTAAAGATCCAAGTTTTTCAATTGGGCCCTTTTTGTAATCATTAACAAATTCTTCACCGAACTTTGCTGCAACTTTATTCATCGAACTTTGATCTCTTGACAATTTTATAGCTTTGTAATTAGTAATGTTACCAGCCACCTTAACAGCATCAAACTCAGGATTACGCAAACTCCCATACACTGTAAGTATTGGATCTATTACATCATTATCATAATGGTGTTCAAGATTTGCCAGTTTATCAAATTCGATAAGAGCTGTTACAATAGCTTTTCCAGGTGTATTTGTTTTAAGTACTGCAATTTTATCAAGCATTTCAGATGCGTCTAACGATTTGCCGTCGATAAGAATTTTTAAATTACCTTTAACACATGCATCTTTCCTTAATGCCATATTCCTATCAAAATCAGGAGATATTGCAGCTTCTTTTTTGAACATTCTGGCATAATTAGTAACCCAATTACTATTAAGATTTATACCAAGTTCATTGGCACGTTTTTCAATATTTCCAGCTATTACTGCACGGTCCATTGACCCAAAGCGTTTAAGGTATTTATCAAAATATGCCATGGCTGTTTTTATATGCCCCTCATTTTCAATAGGGAATTCGTTCTTTAATGCATAACGCATAATACGCTCCTTTATTTATTATGGTACAGTCGTACCGTAAAATATTCCACCTTTAAATCGCA
>Ga0307377_10002156_pt1 | contig 23585 bp, 25 predicted proteins | sample TR3MG_FD_202535 | JGI IMG/M metagenome (GOLD analysis project Ga0307377, IMG submission 202535) | Soil microbial communities from Risofladan, Vaasa, Finland - TR-3 | ecosystem: Environmental > Terrestrial > Soil > Coastal area > Acid sulfate soil | place: Finland: Risofladan, Vaasa | collected...
ATAAGTCAAATATTCTTACGCTTAGATTGAATAGCCTGGCAACACCCAGAGACAATATGGCTATAAATGAAATATGTCAGACGCTAAATGATTATGAGGCGGTCTTTCCAGGTACAAAACTCAAGCTAGTTTTAAAAACTGCGACAGTGACGCCTGCGAGAGATCAGGAGGTCTGACCTTGCGTTGTTCGAGTATAAAGCAGGTACCAAAAGACTTCGTATATCATCACCTGAATGTGCAATCCTAGAGTGTTTTCATCTGACCCCAAATCATTTTGATTTAGTGGAATGTTATCAGGTTTTTGAAGGTTTGTCAAATCTCCGCCCTAAACTGCCCGTGTTATTTTTTTTGATTTTAGGAACAGGCTTCCCGCTATATACACAATAATGGAAATTAAAACACCAAATACTGCGGGATATCTGAAAAATTCCATATTGAGCGACATCAATATTACTGTACCGGCAAGAGAAGTTACCATACAGATAAAAATAAGGTTATTATGATAAACAGATTTGTGTTTTGAAAATACGCCAACTATTACAGGAAGAAGAATTCCGGGTGCCCATAAAGTATACGTAAGTAATAATAGATCAATTATATTTGGCAATACCAGAGCAAGCAAGATTCCTAAAATACCTAATACTACTGAGAATATTCTGGCGTTTTTCAAATTATTTTTATCTGTGTGTTTTTTCTTAAAATAAAACTCAAAGATATCCTTTACTATTATGGCAGTTGAAGAATTGAGTATTGAATCTGCAGATGACATAACTGCACTCATTAACGCTGCTATGATAATTCCACTGACAATCGGATTATTGAGTCTAAGAATTGTCCTTGGTAAAGCTTGCTCACTATCAATATCAGGGAAATAATATCGTGCATATAATGCAATAAAAAATAAAATCACAGGAAAAGTTAAAGTTAAAAACAGACCTGCCCCTGTGATTCCTTTTTTTGTAGCTTTTATATTCTTTCCAACACAAAATCTTGTTACATAGGCAGGTGCGAAAGTTTCTCCCACTAAAAATGCAAAAAAGGTTGAAACAGCAAAATATATACCCTTTCCGCCATCTATCTTAAAAAAGTCATGTGGTATAATGTCAGATATTTTTCCCTTTATTGCCACTAATTCGGGAATACATAAACAAAGGGTTATTATAAATCCGATAAATAGAATAATAAACTGGTAAACATCAGTATGAATTACAGCCATTAAACCACCTGCCGTACTGTAAAGTATTACTATGCTTCCGCCAATGATTACTGCCCATAAATAAGGAATTCCAGGTATCATTGATGTTATTATTTTGCCAAATGCCACCATTTGTGCACCAAGAACCCCGACAGAAAAAAGCAATGATAATATCAATGCAAGAAATCTGTTCTTATTATCATACGTCTGGCCAAAAAATCCTGCTACAGTATATAACTTTAATTTTGTGAATTTAGGGGCTATGAATAATCCTGAGAAAATAAACTGTAAATACCATCCTGTTGAAACAAATAACATGAGTAAGCCCCATTTGTAGGTTCTCCCTATTGCACCGATCGCTGAACCGCCGCCAATAACTGTAGCGCTCATTGTGCAAAGAAGAAAAAACCAGCCAATGTTCCTTCCCGCTAGCAAAAAATCATCCTGATTATTTATTTCCCTGCTGTGTAGCAGTCCTTTTGTTATTATAAACGTAAAATATATACCTATAATGGCATATTGTATATAGTCTGAGGATAAAGTCATGAAATCTTTGAAATGAACTCTTTAAGAATATTATTGATATCCAGGATGGCTAATTGTCCAGCTTCAGCATTTTCAGGATCAATAGCCTGTGTGGGGATGTGATACATGGGTAGCCCATTCCAGTGTCTTTTCATCCAATCTTCAATTTGAGAAAAGCTGTACCAATTTGATTCATAATCTGAATATGTTTTTATCTTACCGCTTTTAATCACCTGTTCAGTAAGCTTATTATCTCTGTATAAAAGGAAACTGGGGATAATCAATCTATTGTTTTCATATACTTCCACTTCGAGGCTTAACTCATCCTCATTGGCTCGCTTAAAATATTTAGGTTTCAATATATATTTTTCTGATGCAAATGTGTCTGGTTTAAGCCAGGCAGGTTGTCCGCAGACATTTAATGTTGACTCATATTGTGGTAAAGCATATTGTTTAACAAAGGCCTTCTGATAACAAGATATTATTGCAATACCACCCGCATGTTCAACACATCTACGCATAGCTTTAAATAATTCTTGAGCACCTTTTTCTCCCTGCATTACACCAAGTGAGTTAATAAGATTTACAGCAACAGGCAGTACGGTTGCTGTCTCCGGCTGTAAATTGAATGCTGAACCTTGTTCAAACTCCAAAACAGGACAGGATAAACCTTCAATTCCTTCCTGTTTAAGTTTCAGCCTCGCAATTTCCAGCATCTTCTCCGAAAAATCCACCCCGGTAACATTTTCTATTGATGGTATCTTTACGTACTTTCCGTATCTGACATGTAATCGTCCGGAACCACAACCCACATCAATGATCTTTAATGAACTCTCATAATTTTTATCAAGATACAGACAAACCTTATCCAGGAAGTTCTCTTCAAACTTTTCATAAGCTACTACATCGGGATGACCAGATACTATTTGATCTTCATATGTAATGGCGCAGTTGTCCCACACTTTCCTGTCGCTTTGATATTTAAGTTGTAAACTTTTTCCCATAAAATTAAATTATTATTTACTGCTTTGTATCTCTACGTCAATTAAACGACTCTTTTTTCTATATAATTAGAATTCAATAGGCTCAATAAACCTAAATAATTGATTTCGAACTCTATCAAATCCCCAATCTTATAATTCCGTAAATTCTCTCCTATATCAAAAACAATCATATCAGAACTTGCCCCGACAAATACCATCTCCTTGTCAATAGGCTGGAGATTCTTCTCTTCAATATCCAATAATCCTAAATCGAGAATTGCACGATATGAACTTTTATTATAGTCTTCTTTATTTATTTCAACAGAATTTCCGGACAGATTCAGACCCATATCACCTTCAGGTAGAACTGGTTTTTCTGAAAGCTCAATAATCTCAGCAAACATCCTCATGACATTCGATTCCATGTTTTCAAGTTTGGTATTGTTATAGAGGTCATTACCGAAAAAAAGTGTCTCGCCTACTCTGAAATGATTCACGCCTCCCGGAAGTAAGCCCTTTAATAAAAGGGGTATGGTAACAGAGGTGCCTCCTGAAACCAGAGGTATGTTTTTATGAAATTTAGCCTGGATAAGCTGCTTGTAAAGACTTAGTTGAATCAGCTTATCGTTATTTGGAAGTACACCGTTTAAGCAATTTAAATTCATCCCGATACCAACAACTTCAATATGAGGCAAATTAAATACCTTAAAATAAAAATTAATGAATTCATTACGCATAACTCCCTCTCGTAAATCACCCATCTCGATCATTATCATTATTTTGTGTAGGCAATTTTGCCTTTTGGCTTCCTCCGATAGACCTTTTATTGTGGAATATTCAGTATTTAAACTTATGTCGGCATACTTTATGACATTTTTTATGTTTCTTAGGGAAGGAGGTTTTATGTAAACAGTTTCAATTTCGGGTTTAAGTTTCTTAATTACTTTAAGATTTGATGTCCTTGAATCACAAAACTGAGAAATGTCTAAATCAAGAATTTCCTTAATGAACATTTCATTTCCACACAGCACTTTTGTTACAACACCCCATTGAATATCATGACTTTTAAATAATTGATCAAGATAATTAAAATTATATTTTAATTTATCTTTGTCTAATTCAATAAATGCCATCAGACTCTTTTTGTAAACGCATTTCCAGATATTTATTTATAAATCCAACTTTTTTATAAAGATGCAATGCGGGATTGTTTGGTTCAACATGCAATGCAATGTTTCCGTCAGCTTCATTAATTGACTCTTTGAGCATTAGCTTTCCAATCCCCTTGCCCCTGTAATCGCGATGGGTTGCTATGTAGACTAAAATATATTCTGGTATGTACCCCATCATACCGGTTTTATTCATCACAACACAACTTATAATATTATTTTGTTTAAAGGCGACCAACACAAAGCCTCCTTTTCCTGATTCGCCTGAAAAAACATATTCTATTGCCTTCCTTATATCCTTTTGTGAATCTCCAAACTCATCAAGATGGGTGCATAAAAAATTGACAATACGAGATATTTCATCATCTGATGACTTTTTCATCAGATGATATTTCTTTATTTTAATCATGAAAATAATTTCCTGATTTTACTACAAAATTAAGAAAATAAAGGGTTATAGCAATAATTATTAAAGTAATTAATGAATCAATCCAGTATAAGTTCCGATATGACTAAAAGTAAGGCGATGTACTCAACTATCCAGAGAGAGGTAATATTAGGAGTCACAAAAGAGAGATAATGGCTTACATCTCAAATGTATTATATACATATTCAGAGATTAACTCATTCATTTGGTTAATATATAGTAAATTAGTGTATTATAAATGCCTTTTATATATATAGGTCATAATTTATATGACAAAAATCACATACAATAAACTTAAAGAATAAAATTATGAATGCACCATTAGAATCCATTTCAAGTGAGGCACTTGTAAAATTACAATGCAACGAGGTCAATGAAAACGGGGAAAGTCAAACCTCCAAATTGCTGAACTACTCAATAAGGAAGGGTATACTACGCGAACGGGCAAACCTTTCTTCAATCAACAAGTAATGAATAGTTGGAAACGATTTGAAAAGGAATAAGCTATTCATAATATATATTATTTTAACAATGACACAAATTGAAAGAATTGAGATGGATTTATACTCTTCAATGGATTGCAAATACTTATTAAAGCTTACAAGTGAAGATGTACAAAGATTTGAGGAAGAATTCTTTACTACAATAGATTTTATCAGGATCTATCTGGACAAGGAATATTTCAGACATATAATTGGAAAAACTTGGTTATTTTCTCAAACCATCAGAATTGTTTGGACAATTAGCAAAACGTGGTAATGGCGGTGGCAAAACTGAAAGCAATTTCATTATTGAAGACCTGTAAATTATACTGAACAATATTCAACTCAGTACGATGGGTACGGAAAGCGAAGATGACTTTGACCATCTTTTCGAGGATTTGGATTTAAACAGTCCAAACACTTTGAAGACCTACAATATAGTATTTGATTTCTTAAATTTTAACAGGATACACTTATTTTATATATGAATAGACAAATCTCTTTATATTGCATTTTATTTTATTCACGATTACCGATACTCATTATTTATTATAATTCATTCAATTATGAAAAGAATTTTTAGTTTTTGCATAATGGTTTTGATCATCCCATTTTCATTAATGGGACAAACAGGAAAAGTATTTGACAATCTATTGATTAACAGTTCAATACTTGAAATGGAGCGAAAGTATTCAGTCTATTTGCCTCCCGATTATGAAACATCGAACCGTAGCTATCCGGTGCTTTACCTTTTGCATGGCGCAGGAGACGACCAAACCGGTTGGGTACAATTCGGGGAGGTGGAGTATATTGCTAATAAAGCCATTAAGGAAGGAAAGTCTACACCCATGATTATTGTAATGCCTGATGCTAATACTGGTCAAAGGGGCTATTTTAACACCTTGAGAGGAGATTTTCTATATGAAGATTTTTTCTTTCAGGAATTTATCCCATTTATCGAAAAAACCTACAGAATTCGTGCTGAAAAACAGTATCGAGCCGTTGCAGGATTGTCGATGGGTGGCGGCGGGACAATAATTTATGCCCTGCATCATCCTGAAATGTTTGCTGCTGCCTGTCCTTTAAGCGCATCTATCAGGCTACGAACTGGTAATCGTAACAGGAGATCAGCCGATACACTCGGTCCACAGCCTACAGCTGAGCAACTTGAATCTTATGTCAATCATCATGATGCCATTTATCTTGTAGAAAATATACCAGATGATCAGAAGACTCAGGTTCGGTGGTATATTGATTGCGGTGATGATGATTTCTTGTATGAAGGAAATTCATTGTTACATATAGCTATGCGAAAGAAAGAAATTCCTCACGAATACAGGATAAGAGATGGTGCACACAGCTGGTCATACTGGAGAGAAGCCCTTCCTGAAGTTTTGGATTTTATTTCGCAGGGATTTCATAGGTAAAGGTAAATCTTTCAGTTATTCATTTTAATCTTATCAGGCAATCAGCAAAACTGCATAAAGGCTCTTTGGGTGCTGGTGGCACCACAACCTTAAATTGCAGGCCCCTGTAGATCAATGATTTACAGGGGTTTTTAATTTGTTGTTGACGAATTTGCTGACGGTTTTTTCAACGATCACGTAGTCAGTACATTGCAAACACATATTAGTCAATTTAGTGTAAATTACATCTTTTGAATAGTTCAAAAGTATGACTTAACTTTATGATAAATTATTTCGTTTTGGTTTGAAGAGTTACAAAAGTGGCCGGATCTCCCAGGAAACTCAATCCTGCTTGTGTTCCAAACCATTTGTTCCCTTCTGAATCTATTCCTATTGACAGTACTCTGTTATCAATCAATCCATCAGATTCCGTATATGTTGTCCAGTTTATTCCGTCAAATTTACTAACTCCTTTTCCATAATACCCGTATGCAAACCATTTATTACCTTCTGAATCTATCGCTATTGAACTCACTTCATCATTAGCCAACCCATCAGATTTGTCATATTCGGTCCAGTTTACTCCATCAAAACTACTCACACCGTTCTCTTTTCCAAACCATATATTGCCTTCTGAATCTATCGCTATTGAATATACAAAATTACCATCAGTTGTATATGATGTCCAGTTTGAGCCATCAAATCGACTGATGCCTTCTGATGTACCAAACCATTTATTTCCCGCTGAATCTATGGCTATTGAAAAGACTATATTATCAACCAAGCCATCAGCCGAAGTAAATTTTATATATTCTCCATTATTAATATCCCATTTAACAACACCTCCATCAGTCCCAGCCCAGATATAATTACCTTCAATAGCTACTGTATTAACGCAATTAGCATTTGTAATATTAATCCAAGTCTCTTGATAACGGGAGCATGAAATGTTTGATAAAAGGATGGATAGTAATAAGAGGAAAAATGTATTTTTAATTATGTCTGCTTTATGCATTTTAGAAAGTTTTTAAACAAAGTTACGCCTTGTTTATGCCAAAGTCAACTATATTTTGGAGTCATGCCATTGGTGGCACCACAACCTTAAATTGTAGACCCCTGTAAGTCAATGAATTACAGGGGTCTTTTTATTCCCTGTTGACGAATTTGGTGCTGGTTTTTTCAACGTACACGTTGTCAGCGCCTTACAGGGGTTAAATCACATAAAAACCATCATAAAAGGTTTTATCTAAGCTTCTTGTGAAGGTTTGTAGTTTGAAGTCATACATCCTCGCCCCGTAATCATAACAGTCATTCTTCAAAGAACTTTTCTTTATTTAAAGATAGAGATTTATGTTTTATTATTTAGAAGATTTATGGCACCTGAACCTTCCATTACAAAACATTGAAAATCAATGATCCAAATAATTAATATTAAAGGTTGTTGATGGATTTGCTGATAATAATGTATGTTTTGAGACTTTTTGGATTATCCCATCCCAATTTTTACCAGAGAAATTTGGGATTGTGGAACCTTCTTCAAAAGAAATAGGAATCATAGGATTAATAGGAAACCTTGAGATTTTCTTAATTCAGACTTTTTAATTTGTTTAAACCTTGACTTCTGTACTGGGTACTACTCACGGTATGGAGCCCTATGTATTAGCTTGCGTTTTATTTTTCTATTTATAAAATATTTCAGATAGTTGTCTGTCTATAGATTCTTCATTTTCTTTTGAGTATCCTACCGATCGATGAATAATCCTTCCATTTTTGTCAATTAGAATATATTCAGGAATAGCTGTGTAATAATAGTTTTGAAAGATATCATTATTAGTTATTGGACCATTTGGCCATTTTTCTGCGATGAGAATTTGATACCACATATCCGTGCTGTCCTTTTTAACTGCTTCAATCCATGCTTTTCTGCTCTCATCAGTCGAAATGGCTATTATATCAAATCCTTTGGAATGGTATTTATTATAAATCGTTCTTAAATGAGGTAAACTCTGACGACATGGGACGCACCAGCTAGCCCAAAAATCTAATAACACAACACTTTCCCCTTTAAACTGAGAAAGCGTTACAGTTTGTTGATGAAGGTCTGTTGCTTTAAAATCAGGAGCTTGAGCGCCAAGGAGAATATTCTCTTTTTTTCTGATATTCTCAATAATATTTTTGCCATATCTACTTTTCTTGAGTGAATTGTCCAATCCATTAAAGATAGATTTTGTGGAGTCAAGAGATATTATTTCGTTACCGCCTAACATATGTAAATAAACTACGGTAAGAAACGATTTCGGATTTTCTAATACAAATTTAATCTGTATCGAATCTATCTTCTTTTTGGTCTGTGACCATAGCTTATCTATTTCTTCTACTTTTTTCTCGAGTAGTATCTTAGCAGAATCATTCTTTGAATTTTTTATGTTATCATTGATTTTGTTCTTTTGATCTCTTAGCATTGAGATCCTCTCGTAAAATGGAGTTTCCATTTTGTTTAATAAATCAGATTCATTTTGAGTTATTGAACCAGTCATTTTGCATTCTTCATACTTGTCTTTGGAAAGGGAAATTTTCATTTTACCCGGCTCAATATAAATAAAGACTCTGTCAGAATCGTTTCTCCCACTCATCAAAGCTGACGTTGGCTCAAAAATCATTCCCGTAAACATAAATTTGCCATTTTCTATTTTAGCAGTATCACGAATAAAAGTATCATTAAGAACGTATTGTAATAATATTTTGCCGGTATCCTGGCCATTAATTTCCCCTTGAAGGGTAAATTTCTTGTAATTTTTGTCTGAATGAGAAGTACAGGAACTTATCAAGATTAGAATAGTCAGGAAAGTGTAAAGAGATGATTTCATAGATAAATTGTTATAAGTATGTTTAAATAGCTCAGTAATGCAAATAAAAAATATGACTAATTAACACAACATGTTAGAAAAAAGACGGTTAACGTCAATCCAATAAGAATCTGTTCTTTTTTCATGGTATTATTGTTTACGTTGAGAATCCTAAAGTTAATCAAAAGTTATACTCAGAGCAATGCTATTTTATACTTCCAAATCCCCATATTATTACTGAATGATATTCTATTGATATACTGTATTATACAGTAATTGATGATAGTTGGGGAATTGGGAAGTATATTTGATTATACTGTGACTACTCTGACTGGTTTCCGGCTAAACTATTAATTATCATTAGAGCACTATTCAATATAAGTGCAATCGTTTTTTATCTTGTTGCTCTGAGATCATACTTTGGTATCCAATAAAATATATTATTCCGGAGCTTACCCCCAATACAAATCCTGGAATACAATACTTAATAATGCTATCAGCTTGGTATAAGTGACCTATCAAATAAAACAGTGTAACCAATAAACTATTCACTCCTAATATCAAATAGATATTAATTACCATAAACAATATCCTATTCTTTTTGCTTTGAAGAAAAGGAAGCAACTTTCTTCTCCTAATAGTCATTGTGTCCATAATTATCAATTTTGATGTCTGGTAAAATCTATCTAACGTTATTATTATAAAATCGCTCTTGGTTGTCCTTTTTGTTGTGTTGCGCCCAACTTAATAGTGATGAATAAACTTACAATTTAAGCAATAACATAAGTGAACAGCATATAATAACTAAAACATCAATTCCTGCCATAATTCCGGACGACCATGGATTCAGATTTTTAAAGTCCACCATTAATGGGTAAATAAACAATATTGCAATAGATATTATGAATACAATCAATTCAGCGAACCTGATTTTTGTAATCAATAACACTACAAGTGTAAAAAAGACAACACAAAAAACAATATACATTAAAAAACTGGGATCGGGTTTGGTTATAATTCCAAGGTAGAGATTCCAACCAAATAAAAGGAATAGTAAACCAGCGGATAAAGAACGAACTGAAATCATCTTATTACTGATTTATACGTTTTAATAAGCTAATTTATAACAATAATACCCAATTTTCAATTTTATTTTTCTGGTTAATCAATGAAGTTCTTGATTGAATACAAATATTGGGCGTAGAATTTTTTTCTAATCCTGTCATATGCCTTTCTTTAAGGTATACTCCTCATGTTTATTGCTTAGAGAGAAGTAGTTTTAGATAAATTTGCTACACATTTTTATTTACAATATAGATTTTATCTAATTCTTTCGATAATTCGATGGCTTCAGTTATTATTTGTTCAGGATAATCATTAATCTCAAGAATCCGGATTGCATTTCTGTTTTTTAGTTTTCCTTCTTTGAGCTTAAAGTCAAAATCAACAGTTTTATTACCCACTTGCTCACTAAAATGGTACATGTTATAGGTATCCTTAAGCAATTCTGCTAATTCAATATCATGTGTAGATACAAAAACAATATTACTTTTGTTATTTAGATATGACAAAACTGCTCTTCCTGCTGATAAACGCTCTATGGTATTCGTCCCTTTGAAAATCTCATCAAGTAAAAATAAATTGGATTCTGGCATTTGACTTTTTTCTATCATTTCTTTTATTGTAAGTACTTCCTCAAAATAGTAGCTTTTGTCATTCATTAAATTGTCACTTATCCTGATAGCTGAAAATACTTTTAATCTGGACATACAAAACTGTTTTGCAAAGCACGTGTTTATCGTTAATCCAGTTATTATGTTTAGACCAATAGTACGAATAAAGGATGTCTTTCCAGACATATTCGATCCAGTTAAAAGGATTGATTTACCATCAACATGGATAGAGTTTGGTATGCAGTTCATAATCAATGGATGATACATCTCAGTGGCAACTATAACTTTCCGATCGTTCTCAATTTCTGGTAAACAAAAAGATGCCAGTCCTCGCCTTAAGGAAGCTATTGAAACAAGAGAGTCCACGTACCCAACGAAAGAATAAACTTTTTCAATTTCTCTTCTTTTTGTATCCAATTGCCTCAATACTCCAAATAGTAGTAATGGTTCCAATAAGAGCAGAGCCTTAAACAACTCCAGAAAACTCCAAAAAGCAATTCCTATATCACTTTGGACTTTCACCTCAAGTTTAAAAAGTGCCATTCGATTCTTAACCTGTTCAATTATATTTATTGATTCAAGTAAATCTGTGCTTATACTTTTTAGTATCTTATACTTTAATAGCTCTTTAGCTACTTTATTTAATATTAGAAGTTGGGGAATCGTCCCTAAGTATTCATTAAGGTTTTGTTTATTCCAGTAATGTATACCCACGTTAATAACCATCACACCTAATAAAACAAAGAAAAACTGTGGTGTAAATTGCATGAACAATATCGACAACAAACTCGTAAAGGATAAAAGTGGAATTACAAAAAACCATTTTGGCTTCTTAATATGTTCATCCTGAAATAATGATGTTATAAAATAGGAACTTTCTCTGGTTAGCTTGTCTAACTGAAGTTGAATATTTAGTCTCAGATTTGAATCGTTTGTTATCTGTTGAATGAGTTTCTCCTGTTCAGCTAAATTATCCGCATTTGAAGGAATTGTTCTTAATGTGTTAAATAGAAATTGTTGTCCAACTTTGGAGATTGTCCTGTCTACAAACATGAATAATTCATTAAAATCTAAGTCATTGCATGTTTTGTCGGACAAAACTTGAAATACATCTGTCTGATCTTTGTTTCTGAAGTACTTTTCAATTGAATCAAAGTAAAAGGGATCATTTTTTAAATTGCCAAATGATTCGATTAGTCTTTCCTTAATTTTCTTTTGGGTCTCAAACATTATTTGAAGCTGTTATTTTTATCTATGTATAAAACTTCTAAGTCAAGATACGAATTATTCTTGAGGCTGTTAGGCAGCGTAGCATTTTTAGTTCCCGGCAGACAGAAAGGAGTTGTCCCGTCATGAAATAATAGTCTAGATAGCATTGCAAAAACCATGACAACTTGAGCACAAACAGGTTGTCTAAATGATGTTGTTTTGGCAGCAGGATTTATCATTTTTTATGACAAAATATCGACTTATTTTTTATTAATTACTTCCAATGCCTTTTCAAGTAATTCATCTTTTCCTTCAATGATCCCCTTTATTGTGGGTTTAACTTCAATGTCAGGAATAATCCCAATCCGTTGAGTTTCTTTACCATCAGGGTAATAGACTCCTATCCCGCTAATCATTGTATTTATTGATCCGGGTAAAAGAAAGCCCGATACATTCGCATCCGCCCCAGCTGTAGTACTTCCTATTACTGTTGCATTTGGTGCTACCCGTAATGCCATGGTGGTATACTCTGCCTGGCTTTGTGTTATTTCATTTACTAATATTATGACTTTCCCTTTGTAGTAATCAGTATTGTTTCTTCCAACTTTTATTGTCTTATAGAAAGTGAATAAACCAGGATTTGTATTACTTGTCATTGAAAATTTTACAAAACTTGTAGAATCTGGCATTAAATACTGACCCAGACTAAAAACAATAAACTCAGAAGGATAACATCGTAAATCAATAATCAGGCCTTTTGTTCCCTGGACTTTATTCATAATCGACGGTAAATAGGCATTTTTGATAGTACCTGGATATATATATGCAATCTCAGGTACCAACATTTTAAAGCAAGTATCCCTCTTACTAGTATTTTCGTACAAGTTTATTTCTTTGGGAGAAAAGCATTTAATTCTTAAAGGAGATATAGAATTGTTACGCTCATAGGTAATGTTTAAGATTGAATCATTAGTCCGAAACAAATCCCTGCCTATGTCACGTAACTGAGTAGGATAATTGGAAGCAGGAGTAATTGGTAATTTATCTTTAATGATATTATCAATGCTTTTGTTGTTAATGCTTAGAATTATGTCGCCTTTTTTCAAACCAGCTTTTTCTCCATATAAATTATTAGAATAGTTAGTAACAACTGCTTTATTTTCAATAAATTTAACCTCAACAGGAGCATAATAATATCCCTTAAATTTTTGAAGGAATGTGTTATTACCCCATATATTTGCGTGAGTATCGTGAACACGTGCTATCAGGGCTAAGACAGTCAGATTATATTCAATCTCACCAGTTGCATTAATAAGTTTTGGAACAAACTCAGAAAGTACACTATTCCAGTCTTCATCAATCAGATTTTTATAAGGGAAATAGTATTGAATAATGTTCCAATAACGATACAATGATAATAAACGATAGCCAGCGTCAGAATTTGGAATATCCCTTGAATATGGCTTTTCATTTTTAAATTGAGGATTACCAACACTTGGTGCTAAACCTATATAATAATGGTTGCTGACACGTTTTGCATCCCGGATTAGTAGGAGTTGTTTTGTTAGTTCTTCACCAAGCATTGAATTGTTAGTAATCCATGTAAGATCAGGTTTAAATTTAATTATGGTATCTTCAATCTTAGTAGGAGTATCCTTTGTTACCTCTCCAAGACTTAATACCCATTTTAATAAAATTTCATTTCTCTCCTTATTGTTTCCGCTTTGTATAATTTTTGGAAGAACTCTAAATAGTTCATAATCCCAATTATAATCACCTTTAGCAATTGACGGGTGATAATATTTCAGAAATCCCCAAATTTTACCTAAGAGGGCCAAGTCTTCAATTTTGGTAGGTGTTAAATCAACAGTTGAAATATTGGAACCTTTATCAAACTCCTTGTCATTATCAGCTTTAAGTATCTGTTGTTTTTTGGGTTTGGCTTTGCTTATATCAACTCCATCAATCAATAACTGAAAGTCATCCACCCATAATTTTCCTTTGCCTGCGAGTATTGCCCCTATAAAGATCGTTTTTGCATCTTCAGGTAGTGGCAAAATAACGGAGTACTCCTTCCAGTCGGAAGTTCCCTTAATATTCTTCTGTTGCATGTTGTCAAACTGGAGGGGACCAGTAGGTCCATCGATACGCAACATTAGTCCGACAGGTTCATCGGTTACATTTTCCAATTTCATGTAAGCTTTTAATTCAATCTTTTTCCCTTCGTAAATCGAAGGGATGGAATATGCAATACATCCAAAGGAATTGTTTTCCGGATTTCCGGAAGGTTCAATTATCATGGAAATTTTTCCGGAGTGCTTTGTAACTGAGTCAGCTTTCAGATTATAGTCTGCATATCCCCATTTGATCCAACTGTCAGGGAGTTGACCTTTTCTGGTCATTTTTTCGAAACCAAAATTAAAATCAGTTTTGTTTTCAGTTTGGCAGTATGAAAAATTGGCTAACAAAATCAGAATTAAGATAATCGCAGTTTTTTTCATAATTGAACTATATTATTGAGATGGCTTGTATGATAGAATAAAGTTAAACAAAACACTTGAATTGGAACTAATTCAGGTTTCATAATAATATTTAAGAGGGATTTGGTCTAGGCAGCACATGAACCTCTAATTACAAAACATTGAAAATCAACGATCCATATGATCAATCGTAAAGCCTGTTGACGGTTTTGCTGATAATAATGTATGTTTTGAGGAAATTTTGATATCCCATCCCAAGTTTTAACGGAGAAACTTGGGTTTGGACAATAAATATTACCGTCTTTTGTGCTGTTAATCAAATATTATCAAGGCAGGTAGTAAATTGAACGCCAATATCGGCGGTCAGTGAAGAGAGGGAGTCCGGTGCATTGGATGTAGAGCAACGTGAGACTTCATTCCTGGCACTCCATGCCAAATGAAGTCCTCTTTATTATGGCTAGTTGATATTATATACCTTTTTTCTTTATATCCAATGCTCAAATGTCCTGGTACAGTGGCAGTTAATTTGAGATATTACAATCCTATATTCCATCATAATCAAGGTTATCATAGCTTTAATAGTAAGAAAAATGCAAATTTATTAGGTTAATATAATTAACTAATTTATATTTGTATCAACTTAAATTCATTAACATTATAAAATATGGAAAAAAATAATTTAACACCGGAAGAAAGCTTTAGTATAATTAGTAAAGCTATTTCAAACTTTAAGATGAATTATAAGGAAAGTGCAAAAATCTTTCTCCTTTGGGGTTGGATATTAACTCTCGCCAGCTTTTCTAATTTCATCATCTTAAAAATTTTACATGCCAAAGAAGCATACAAATTAATGGGGCTATTTAGTCTCGGTAATTGGGTCGTGTTTGCTTTAATTGGATTTATAATCTTGTTTTTTATGGAACGTAAAATAAATAAGGATAAAAAAGTATACAGCTATTTAGAAATATATATCAAAAAACTTTGGATAGTAACTGCGGCTTCCTTTTTTATTGCAACTCTACTCTGTATTAAATTGGAAATAGCCCCACCACCAATAATGTTGTTAATCGGAGGCATAGCAACTACTACATCAGGGCTACTTATTAAGTTTAAGCCTCTAATAATTGGAGGTATTGCATTTTTTATATTCAGTATTGCTACAACATTTGTATCAAACGAATACATAGCATTAATTGTCGGTGCGGCTATAATCTGCGGTTATCTGATACCAGGATACTTTTTAAAATCAGCAAAAGAATAATGATATGTACAAAGATTTAGATCCCCTGTTACACTCCCAATTAAGATTGGCAATTATTTCTATGCTGGTTAGCTCAGAGAAAATTGAGTTTACCCATATAAAGGAGAAAACTAATGCCGCTGCAGGTAACATCAGTATACAGATTAAGAAACTGCAGGAGGCAGGATATATTAATGTTGAAAAAACCTTTAAAAATAATTACCCGAAAACCATGTTGTCAATTACTGATAAAGGAGTTAAGGCATTTGAATCCTATGTAAATGATCTTAAAAAATACATTAATCCAAGATAATAAATTTTTTTACCAATTAGGTTAATAATATTAACTACTTAAAAGTATTAATTATGAAAAACACTATATCTATTTTATTGATTTCCTTCCTGATGGAAATTTGCAGTGGTCAAACAAGCATATATGAATCTGATGCATTGTCGATGAACAACACCTATGATACTGTTGAGACCTCACTGTTAGAATTTTATCGACAATATAGTTCATTTACCGATCCGGGAGAATATGAATATTTGTTTGAGAACCTTCCTGATTCATTACCAGAGCTCTGCCGTTTATTACAATCCCAGTTTATTCATCCCTATGCTGAATTGCCAAAATATCGTGAGCTAATCCCTAAGGAGAGATGGAATGAGTCATTATGGTATCCAACAGTTAAATCGATTTTAGAAGGTCTTCTATCCTATGATTCTTCTGGTTTAGTAAAAGGTCGAAAACCTGAAAATCGTCTAGTGCTATATTGTCGGGAATATTCAATCCTATTAGCATCAATACTAAAATATCGTGGTATTCCGGCCAGGGTTCGTTATGGACATGCTACATATTTAATACCTGGTTTTCATGCGAGTCATGTAATCTGTGAAGTTTGGAATGGAAATGACCAGCGTTGGATGCTTGTGGATCCAACTACAGGCATGATTGATTTTAGTAGAGAAAAATTTGACTTCAGTAACGATTTATGGTTAAAAATGCAAAGAGAGGAAATCGATCCCAACCTATATGGGGTACCTGGCAATTATACGGGATTGGTTTCAATTTTAGGTAAAGTTTGTCCAGATTTGGCATCGATATTGGGTACTGAATATACAATTTATCAGTATGCACCAATATTAGATTATGCCTTTCAAAACAATAATCAACTGTCTTCAAAGCAAATAGAAATGCTAAATAGAATAAGTGAATTAATGAAGTCAATTGATGCTGATAACATTTCTAAATTACAAGATATTTACAATAATACTCCTGAGATTCAGATTACCAAGTCTTTTGAATCAGTATCAACAAATTCTGATATTAGCTCAAGGTCAAACAATTAGCCATAACGTTTTGAATATGTTGCGTTTGGCATTTTGAAACATTTCATTTTCAAGTTAAAACAAATTTTATTTATTACTATTATCTTCATTTTAAGTACTATCTGCCAAATGCACTATATTTGTTGTTGTGTGCTGGCATTTAAGTCTTTAATAAATTCTACTGTCTTTTTAATTGACTTTTTAGAGTCATTTCCAATCCAAAATAAATGTCCCCATTCGTTTTGAAGGATTTCAATTTTAGAATTTTCAATCATATTATTTGCATGTTTAGGATGCTCTAACGATACACTATTGTCATTTTCACTATGAATAATTAGAGTTGGACATTTAATTTTTGTAATTAACCCATCATTGATATTTTGGTCAATGTCATTTAGAAATCCTGTTTTAGAATTGTAGTATTTCATTGAAGAAATCAATTCTTGAATGTCATCCTTTTTTAATTTGTGAACTGGATTTTTTGAAAACTGCGAATAAAAACTCTTTACTATCATATTTGGAAAAATACTTGAAAAGAATCTAACCGTTCCCCAAGTAAATTTTTCAATTTTTGGGTTAAACATCTTTTTTGCAGTTTTATATATTTTCCCTTGCTCATCAAGCCATTTTTTTGAAATTGCAGATGCGAGAATCAACTTACTCACTTTGTTTGGATAATTAATTGCCAACTCAATTGCTGTTAACCCGCCTGCAGAAATACCATAAACAATTACATTGTCAATTGATAAATACTCTAATAGTCCTATGATTAAGTCTGCTGCTTGTTTAGGAGTTGTGTTACCATTCAAAGGAGTTTTACCGTATCCAGGACGAGAAGTTCCCTTTTCCATCAACAGATAATACAAGAACTCCTATCTTATTAAAGGTTTTTAAAGCATGATCAATATAATCAGTATCCTTTTTCGTTAACAATACATCTTTGTCTTCACTAAAGGCCCTTTCTATTTAAGATATCTTTTTTGAAAAAAAGTTCCTTTTATTATGTGTGTTGAACCATAGTAGGTAACTAAGTAGACCCCTTTTCTGTTTTCAATACACAAGTATGATTGCTGCTAAGATTAATATGTTTTTTCAAGGGCCCGAGATTAATTTGCTATCTCAGGGTATATGCTATGATAATACCCAGGTAGTTGCCTACCGCATAGCCGGCTATCCCCACGATCAGTCCCGTTAGTATTACTTCCCTGTTCTTCAATGCTCCTGCAACAACCGGAACAAAAGGAGGCGAACAGATTAGAGCGCTACCTGATATTATAACTGTATCAGCATCAATTTTATATAGCCTGGCCAGAAAGACATGAAGGATATGCGATCCGAACATTGCCAATCCAACATACCAGAATAGGTCAAATGAAATATTCACCAGCTTCCTGATATCAGCCATTGATGAGACAACAATACAGAAGATCAGAATAATATACATTCCTGTCTGAAAAGTTTTTTTAATATTCTTTATTTTGGGAACAAATGAGAACGCAATCCCAAGGGTCGTGATGAGAAGAATAATAGCTGTTGTTGAGAAACTCTCCGGGAACAGAAGACTGGTGCCATAGCTTATTCCGAAGATTGCTACCGATAATCCGAATGCCCCGAGGACAGGAAGAAATGTTTTCTTTTTGAAGTATCCGTCGTAAGATTCGTATTCAGCCTCAATGTTGAGTTTCCCGACTTTTGTATTACCAGTCTCAGGTGATTTGAAAGGAGGCAGAATAAGCAGGAATACCCTTTGCCCTATTGAAAGGATAAATAACAGGTAGATTGCTCCCAACGCAACCTCATAGGTATGAGTCATAAGGTAGACCTCGGTATCGACATTGAGGGCAGTTTTCATTGCAGCCATATTAGGAGTACCTCCTGTATAAATGCCTGTCAGCATTCCTGAGACTTTCCATATTTCAGGTATACTGTCTTTGAAGATCCAGTAACCAACAAGTATCATAAGGATAACAGTAAAAAGTCCCAGGAAGAGCGAAAGAAATGCCGGACCAGCCATTTTGAACCATTTCTTTACATCCAACGAGAATAAGATCAGGGGCAGAGCCAGGGGAACGGTAAGCTTGGTAAACCAATCCTGGTATACATAAGCTCCCTCAGGTAATAACCCGACATTACCAATAATTACACCAAGGACATAGCATAGCAGCACAGCACCAACCTTCTTTACAACTTTATATTTTCCTTCCAGAAATACCACTAAGACGGGAGCAAGAAGAAAGAAGGCAATCATAAGGATAGTATGGATACTCATAACCTGGATTTTTAATTAATATTAAGGGTGGAAGGATATGTTAGAAACTCAATCAATACAGGCATCCTTTTTGGTAATGATTAAGCAATATAGAAATGTTTTATAGAATATTACTATTTACCACGGTTAAATGATTGTGATACCGTTAAATGTTAATGGATTCTTATAAGTATCACAAAGCATCAGAGTGGTTTATCATTTCTCCGAATATTTCTGACGGAATATTGATAAATAAGCCTTCTGATTCAGTATATACAGTACCTGTTTCATCAAAAACTTTTCCCTTTGTTATTACTTTTTTCCCTTTCACCGATGAAATCCATGCTTCAATCGTAGTGACCGTCCCAAGAGGAAGCATCGTCCGGTATTTTACTGCCAACTTTGCGGCAACAACCGTATGCCCGGCAATCCATGCGGATGCCCCCATAGCCTCATCAAGAACAGCAGCCATACTGCCACCATGTACATGCCCTGGTGGACCTTCTGTTGAAGGACCAAACCATACTCGTGCTACAAATGAATTATCGCTATCTTTTTTAAAATACCTGACCTTTATACGGTCACTGCTTCTGTCTCCAGTGATGAAAGCACGTCCAATACCATATGAATCAGGGATTTTTAGTTCTGACCATCCCATTTCGCCAGACAACTCCGGTACATTATTCATGTTTCCTTTTTTTTCATTCATAAAATAAGCTTTTGTCCAGATAATTTCAAACACTAAGATAAAAAATTGATCTGCAATTCTTTATATTTATTGTAGCTTTATTAAAAACTGTTATACTTCGGACTTCGGTTGACTTTGGATTTCAATTGTTGTTTTAGTTTTAAAAATTTGATTTGGAGTTAATCCCCATTCAATAATGAGGTATGTTAAAGTTATAAAAATCTTCCCATTGTTTAATTTTCTTAATTAAGTTCTTTTGGCACCACAACCTTAAATCGCAGACCCCTGTAGATCAATGATTTGCACCGGCTTTTAAATTTCTTGTTGACAGGGTTGTTGACGGTTTTTATAACGTACGCAATATCAATCTTATCCTGCTTTTAGGAAGTCCAGGTATCTTCTTTCAAGCCTTTCTTTATCATTATCTTAGCATTGCTATTCTTCTATTGTTTCTTCAATATTTTTCACACATCTTACTGAGAATTCTGTATTTTTTATAACCGAAAATTCAATAAAAACTTTTTTTTCATGATCGTCCGAACTCCAGAATCCTGCAATTGTTCCCCCACCTGAGTACTCATGATCTTTATGATACCCACCATAAAGAATATTAAATCCCGATGCACCACCCTCCTGAAATACTAAAAATGCTTCTTTATATCTTTGGCTTATTTCCTCTTTTTGGGTTTTAGTTAATTCCTTATAAGGAATTTTGCCATTCTCGTCATAAATTTTTCCATAACTATTAATCAGGGCGTGCCATTCATCTATGCCTGGCAAATGCCAACCGTCAGGACAAACCTCTTGTGCAGTTTCCCACAAATATAGTTTTCCGTATCGATTGAAATTGTTTGAAAACCCATCATAAATTCGTGATCCTTTAGCATTAAATTTTAAATTTTCTGCCATCCATACCTGAGTGCCAATTTCCACCCATTTATAGGTTCTGTTGTCTCTAATATCAATAAAGGTTCCTGATTGCTGTGAATAAACATTTATAAAACAACCGGCTATAATAACGAAAAGTGTAACTGTATTTTTCATCACTTTAAATATAAATTATTTAACAAAGTATTTTATCATTCTTATTATGTAATATTTATTTACACTGTTGTCCGGTAAAAAATTAAAAAGAGGGCTGGTCAGTTAAGACCAACCCAAACGGTTATCTTTGAAGTTACGACGCAGCACCTTTTCAGAAGCTAACCAGCGGCGCAGTAGCAAGGTATTTGGTGATATCTACATGAGCGTTTGCCAGAGATATGCTTCAAGTTTAGCGGACAGCCGGTTGAACGATTCGGACTGGTGGCACCACATAAAATAGAGCGAGAGTGAGAGTGAGAACTCGAACGAACACTCTCATTCTTTTTTCTCAATACTCACACTCACACTTATGAGAAATATTTATTAAACCCTGAAGTGATACAATTTAGGACTATATTTGCGGTGAGTTAAATGGATTGAATATTAAGTAATTGGATAGAAACGGAATAAGAGATTTTCAAAATCCAAGTAAGTAAATTTCAGATAATTGGTAAATATTTGAAAGACAATAAATAAAAATGATAATTATTAGAACTTTATTGATTTTCATAGGAACAGTGTCACTTTGTATCGGTGCTATAGGGATTTTTATTCCAGGATTGCCTACAACTCCATTTTTATTACTCTCTGCAGGATTGTATTTAAGAAGTTCGGAAAAGCTTTATCATTTTTTAATTAAAAATAAGCATTTAGGTTTTTACGTTATGAAATTTCAGACAAACAAAGGAATGACAAAGGGGATAAAACTTTATTCTATTTCCACAATGTGGATTATGATTACTGTATCCTGTCTATTCTTTATAACACCTTTATCAGTAAAATTATGTGTTTCAGGACTCGGCATAATTGGAACAATTGTTATGGGATTTATTATTCCGACAATAAAAAATTCAGATTATTAATCATTGATTAAAATAAATACTTAAGGCGTAATGAAGAAAACGTTAACCTTTTTGTTGCTGATAATTTTAAGCGCCTCTCTGATTTCGTGTTTTTTTTCTCAAAAATTAAGGCAAAGGGAAACTCAGGAAATCAGAAACATTATTTTTATGATTGGTGATGGGATGGGGCTTCCTGCTGTATATGCTGCAATGACCGTCTCTGATCATCCACTTAATATTGAAAGATGCAATATTATAGGATTGCAAAAAACCAATTCTGCAGACAACTATATTACTGATTCTGCAGCAGCAGGAACTGCATTAGCAACCGGAAATAAGACTAATAATGGAGTAATCGGGATGGATTCACAGGGTAACATTGTTAAATCCATATTGGAAATTGCAGAAGAAAATGGTCTCGCTACCGGACTGGTTTCTACATCATCTGTCACACATGCCACACCTGCATCGTTTATTGCACACCAATTAAGCAGGAACAACTATGAGGATATTGCCCTGGATTTTCTGAAAACCGATATTGATGTTTTTATCGGAGGTGGGTATGATCATTTTGCGAAAAGGGAAGACAAACTAAACCTAATTGACAGTCTTAAGGTCAGAGGATATGAGGTAGATACATCAATGAATTTGATTCTTAAATCTACAGCAATGAAGCTTGCCGGGTTTACTGCACCCGTACATAATTCTTACAGGTTAAGAAACAGAGGAGATATGCTCTCTGCATCCTCAGGTAAAGCTATAGAAATATTGAACAAGAATCCCAAAGGATTTTTTCTAATGATTGAAGGGTCTCAGATTGATTGGGCAGGGCATGCCAATACAGCTGATACACTTGTTGACGAAACACTCGATTTTGACAAAGCAGTTGGTATAGTCCTTGATTTTGCCGAAAAAGATGGACATACTCTTGTAGTTATTACCGCCGACCATGAAACTGGCGGGGTGACAATTATTGGTGGTGATACAGAGACTCACAAGGTCAGCCTGAATTTTTCAACAAAAGACCATACTGCGGTTATGATACCTGTATATGCCTTTGGGCCTGGTGCTGAAAAATTTACCGGTATTTATGACAACATCGATATCTTTCAAAAAATCCTGACATCTTTCAGGTTTGGACAATTAGAATAGAATCGTATGAAGTTTCTTCCATTCTTTGATTTAATATCTAAATGGTAACGCACACTTCTCCAATAAAACTGCACTCGGATGATTTGATAGAGACACAAGTTTAGAATAAAAGCATCTCTTAATTTATACACTTCTTTTGTCCAACTTTGGTTGACGAGTTACAAATCTTAAAATTGTATATCCTGTTACACCTGAAATGAGTGATCCTATAAGAATACCAACTTTTGCTGAATCTATATAAGTAGTATTTTCAACAAATGCCAAGTTTGCAATGAAAATAGACATTGTAAACCCTACTCCAGCTATAAATCCTATTCCCAATATTTGTTTAAAATTTACCCCTTTGGGTAGTTCTGTTAATCTTAATTTCAAACCTAAAAAAGATATTAGTGTTACGCCAGTAAAATTCCCAATAACTAAGCAAATTGCTATATTAGTTAATGTCTGCAAGAAAACTCTCAAATAATTGATATTTAATACCTTATTGTTGATAACTTGTTTGAATCTACTTGTGTTTTTCTTTGGTTGTTTTACCAAAAATACAGATATTCAAGCTGTTAAACAAATGAGATTCGAATATTTCAGGTAGAATATCAAACAAGTTTCAA
>Ga0307377_10002159_pt1 | contig 23539 bp, 14 predicted proteins | sample TR3MG_FD_202535 | JGI IMG/M metagenome (GOLD analysis project Ga0307377, IMG submission 202535) | Soil microbial communities from Risofladan, Vaasa, Finland - TR-3 | ecosystem: Environmental > Terrestrial > Soil > Coastal area > Acid sulfate soil | place: Finland: Risofladan, Vaasa | collected...
GTAAGGCGAAAGGGCAAGAATGCGCTCGGGCTCTTCGTGACAATGTCGGGCATGACTCGTTCAGCATTAGAGCAGTACCGAGAATCCACGCCATTCATCGTTGTTGACGGTTCGGATTTGTACCTTGTGCTGGACCAACGAATCAGACTTGATGATCTTTTGAGACTGAAGAAGCGCCATGCCAACGATACAGGTAGTTGTTTTCTGCCTGCGTCGGGAGTTCTATAGGTGGCCGGATCCCCGTGAACTGATGTACGTGGAGTGGGTGATCACTACTTGGCGGGTAATGCACCTGACAAGTGAACGGCGATCTCTTGTATTCGTTCGACGCTGAGGACACTCGTCTCGGAGATCCTCCGTGCCAGCCCATTGGGACCCGACACGAACACCTCTCGAATCGTGAAGGGCTTGGCGAACCATCCCCACTCGGCGTCGGTGAAGCAAACGGCGCTCGACACGGGCACGTCCTGTCCCGCCAGGGCTTTGGTCACTGCCCTCACTTGCCAGCCCAGCCCATCAATGACCTTCGTGCGATCGCGGCCGCCCACGTAGAGACGGTTGTCGACCTTGAAGAACCCGCCGACGTCACGCTGCTGGACGAGGCCGAGGTAGTTCTTGGCGTCCACGACCCAGACGCCCGAGCCGGCCACCACGAGATGATCGATGTTCTCCTTGGTCTTCGGGACGTGACGGTCGTGGAGCAGTATGGCGCGGTCACCCAAGCTCTGCTCGAGGCTGGCCGCGAGCTTGCGCTCGCCGACCGACCCCTTCTTCCAGGCGGTGATCGACTGGGGATCGTCGGTCAGGAACTTGACGACTCCGGCTAGGCGTCCGAACTTGGCATCGATCCGCGCTTCTCGCGCGTCGTGGCGTCGCTCGAACTCGTCGAGGGCAGACTGCCCCGCTACTCCGGTCTGTAGTTCAGGCATCGGTCGGGACGGCTCAACGTCGATCGATGACGGTTGGACTTCGGCCGTCGCGGTACCTTGGAGGGCGTGACATGATTCGCAGGTCACCGCCCGCCCTTCGCTATCCCACCACGCGCTCATGCCCGCCACGAGTTCGACACCGCAGACGGAGCAGACGTCGGTGCGACGAAGCGACAGACGCTTGGTCGTCATCGCCAGACCATCGGGATCGTTGGGACAGTGCGCATGGCGTTGACACTAGGGCAGTGGTGCCACGGGATCACCAGTTGGCAAGCTGGCGGCCACGTACGGGATCCACTTTACGATCGGCAGACGGAGGGTATCAATATTCTTGATGCGATCGTTCAGACCGTCCCAGGCACCGATACTGCGGTCAAACCGAAGTGGGCCGGGATGGATTCGCCCAAGAGGCCGGGTATTTTCCTCAATGAGTTGTCTCACTCGTGTGGAAGAGTACTCGGGAGGTTGGATGGCGAACTCCGGTCTCGACAGAGTTCGAGATAGAGGAGTTGGAGAAGCCAGTGCTATTCGATCAAGTAGCAGAGGAGACTTTCGAATGTGTGATGAGGCCCTCGGGCACGCCACCACGCGAATTCGAAACTCAGCACGTCCACACCTGTCGAAACACCGAGGAGCTTGCGTCAGCAGATGATTCCGGGCAGACGGACGTGATTCGGATGTCAGTCATTGACTGGCGGTCGCCCCGTTTCGCAATTCGAAAGTCCGCTGACGGCACTTTCACCACCGCACTGAGGACGATGGGGGCGGCAACAAGCGTTGGCGCGCGGGGAATCCGGTGAGTACCGACGAATGGTCGGGTAAGGGCTGGCGGATCACTGTCACCGAAGATGCAGTTCATATTGCACGGGCGACCGATGTCGTTACGCTGCGTGGCCCAGATGCTTCCCGACTGTCACTGCGGCGCCGGTTGTTCCGGTCGATTCTCTACGATGAGGGCACTCCACTCGTCCGTCTCCGTGGCACCAAAAAGAGCGAGGCAACTTCCCTTGCCGCCGCGCTTCGACGCCTCAAGCTTGTACAGCCTGTCGATGATGCTGTCGATTGGAACAGAGCCGTCGTCCAACTCCTCAGTGGGAGGCGTACCGATCAACGTTGGATCACGACGGAAGAGACTGACGAGCTGATCGCTAAGCGCCCCGAACGGCTACTCCTTGACAGAATTCGTGCCGCCCGGTGCGAGACGTTGTTTGATGCAGATCAGCTCGCGGCGGTTGCTTTTCTGGACGCCAACATTGTGGCTCTGGTCAACGAGGCCAACGAACAGATCATGACCGCCGAGATCTCCTCCCGGCGTTCATTCTTCGACACCATTGAGAAGAGCCCATTAACCGACGAGCAGGCCCGCGCGGTCGTGTGCTTCGACAATCGGGTTCAGGTGCTCGCCGCTGCGGGTTCTGGCAAGACCTCGGTAATGGTGGCCCGGGCCGCCTACGCCGTCAGCCGGGGATTCGTTTCGCCCGAACGAATTCTGCTGTTGGCCTTCAACAAGGCTGCCGCGACCGAATTACAGGAGCGTGTCACAGCGCGCTTCAAGAACGCCGGGATCGACTCATCCGGGATTCGCGCATCCACGTTTCACTCCTTCGGACTCAGCGTCATCGGCCGCGCCAGCGGTGAAAAGCCCCGTTTGGCCCAGTGGCTGGACCAGGGTCAGGACGTCGACATGGTTATGCGAATTGTCGACAAACTTCGAGACGCCTCTGAGTTATTTCGTTACCACTGGGACCTATATCGGCTGCTCTTCGCCAACGCGCCGACGGACCTCGACGAGAAGGTCCCCGATGGATACGACAAGGCCGCTGGCGTAACGGGATACAAGACGTTTTCGGGCGTGGTTGTAAAGAGTCACGGCGAGCGCTTGATCGCCGATTTTCTGTACTTGAATGGCGTTGAGTTCCAGTACGAGAAGGCGTACGACTACCCGGTCGCAGATGAAACCCACTCCCAGTACCGGCCCGATTTCTACTACCCCTCAATCGACGTTTGGCATGAGCACTGGGCTCTCGATCAGCTGGGCCAGCCTCCAACTGAATTCCACGGTTACGCCGAGGGCATGACGTGGAAGCGCCGTTTGCATGTGGAGCACGGCACCAAGCTCGTGGAGTCCACGTGGGCCGACGTGATGTTTGGAGATGGGCTCGCGAAGCTCGAGGCGGAGCTCAAGGGACTCGGAGCGACATTTGACTGGGACCCGGATCGCCCGATCAAGGATCAGTGGGTGAGGCCCATGAAGCATGAGGATCTCGCACGCCTCGTCCGAACATTCATGGCGCATGTCAAATCGAATTCGTGGACGGCCGAGGACCTCGAACATCGACTTACTTCGGACGTGGTTCGCCTAAACGGATTCCGGACCCGCCTCTTTCTCGAGTTGTACTGGCAGATTCATGTTAAGTGGGAGAAGCTACTTGCCGAAGATCACAGCGTCGACTTCGAGGACATGCTGGTCCAGGCGGCCGACCACCTTGAAGAAGGGAGAGTGGAGTGTCCGTATGACCTGATTATGGTCGACGAGTTCCAGGATGCGAGCCAGGCTCGCGCGCGACTGGTTCGGGGCCTCGTCAAAGAGCCCGGACGCTTCCTACTTGCCGTTGGTGATGACTGGCAGTCGATCAATCGCTTCGCCGGAGCCGACTTGTCCGTGATGACCAGATTCGAAGAGTGGTTTGGTCGCGGTCCGCAACTGGTCCTGACGACCACCTTTAGATGTGCCCAGACGATCTGTGACGTCGCCCGAGTCTTCGTGACGAAGAACCCGAGCCAGTTCGAAAAGCCGATGCGGTCCGTAAGCCAAGCCTCGGCCGGTTCTGTCACGGTCGTGCGGGCGAGTGACGACGCCCATGCCGTGGCATCGTATCTCGACAGGCTCTCTGGCGCCGTCAGTGACGGCAGCGTTGTCGCTGGACCGTCAGGCATGGTCAGTGTCGACGTGCTTGGTCGTTACGGGTTTCAACGAGACGTCTTGCCCAGAAATCTTCCGCCCAAACTGGACGTCACCTTCCGGACCATGCACGGGTCGAAGGGGCTGGAGGCCGACTACATCGTCATCCCCGGTATGACGACCGGTACTTATGGTTTTCCGAGCAACATTACCGACGACCCCGTCCTCGACCTGGCAATGCCAGCACCTGAATCGTTCGCGCATGCCGAAGAGCGTCGTCTCCTCTACGTGGCGCTTACGCGAGCACGTCGCGAAGTCGTGCTCATTGCACCGCCTGACCGTATGTCGCCCTTCGTTGTTGAGCTCCTCAAGGATCCCCACGTATCGCTTGCTGATGATGGAGGTCACCCCGTTGAGATTTGCCTGAAATGCGGCGAGGGAACGTTGGTCGTGAGAAATGGCCCATACGGTCAGTTTCTTGCCTGTTCAACCTTCCCTTCGTGCACGTACAGACGCAGACTTGTAGCGCCGACGTGATTGCTGAAACCGTGGCTCTTGAGCGGACAACGAGACAGACATCCGCCTCGCGAAGTTCGCCAGTGTAACAACACGCTCAATGCATTGGAGGCCAGTACGTGCGACCAAGTGCAGGCATCGCAATGATTGACTCTTGCATGCCATGACATTCCGGTTGGTTCATACGCATTCGCGGGAGTTCAAGAAGTCCCAATTCACAAGCCTTTTGGTTCGGCGCGTTCACTCGGAACCGTGGCAGTTCAAAATATTTGTTGACGGAAACGCTGACACTCGTGGCGTTGACGTGCTCGTCAGTTCTCAAATGGAATGTTACAGCGAGCGGGTCACTCTTACTTTCCAGTAGCTACTTTGGTGGAAGCGACGAACATCAGAAAGAGCCATCCAATGAGCACCCCCAAACGGTAGCCCCAGGGGAAGGTGGCAACTTTTGGAAATAATGATACGACTGTCGGTACCGAGGCAACAAAGATGACGGTTACGGCCATCCATTTCTTATTTAACGTCAAATCAGGCGTCACCTCTAACTTGCCAAGTTTCATTTGACTTCTCCCATGGGTCGGCGCCGCTCTTCAGACGAAATGGTACAGCGTGCGGGTTCACGCCGGGCCATCGACTTAACACCCATTAGGAGCATCACGCACTCATGCCAACCACCGCACTTGTCCACGAGCCCAAAACCCCATCATGTTGTTCAGATCTTTGGCGAGACGGTACCCTTAAGACGACATTGGAGGCATTGCGTGGACCAAGAGCGAGATGGAATGAGCGATGAAGACGACCTTGAGCTAACTCCCCTCCACGAAGAACTCGAGGACGCGGAAGCCATCGATAACACTGACTTTGAAGACAATGAAGATCGCTTAGAGCAGGCGTGGAGCGCGAGGCAACGAGAACTCGTTACCAATGTTCTGGACTACAACCTGAGTACCCTCTCAAGCCTGATATCAAACAAGCAGATCGACCTCTCCCCGCGTTATCAGCGAAGGGACAGATGGACGGCTCAGCGCCAATCAATGCTCATTGAGTCCTTTTTAATGAACGTCCCCATTCCGCCAGTTTTTCTTAACGAAGACAACTACGGCACTTACTCCGTCATTGATGGAAAGCAACGTCTAACGGCAATCCACGAATTCATGAGGGGAAGACTTAAGTTGCAGGGACTAAAAGTCTTCGAAGAACTCAATGGAATGACCTTCGATACCCTGTCATCCAATTTACAGAACGTAATAGCGACTCGCGCGAACCTTCGGGCAACAATTATTCTCCGTCAGTCAGACAAGGAAGTGAAGTTTGAAGTATTCAGACGACTTAACACCGGAGGCATACGTCTTAATGCACAAGAAATTAGGAATAGCACTTGGCCTGGACCTCTTAACGACCTTCTCTTAGATCTGTCGGAGGAGCCGGCCTTTCGAGAGTTACTGGGCATCGGGATGATCCAGTCATCAAGTTTGTACAAAGAAATGCGTGATGTCGAGTTAGTTCTTAGATTTCTCACTTTCAGAGAGAGTTGGAAGACCTTCAAGGGTGGGGTAGCTCGAAAGCTTGACGAGTTCATGGCCGACAACCAGCGCCCTACGAAGAAGGCACTTATTGGAATGCGCGATGATTTCTTAAACTCCCTCGAAGTTGTGCAGTCGGCTCTGGGAATGCAATCCTTTCGTCGATATGACCCTCAAGCAGAAGCATGGAGGCAGCCTGTACTGGCAGCGCTATTTGATGCCGAAATGCAAGCAGCTCGATCATGTTCGCCTACTAAAGCTCTGGCACAGAAGAACGAGATTACGCTGGCCGTTCAAGCGTTATTCTCCGATACGGACTTTGTTCGAACCGTCTCAGCAAACACGAATACCCCCGCTCTATTTCGCAAACGAATAGAGATGATGTCCGATATTTTTCGCATGGCGAAGTAGCTGCCCATGGCATCATCTGCCCTAGTCAATCACCAGTCAGCGATCGCGATGGCGCAAGCGTTGGTCGCGATCGAGGTTACTTATGCTGACCCTCCGCCCCCTTTGGATCGCCTAACCGTCGAAGGCTTGCGTGGCGGAATTGCGGTACTCACGGTTGCCACTTTTGAGAATTATTTGAGAGAAGCCGTCCAAGAGGCAATGGATCGAATCAACAGTCACGTCCCGACGTGTGACTTCAGCAAGCTTCCGCCGGAACTTCAAGTTGCGAGCACATTTCAAGGTCTTGATCAAGCGATGCGTGGCCCAAAGGGCTCTCCCGGTCTCACTAAGTTTGATCGGTTGGCTGATGTGCAGAGCGCCACGACTCGAGTTGTCAATGGCCAGGTTCTCGGCGATGCGATTGCGATGACTCGGGGAAATCCAAACAGTGGCGTTGTGACCGAGATTTTTAAGTCAGTTGGCTCGCGACGGGTCTTTCGAAGCATTAAGACTGCGTTCGAAAGCGAATGGGGATCGCCCACCTCTGAGACTTTCATTCCTGACAAACTTGATGAGATCGTATCCAGGCGGCACAAGGTCGCACACACCGCGTCAGTTCTCACAATCACAAGAGAGGATCTCGCCGAGGGCATTCGCTATGTGTCGGCTCTCTCCAAAGCTCTTGACGCACATCTGGTCGGGCATACAACGCGCTTGATTAGGGCCGCTGCATAGATTGTGAGCCTCAAGGGTTCGCGCTCTCACAGCCGAACAGTCGCCAGACCACTTACGTCAATGGATGTTTCACTCATGCCACCCAAGGGTCATTTCGGGTTTCGTCATCTGGAATTTTAAGGAGTTCTAGACAAGTGTGGCGCGCTTACCTGTGTTTGCTGACTTTAACTTAGAGCTCGATCTGAACGGTATAGGTCTGGGTAAGTGGCATACATCTCGATCATTGAAACTCGGGAGCTGTCAGTACTGAGACTCTCCAATCCAATATCTTCGAGCGGGGTACCGTCGGCAATTAGGACTCCGTCAATTATGGTCACTGGTTGTCGAACACCTCCGACGTCAATTTCGTAGTTGTAGCCGAATCCGATGTCCGCTTCCACTTGTCTGGGAGGTTCGTGGAACCAAGTTGTTCGATCGTTGGCGAATTCGGAGATTCCGCATATCCATGTCTCTTGTTTCGTAGAAACTATGACGCCTTCAATCAATCGCCGCAAACCACCTGGCGGTCGAGATCGGGCGTCAATCATGATTCCAACTTCGGCCTCTTCGTGAGTTAGCGTATCTGGGTGGCGGCGATAGTAACCACCAATGGCCAGTGGCGGGAGCGGGAGTCCTGCAATCCCACCGTCGGCATCGCGGTGGAGCAGGCCGGGGCCAGTTGCGCCGAAAAACTTGAGTGCGTCAAAGAGTGTGTCGTGCAGAAACCGGCCTGCGACGCAGTTGTCATAAGCGCTAACCGCACTTCGTGCGGTCTTGTCGAAGGTGTTATTAGGAATCATCGTTCGCTGTTTCCATTTTGGGTAAACGAGAAAAGTCCCGTCGGTCGGACCGACGACCCGAGGAACATCGGGCTCAACCAAATCTTCGTAATGCACGGACGCATTCCGTGGGGCGGTCAGGCCTCTCACAACGTTGCCTTCGAAGCTACTTCGTTCAGAAAGGTATGCACTCTTGTCCGACTTTTCGAAGAGTTGATCTAGTGACCGAACTGTCACTAGGGCGTGATCTACCGCCACGAGATGAAGTGGACCCCAATCCTTGGACTGCCTGTTGGTCGACTTAAGAGTTGAGCGGGTTGGTTGCAGCGAGTTAGGCGGCTCGCTGTTGAAGCCTTGATCGATAGTAGACCTCATCGGGCGTGGCGTCGTCCAGTGAGCTGTGGGGCCGGTCCTCGTTGTAGTAGTCGATGAACACCTCGAGTCCGTCGCGCAGGGCGTTGCCGCTCTCGGCGGGGTTCAGGTAGATGTGGTCGTATTTGATCGTGCGCCACAGTCGCTCGATGAACACGTTGTCGATCGCGCGTCCGACGCCGTCCATCGAGATGGCGACCTCGGCGTCGAGCAGCACCGTGATGAACGGGTTCGCGGTGAACTGAGATCCTTGATCGGTGTTGAATATCTCGGGCGTGCCGTAGAGGGCGAGGGCCTCTTCTAAGGCGGCCACGCAGAAGTCGACCGTCATGGTGTTGGACAGACGCCAGGTGAGCACCTTGCGCGAGTGCCAGTCCATGATCGCCACCAGGTAGAGGAAGCCCTTCTTGAACGGGACGTAGGTGATATCGGCACACCACACGTGGTTTGGTCGGTCGATGCTGAGACCGCGCAGCAGGTAGGGATATTTGTAATGATCGGGGTGCGGGGTCGTGGTCTTCTTCTGGGGCGCGAGCGAGCGAATGCCCATGAGGTTCATGAGGCGCTGGACCCGCTTGCGGTTGACCACGTGACCCGTGCGCTTCAAGACTCGCACCATCATGCGCGAGCCGTTCTCGGGGTGGGCCAGGTAGAGCCGGTCGATCAGCTCCATCAGCGCCAGGTTCTCGGGGGTCTCGCTGGCGCCCTCGTAGTAGTAGGTCGAGCGGGCCAGAGAGAGGAGCCGGCACTGGTCCGAGACGGGTAGCGCCAGGCTCGGGTCGATTAACGATCGTCTCTGTTGAGATGACCACTGATCCCGGGCCGTGTCGCTAAAAAATCGCGCTCCATCTCAAGCTTTCCGATCTTCTTGTAGAGCTCGTCGATGTCGACGACGTCGGACTTGGCGGGGCGCTTGCCCTCGAAGACACTGCCGGCCGACTCGAGCAACTGCTTCTTCCACGCGGAGATCTGTGCGGGGTGCACGCCGAAGATCTGGGCCAACTCGGCCGTGGACTTGTCGCCCTTCAGGGCTTCGAGTGCCACCTTCGCCTTGAAATCGGGCTTGAACTTGTTCCTTCTGGTTGTCACGAGCACCTCCAGGATGCGTCAGTGCTCAACCTTAAGTCGGTGTCCAGTTTCCGGGGTCCACTTCAAGAATCGGATCGATGTTGTCGAGAGTAATGCCGCCATCATGTGTCAATTGTCCCGGAATTCTCAAGCATGCAAAGTGCAGTTCACGGATTTCTAGGATCAATTTTCTTAGCGAGTATTCGGCTTTCTGAACGTATTGGGATGAAAGGATCACCACGCTACTTAATCACAGCGTCGGTTGAGCACATAACGTGCCGAACTTGCAACCCAAAGTTGAATGATCATGAGCAGAAAGAGACCAAACGCCATTTTCGTTAACTCACTGCGCTACCGCGAGCACTGAACTTACGGGCATTCCTTGATGGCGCGCCTCATTGAATCGGACAGGGCCCAGCGAGCCAATCTCTGAAGTAAACGCATTGAGATCACTGTAAGGGTCCGCCGGTGTCAAAGCGCTGGAAAGTACGAACCCGCCGCAACCTTGAAAGGGTGGTAGTCGATCTAGTGTTGCGCTAGCAAGGTGCTTGGTCAAGGTCGATTTTCAAGGGCGGAAAATTTGGTGGTTGAGACGTTGGGCCACTAGGGCATTGATAGGGCAAAAGAATAGGACAGAATCAGCCAGCAACCGGAGGCAGCTCTAGCCTGACAATGTTCAGTTGGAACTCGCTGCCTCTTTTCACGATTCCATCCTTGCGTTCCAAAAGTGAAAAGCTACGGATTTCCAGATTGATTCACGGCAGCTGTATCGAGATGGTCCGAAGGGAAACGAGATTCTCTCGGATTCAAAGTTTTATCTGATCCGGAGGGAAACTTATGTTGAAGTTCAGATCCGTAACTCAACCATCAGGCGGTCGCATTGTAGATGCACTTCAGCTTGCAATGGCAGATAGACGATACGAGACCCTAGAGGTCGCTATTGCCTACGTGACATCGAGTGGTTACGAATTTCTTGTCAGAAACCATGAGTCTGACCTCAATCGATTGAACTCGCGCTGGTTGTCAAGTTTTGATTGGTGTAGGTCGGAACCGCTCGCTCTTGACGCGCTTTCACAAAATCCAAATGCCCAAGTTCGGATCTTTGATGGAGACTTCGTGGTTTGTCGGCGGAACTGCTCCCCGAAACTTTCTTTTCACCCGAAGGGTTTTGTATTTTCCGGGCCCGACGATATGTTGTTGATCTGCGGATCCGGAAATCTCTCCAGAAACGGTTTGGGCGTTGGAGTGGAGTTAGACACGATAATTGAAGTCCATAAACCTCAGACGAGTATGGAGAAACTCGCCTGGCGCGAGGCCGAAGTTGTGCAAACATGGCATAAGAATCTTTGGAGGAGTGCAACTCCCTATCCGAACCTTAGAGACGGGTACAGAAAGACGTATAAATCTTCCACGTCTGTAATTCCTCAAACGGACGACGATGTCTTTGAAGTAGTAAGCAATAACCGAGCGAGCGGCTTTACGGCGCTGCAGCTTATGAAAATTCGTCGGGCCAGTCTATTTTGGATAGAGGCGGGTAAACTCACGGAAAATTTGGGACGTGGCAACCCTGGCAATCAACTCATGATGAAGAATTTCACTCGGGTGTTCTTCGGCTTTCCGGGAGATCAGGTGCCAAAACAGACTCACATTGGAAGCATCACCATTCGGTTTCAAGATACCAATTCTCCAAACCTTTCACTGGAATTCGCACACAACGGTATGGATCGTCTGAATTTGCCGAAACCGGGGTTGCCTACTGGCCCACCCCTTTATGACGGAAGGACATTTGTGTTCGAGAAGTTGCTCGATAGGGGTCAACTCATTTATGAATTGCGGAACGTTAGCACCGTGGAGAAGCAGACTCTTTTGAAGCAGAGCGCTAATGAACAGACGTCTTTCGAGATGTCGAACGGCGGGCGGAAGTTTGGTTTTTGTCTCAGTGGTTGACAACAACTCTCATATTTGCGGACTACGTCAAAGTTATGGTGGGTAGAGGTCGTAACCACTTATGAGATACCGGGATGGCAGACTTTCAGAAAGTCCGTCCTGAGCGATCACGTCGAGATTTCGAAAAGCGAGCTTGGGGTGAAAGCGACAATTCTGCAAAGACATTTGCGGAAGCTGGGAGTGGGGTCTCGATTGGTAGGTAGCAGATCCTGGTGCCAGGCTTGCGGGCATGCGTGTGCGTGGCTACAAAAGCGTCGACACTTCCTTCCTTAGATCGAAAGACGCAATCAGCCACAAACTCACCGATCTTGTCGTCAGGCTTTACAAGATACTCGAACCCCCGCACATCTACGAGTGCCTCTCGCTCCTTACAACCCAGATTCCATTCGCTTTTGTGAAGACCAATGAGCGTGCTCTCGCCCGTAACAGGATTAATCGCTCGTAACTCTTCGGCAATCTCGGCACCGCCGAACTCCGGTCTTGGTGCGCGGAGTGCGTTCTGTAATCGGTGGAGATCCTCTTCGACAGTCTTCGTTGTGCCTTAGCGCTTCCTCTTTGTATTTCTCGCGGCGAAGAGGGGAGAACTGAGCGCATCGAAACGCTCAAAGAGTGCGGCCACTCGTTCAGCCTCGTTAGTAAATTTCCTGCGGGGGAAGAAATAGGCGTCGACAACCATGTCTAAAGAGTTGTGCGCCTTCACGAGATCCGGAGGCATGCTTATCGGATCGTAGAGTTCTGCGAGAGAAGCATTGGGGAAACGAGACCTCGCATCAAGAACGCTTTGCGCAACTTCCGCGACCATGGGGTTCGGCTCATCATCGAAGACAAGAAAAGGGAAGTTGTTGTAGGTGATCTCTTGGCTCACTCGAACGTCGGACTTGATGCGCCCAGAGACGGTCCTATTCCATGCGGTAAACATCTTGGAGGAAAGGACTCCGAAGAGCTCGAGGTTGGCGCCGGGAATCGTGAGGAGTGCATCAGAGGCGATGACGTCAGGTTCGTAGAACGCCGTTGGAAAGTAGTCTCGCGATTCAGAAGAGTGACGTGGTATCGCTAAATACTGCACGGTCGGTTGCGCCAGCTGCGCGAAAAGCCCTGGGGTCGCCGCGAACTTTCGGGTTGAAGCCGCCTTGCTATTGAGTCTCATTTCGCGCACCGCATTGAGGCGCTCTCGCAGAACTGGTGACTCCGCAATGTCGCGAGGGTCTGCCTCTAGGAGCCAGAGACAGTAGCGCTCAGCTCCGTTGAGCACTTCATCGGCACCTATGAGACGCCTGAGATACTTGCTCGCAATCGGATCGGTGTCTCGTATGCGCTGGGCTTCGTCGGGGGCGATCTTCGAGAGGTGGCCATTGTCGCGGGGCATTGACCCGAAGAACATCGGCGGTGTCGATTCGTCTAGAGGCCGTTGTCGCGAGCTCATGACAAGGTTCGGCGCGTCGAGCAGGTAGGGGTTGATCTGCTTCGCCTCGATGCAGTGACCTGGACCGTTGATATCTGCGTACAGCCACAGCAGGGGCTTGGGGTGTTTTGTTACTCCTGAGAATCCGATGATAACCACGTGGACTGCCGCCTTGCCCTTCGCCTCGCTGGTCCACGCGAAGGTCCGATAGGCAAAGTCAATGGTCATACCCAGCTTCCAGAGCTCGCGCCATAAAGTTGAGGGCTGCTCGCCTTGAGTTATTGAGTTGGTGGAAACAAACGCCACACGGATCTCGGAGTGCTCAGCGTACTCCGCTGCAAGCTTGAACCAGTTTGTCACGTAGTCGAGTGTCCCTTGTCGATTCTCACCCGCCCACACCGAAGCTTGATCTTCCTTCTGTTCTGGTGATGCCAGTCGAGAGCCGACGAAGGGGGGATTACCAAAGACATAATTGGCCCTGTCGGCGGGGAGATGGTGATTCCAGTCAAAACGCAGCGCGTTACCGACGCGAATGTGAGGTGAGGCGGGGATTGGAAAACGAACGAAGTACTGACCGAACTGCTTGGAGAACTCCAGGTTGGATTTGTGGTCCATCAGATATAGCGCTGTTCGAGCGATACGGGCGGGGAACTCTTCGATCTCGATGCCGTAGAATTGATTGACCGTGATGCGACAGACTTGGGCGACATCGAACACGGTCATACCAGTCTGCTTGGTAACGACCATACGTTTGGCCCACAACTCTGACTCGAGACGCCGGAGCTCACGGTAGGCAATAACGAGAAAGTTCCCGCATCCGCACGCCGGATCAAGAAACGTCAGTTTCGCGAGTTTGTCGTGTAACCGGTCAAGAGTGATCCGTGAATTGGCTTGCTCGAGCTCCTCTTCGAGATTGTCCAAGAAAAGAGGACGAATTGTCTTGAGGATGTTCTCTTCTGAGGTGTAGTGGGCTCCCAGTTCTCGTCGTTCGACGGGAGTCATCACGTTCATAAACATCGATCCGAAGATGGCTGGCGAGATAGAGGACCAGTTGAACCCGCAAGCATGTAGGAGCGCGTTACGCGTCGCAGTGTCGCACGATGGTATGGGCAAATTCTCCTCAAAGAGATCGCCATTAATGTAGGTGAACACTGCGAGATCCTCATCGAGGGTCTTCGATCTCTTGTTCTCGGGAGTGTTCAGTATCTGAAACAGGTGCGCGATCGCCGGACCGAGGTCGGATCCGTCGTCGCGAGTGTGAAGAAAGATGTAGCTAGTGAAGGCGTTACGATCCCACACCTGAGTGTCGTCGGCGAAGAGACAGAACAGAATCCGCGTGAGCCACTCTCGGAGAGCATGAGGGCTATAACCGGAGTCCATCACCGCGTCGTGAAGTTTGGCCATGAAGTCGGTCGCCACAAGGTTTGCATCTTCTTCATCTTGCTCGAGCTCGAACGATCGATATCCAGCGAGCCACCAGAACATCTCGAGGTACTTTGGTAACTCACCGAGTGTGAAACGCCCTTCTGATCGGTTTGCCAGATCCTTCCAGTAGAAGTTCTGGAAGTCGCATGCGATGAGCAGCCGAGGCATCGCAATGTCTTGGAGTGAATTGAGATAGTCGATGAGCTGGTCCATCGCTTTATCGAGGTTCTCGCCGAGACTCTTCTGCTCAATCGCCATTTCACCGGGGTAGAGAAAGTCGATAAACCCGCGCCCACCAGTACTGAGGCGCTTGGCTAGAACCTCGTAGGAGCCGACGCTGCGAGTCGAGATACCAAAGATGTCGAAGAACTCGTTCCAGAAAGTCTGTTTCTCCGCCGCTTCACTTCTTGCGTCAGCGAAGTTCTTCGCGAACCGAGTCGCCTTAGCTCGCAGTTCGTTCTTTGAAATCTCCACGTGGTTGGGCAGGGCGGACATCTAGCAAGTTTGCCACTCCCATGTGCCATCGATGATGGTTAGCCCCCGGCGGGGAGTCAGATCCAACTCCATCCTTAATAGACGTATAGAAAATATGGACGGATTTTGGTTTGTCAAGTGTGAGATAGCCATGCCTTATCGCCCGAGCTTGAGGAGCGCGAAACCCCCGAGTCGGCCGTATGGGCGGACTTAGTGATCACCAGAATCCTCACAATTCTGAGAGATGAATCGGGACTTTAACCGATGCAAAACGTGTGAGCGTATCGAGTGGTTGTCAAAGGTCGAGTCCGAAGTTCGGGCTTCGCGGCTCCAAGTAGTCGTTACCAGACGGTACATACGTTGGCACTTCCAGCGTGTCCTTGACCACGGCGAGTACGCGGGCTCGTTGGACGGCATCGAGGACACGAAGTCGCTGAGTCTCTTGTTCAAGGTTGACAATGGCGTCGTCGGGGATGGAGCCTGGTTCGTCAATCAACCAGCGGTCTAAGTAGGCCGAGCCAGCCGCAACTTCCAATGCCCATTGCTCGTAGAGTTGACCCGTTTCGGGAGAGTCACCGAAGTCTTGCACCCAGGAATCGCCGCGTTTAATCGCGATCATGGCGAGCTCGCGAGCTCTGTGCTCTATGGCGTCGGCACGATCGTTCAGTGCGAGAGCGACGTCAGGATTGATAATTTCTCTGGGTCGGGGGAAAATTCCGGCGACGAGTTCGTTCGCCCGTGGACTGGGGTAGCCCGCCTCGGTCACGTAGCAATCGATGCGGTAGTGCAAGACACTGGCGACGTCGTCGGCGTCGCCGAACGAACGACCCGTGACCAGCGTCGGTAGTTCGGTGTCAACGTCGAAGCCCCGATTCTCCGCGTCTCGTAGCTGGGCGAGTAACGCTGTGTACGCGGGGGAGGCCTTGGCCTGCGCGAACTCAGTGTCGCTGAGTCCCGATTCGCTAAGTACCTCATCCCAGCGGGGGCCGTCGGCCAAGGTGACGATGGTGTCGTACTCCGCGACGAGTGCGGCGATGGACTGGGTTTGGGACCGACGGATCATGTCGGTCGCGGACATGTAGGCCCCCTCGTGACGGAGCACGCCGGCGAGCACTTCTACGGCGCTTGGGATCTCGGTCAGCCCGTCGTGACCGGTTGACGGATCGGGGTCGTAGTGCGTGTCCACGTAGAGATGGTTGGACTCTGAACCTCGCGTCAGGGCTACGTACAGCACTTCGCGAGTGGTGGTGGGACTCGCGAACGCGTGTGCGGTATCGACGGTGCGCCCTTGCGCGCGATGCGCCGTCGTGGCGTAGGCCAGCTCGATGTTCTCGGCGACGTAACTGGCCGGCAGGATCACTGAGCCGCGTCCACTGACCCGGGTGACGGTCATGGAGCCGTCCGGGTGCGTCGCGGAGACGGCCCACACGTCTCCGTTCTTGACCCAGTCGGTGTCCGTCTTCAGCCGTCGGTTGTTCTCACGGGTAACAACGAGGTCGTGTGTGCCAGCCGTCATCGCTCCCGCGATGTCGACCCCTTCGTCGACAACCGCGCCACTGGCGACACGCTCCGCGCGGGCACGACCGTTGAGCTCGTTCACGGTCGCGGTATCGCCAGCGAGCATCAACGAGTGCAGGCCCCGGTCGGTGTCGGCCTTCCACGCCGTGTAGAGCGCGTCGAGCATCTGGTCACGGGTGCCGTCTGAAATCCGCCCGTGGGTGGCGTAGTTGCGGAGTGCGGCGGCGCTGCCGTTTCGGACCCCGAGACTGGCTTCCTTCTCCCACGCGGCGCTGAAGCGACGAACATCCGCCAGCGTCGGGGCGTCGTCACCCCGTTCGCGCACGAGAGTGCGAAACATTCCTCCGGCGTCGACGCTGGAGAGCTGCGCCCAGTCGCCGACGAGGACGACCTTGGCCCGCGCATCGAGAACGGCTGAAGTGAGCTCGTCGAGTGCGAACGTGGAAGCGAGACTGGCCTCGTCAATCACAATGAGTTGACCCTCTCGAAGGGTCCAACGAGAGAGGGCTTCTTCGCGTCGGATGATGCTCGCACGTAACCCTGAACTCGGTACTCGACCACTGCGTTCGATGAGCCGGACCTTCTCACGTAGTTCCCCCAGTTCGCGAGTTCGTTGGCCGTACTGGCGGTGCTCGTGGAGCCACTTGGCGAGATTGTCGGTGTCGATGCTCATGTCGTCGCCCAGGACCTCGGCCGCCGCCGCAGAAGGCGCGAGACCGATTACCGAGCCCGGACCGTGCTCCAGCTCCCAGGCGGCGCGTAGCCCTGCCATCGCCGTTGACTTACCCGTGCCGGCCGGACCCACTAGAAGATCGAGGGCCCGGCCCGAGGTCGTGATCTGCTCCACGCAGAGGGCCTGGTCAATTGAGAGATTGAAGGTCTTGCCGGGGAGTCGTCGCTCGGTAACTACAGCCACCGTGGCGCTGGATACCACGGCCGCGTCGAGGCGCTGGCCCGCGTCGAGCAGACGCGCCTCGGCGTCGAGCAGCGTCGTCGAGGTGTAGAGCCAGTGACCGGTTCTTAGGAACCTGGAGGTGCCATTGGCGCGAAGCAGGAAACGTGGTGTGTGGTGCAGGTTGGGGGTAGTGATGAGGAGCGCCTGGGCGACGGCGAGGTCGGTCGCGCGAGTGGCCGTGAGAATGCGCTCCGCGGGCATGACGAAACGAACGCCCAGCATCTGGCGAAAGACCTCCGCTTGGACGTTGGCTCGAGAGAACGTGGGCCGCTTGGCACTCACGACGTCGAGGGCCGAGTTCGCAACGTCGAGCAAGATCTCGTCCGCGAACTCTTCGCTGGTGAAAGCGCGCACGTCTCTGCCACTCAGCTCGTGAACCCACGCCATGGGTTCATCGTCGAGGTACGGCTTGGCGCGCGCGGCCCACTCCTCGGTCAGGTCTCTGAGGCCCACCCCTCTCTTTGCGCGCCGGGTGGAGAGAGTGGCCGTCTGGCGCAGTTTGATCACTTCGACGTCGGTGGGGGCGCGACCGTGGTCGTCCTCGAACTGGACAACGAAACGATCCTTTGCATTGACGATGGCGGTGGTTCGCCGCGAGAATTCGTCCATCAGGCGCCTCGAGACACCGGCCACTTCCCACTTCGGGGCGGTGCTGGAATGTCGAGAGTGGGCCTCCCAGTCCCAACCGAGTTCGGCGGTGAGTAAGTCCGAGAGGACGCCCTGGTGCATCTCGGAAAGCATCACCGTTGAGGCGAAGAGTCCCCGGCTGTCGAGGGTCCGCCAGGTGCCATCATTCTTGGCTTGGACCCGGTTGAGGATGACGACGTGGTCGTGGAGTTGTGGATCGCCATCTCGAGAGTCGAAGTGGGTGAAACTCGCCGCGACAACTCCGACGATGTCCTCTTCGACGCAGCCTTGGCTTCCCGTTCTTGTGTGGAAGGCCTCGCGCTCGGCGTAGGCGAGGACCTCAGCGATGGCCTTCTGGTGGCACCGATAGATCACTTCGCGGGTCTCGTGGTCGGCCAGAGCCCAGGCCAAGGACACGCTCTTGGAGGGGCTGAACGTCAGGTCGAAACCACCCACCGCCTTCGTGCTTGGAACCCGGCCGAGCACCTCGCCGGTGATCGGATCCGCGCAGTCCTGGAGCATTCGTTGAAGGTTCTCCGCGGTGACGGACTGCCCGACCGCAATGCCACGACCGTCGTCGAGACCAACGAGTCCGGCTCCGAGAAAGACTCCCGGAGGAGTGCCGCTTTCGCTGTAGTAGCGAACGAGGTCCGACTTGTCAGTCCCCTCGGGACCGTCGCCAACGGCGATGGATTTGAGCAGGTACTTGTAGCCCGCTCCGATGTTGAGCCGTCGAATCGTCATCATGTTGTTGGTGCACCCATGCGTCACAACTGTCGTATCAGATGCAATAAAGGACGCGGTTATACCTCGAGTGCCAGACGTGTGAGACAACTTTCAGTAGCAACCGAGGAAGAGAGGGAAAACCAGCGAAATGAGGGGTAGCGAGATGAGGCTGGAGAAGTGAGAGCAAGTTCGGGTGGGAAGAGTGGAAGAAGCATGGGGAATGAGGGGTCGAGATGGATGGATCTGGAGGATGCTGGAGGGAGGTAGGCGAGATAGTGAGAGCGCATGGGTGGCGGCCCGCGCCGTGTTGTTCGAGGTCGCGATCCTGGTGGCTACCCAACCTATTCAGCTGTATGCCGGTGTCCCCTCTGTGTCAACCGTCTGAGTACAAGCCGGCTGCAGCTATGTCTAATCGACAAAGTTACGCGTGAAAACGATGAGACCAGCCACGAACCCTTCGCTACCAGTTCCCGATGATTTGGTGCTTCTAAGCATTGAATGCTCTCGGTTTGTCAAAGGCTCCAGCAGACCCGGGTGCGCATGGGGTGGCGGCACCCTCCAGGCCGCTCCTTGTCTTCGGCACGTCACAGAAGGGTAATACGATCGAGACGTGATCCGCATTCTGCACACGTCCGATCTTCAGCTCGGAATGACTCGTCGATTCTTCGATCACGAGGCGCAAGCAAGGTACACCGACGACCAGTTCGATGCTTTGCGAAGGTTGGCGATGATTGCGATCGAACGCGACTGTGACGCCGTTGTTATCGCGGGCGACGTCTTCGATGCCGTTCTGCCGGATCGCCGAATCATCACTCGGGCCATCGACGCCCTCGGATCGTTTGTTGGTCCCGTCTTCCTCCTTCCGGGGAATCATGACGCCGGTAGCCCCGAGTCGATCTGGACGTCCGGGAATCTCGCATCGCGCTTGCCGTCGAATGTCACGGTGATCCGGGACTCGGCGATCCACTCCATCGGCGGCGGTCGCCTGGAGATTGTTGGGGCGCCATGGACGAGCCGTCGTCCTGATCGTGACCTCGTGACCCTTGCGTTAGAGGGCCTCGATCCGCCTTCGCCTGACGTGACGCGCATTCTCGTTGGACATGGTGGGGTCGACTCCATTAACCCCGATCCCGGAAACTTGAACCTGATTCGACTTGCTTCCCTGGAGTCTGCAATTGGCGAAGGTCTCATCGACTACGTCGCGCTGGGTGACCGCCATTCAGCGCTGTCGATCGGAGTGACTGGTCGAGTCTGGTACTCGGGCGCACCAGTGATGACGAACTTTCGTGAGGACTTGGAGTCCACGAATCGAACTCTCATAGTCACGTTTGATACCGATGTCATGGTTGACCAAGTTGAAGTCGGTCAGTGGGAATTTCGACGCTTAGAGATCGCTGCTTCCGGAGCGGACCTTCTCGAGGCTGTGGGAGCCGAGCTGGCCCTGCCTCGTGATCGGGCTCGAACGGCGATCAGGTTTGTACTCGAGGGAACCGTTAATTTGGCGGAACGAGCCGAACTCGATCAGATCCTCGACGAAGCGGGCGATCTCTATGCGTCGGTCCGATTGTCGGAGGATCATTGTGACCTTGCCGTTCTGGTGGACGACGCGGACCTTACGTCGCTGGCGATTGGTGGCTACGGGGACGACGCCGTCGCGGATCTCATCGCCATGACGACGCAGGGTGGTGAAACGGGTGACGATGCGGTTCTTGCGCTCCGCACTCTCTACCGACTGCTTGAGGGGGCGCGATGAGGATTCATCGAATCACCCTCAAGAACTTCCGTGGCGTCACGGATAACACTGTTGAGTTCGCAACACAAGGTGTCACGGTGCTCGTTGGGCCCAACGAGATTGGCAAATCTTCGATACCCGAAGGCCTCGACGTCCTGCTGCGCATCTTTCACGACTCGAAACGATCTGAGATTACTGACCTGAAGCCGGTGGGTAATGATGCGGGACCTGAGGTTGAAGCGGATATCAGCCTTGGCGAGTATCGATTCGTGTACACCAAACGCTGGCTGAAGAATGCGACGACGACACTAACGATCACTGAGCCCACGCACCTTCAATTCTCTGGTCGTGACGCTCACGACAAGGTGATCGAGCTCTTGGACAGCCATCTGGACCGGCCACTCTTCGACGCACTCCGGTATGTCCAGGGGACCGCAGTCGGCCAACACGGTATTTCCAAGTCGACTTCACTCATGGCAGCTCTCGATCAGGCGACCAGTTCGCGTTCGGCAGAGCCTGACGGTGGCACTGCCCTGATCGATGCCATCGAGGCGGAGTACGAGCGCTACTTCACGCCAGGTGGCAAGGTCAAGGTGGAGCGTACCCAGATGGGAGACCGCCTTGCCGCTTCACGGGCAAGTCTCGAGTCTTCGGGTCAGTCACTAAAGGGACTCGAACAACTTGGAGCTGAGTTCGCCTCGGTCGTTGAGCGGATTACGAAGGCCGAGGGCCGTTTAGAGACGTGTCGTGATGAGCGCGTAGAGATCGATGAAAAACTGACGGAGATTAAGGCTGTAGAGGGAGACTTGGCTGAAGCCGCTGCCGACTGCCGACTCGCCGAGAGCGAGCAAGCGGGTGTCTTACGAGACCAGGCGACCCGTAGAGCGTTGATAGATGCTGAAGGTAAGGCAAGCGACGATGTCGATCGCCTCCAGGCACAACAGGCTGGCGTGGCCGAGACCTTGTCTGTGGCCGACGCAGCTCTGGCCGGCGTTCTCGAAGAGATCGATAGATGTGAGCAAGCCCATAAGGCGGCATTGGACGCCGAGGAGGTGGCAGCTCTTGAACTCCAACGACGAGATGCGCATGTGGCTGTCGGGCTTCTCGGTCGCCGTCTCAAAGAATTCAACCAGGCTGAAGAGTCTCGCGTGGCTGCCACGCGAGTTCTCGAGGCGAACGATACCATCACGACCAAAGCGAGAGGCGCTCTGGACCAGGCATTGACGAGGGTGACGCAGGCAGAGGCCGTCCGCACCGCTGGGCAGCCCACCATAATCGTCGAGCCAACATCTGACCTAACGGTCGAGGTCGATGGCGTGAAAGAAACCATCGTTGGCGGGGAATCCAAGCGCTGGACAGTTGACGGTACCTCGACAGTTGCGTTTGGTGATATCGCGAAGGTAATCGTCACTGCTCCGACCGACGACGAGGTCGAAGTGGAGTTGGCTGCGGCTCATGCCAATCTCACTCGAATCGTCGAGAAGTACAGTCTCAGCGTTGTCGATCCGCGGGGTGACCTAGAAAGTCGACTCGCCGAAATTGCTACTGCGAAACACGATATAGGTCATGCCGACTCGCGCCGCGATGCAGCGCTCTTTGATCTGACACCAGAGCAATTGAAGGCGAAGTACGAAAACGCCGAGGCGCTCATCGCAGGGTTTGACGATGCTGACGCATCCCTTGACGTGGAGACGGCGAAAACAGTATTGGCTGAGGCCACGGCGACAAGATCAGCGGCAGCGCAGTCTCTCGGGAGATCTATCGCCGAACGTCGAAGCCTCGAAGAGCACACGAATATCCAGCGTATCGAGTTGAGCCGACTGAGCGGGGAGCACGCTCATGCTGTGCAAACTCTTGAGCGCACCACAGAGGCCTTGTCTCAGGCACGCGTGGCGAGGAGTGACGCTGACCTAAGTGCCGCCGTGGTCTCTTCCAGAGATGCTCTGACTCGCGCCATTGAGCGCCAGCAAACTTTGCAAGTACGTCGAGAAGCAGCGTCGCCCGAAGTGGTCCGTGCGGCGGAAACCAATCTTGAGGCGCGTGAGCGCAGGGTGCTCAACGAGCTCGACACTGATCGAACCCGTCGTGAGCAATTGACCGGAGAGCTTCGAGCGCTCGGCTCACAGGATCTCCAGGCTGACCTTGACCGATCTCAGGGTGAGGTCGACACCCTAACCCGTGAATACGAGGCGCTGGAGCGGCGAGCTCGTGCTGCGCAGTTACTTCGCAACACGTTCAACCGTCACCGCGAGACTGCGCGAGCGAATCGTGCCCGACCGTACGCCGACGAAGTCAACCGCCTCGGACATTTCGTCTTTGGACCCACTGCCCACTTCACGATCAATTCGTCCGATTTTACGGTCACTTCAAGGACGATGGATGGCACTACGGTCTCCTTCGACCAGTTGTCTACCGGAGCGAAGGAGCAGATGTCAGTCGTCGCCACATTGGCCTGCGCCATCTTGGTAAATCCGGATGGGCGCGATGGTGAAGCTGGTGCTCCTGTAATTCTGGATGACGTACTGGGTTTTGCGGACCCAACGCGCCTCCGGCGGCTTGGCCCGGTGTTCGCGGAAGCGGCCAAGTCGGCGCAGGTGATCCTTTTGACTGCGTCGCCTGAGCGCTATGAGTCCATTGGCGAGGCAACCTTCATTCACTTCTAGGCTTTCGATCAACGGCAATGCTCCGCAAGTTGCGCTGAGCGCTGGGCGGGCGTTAGTCCCCTTCCAGTACAAAGCCTATGACGTCTTCTGGATCGTCGCACTTTCCGAAAGTCCGCGTCGGGGGAACTCAATCACTCATGTCGACGACGGCAGAGATTGACTTCAACTCAGATTGTTTTTGCCACAATCGCTGAAACTATTGCGGACAACTCTTCCGGGATTTTCCCGGCTTCCTTGCACTTCTTAGCAATGTCTCGCACTGAATCCGGGTCGAGAGGAAGCCCATAAGTCTTCGTGATCCATTTTTTGAATTTCGCTCCATTCGCAGGGGAGTCTGCCGGTCGGTCAATTTCTTGCCAAATCGTCACAGCCTTACTCCACCCAGGAAACCCCTCACTCGCGAAAGTCGCTGTCATTTCATCATCCAAATAGAAAAGTATGTCGTCCAATTCCAGCCCAAACGCTGCGACTTCGCGATTTGCGGTCTTGCACTCTCGTAGCAATCGATCAACCAGAGTCTCAATGTGATTCGATCGTTCTCCACGCATAACGCGTTCGATATCGGTTCCATCGGTCAATACACCTATGGGTATTCCCATTTGCCACACGATGTCCGACGTAGCGAGCAGTGAGATGTTATACGCTCCACGCAAGGGCACGAGTCGAACCATGCTTCCCCTTAACAAATCTCCGAAGAATTCCTCAAGAATTACTACGTCGTGTGCGCCTTCCACAAAAAGTACGAACCGACTCATCATGAAGAGTTCCCCAGCGGTCAATCCAATCTGATGCGCCAACTGGTCAACAAGCTCCTCGGATGCGGGATTCCATGGTTCGACGACTGACGTTCCTTGTCTTCGCAGGACGACGTGCTTTT